>Ga0074199_1000136_pt1 | contig 151637 bp, 131 predicted proteins | sample EPASupsiteSAE347_FD_64528 | JGI IMG/M metagenome (GOLD analysis project Ga0074199, IMG submission 64528) | Bioremediated contaminated groundwater from EPA Superfund site, New Mexico - Sample SAE3-47 | ecosystem: Environmental > Aquatic > Deep subsurface > Groundwater > Contaminated ... | reverse complement strand
AATATACTCTGAGCGGATAGCGGCTGAGCTTTCTTCACCGCAGAGGCGCAGAGGACACAGAGGAAACGCAGAGAAAAGCTCTTGGAAATCTCTAAATCTTCTCTGCGCTTTCTTTGCGTCCTCCGCGCCTCTGCGGTGAACACACAAGCTTCGCCTCAGGCATGTCCCGTTTTATGCCGGTAACCCTTGTTAACCCAGGCGCTCTTGCTTTCGCGAAAGCCCAAGGGAACGATAAATCAGCTCGACATCGGTATGCCGTCGAATGTGCTCCGCAAGGAGGTCGAACTGCTCCTCTTTCCACTGTCGATAGGAAAAGACGTCCGACATACTGCTTTGGCCCTTCCCCGACCGCCGCTGCAGATCCTGCAGGAATGCTCTCCGGAAACCGTCGTTGTCGAAAATCCCGTGAATGTATGTCCCCCAGACCCTGCCATCCGGTTGTGTCAGACCGTCGAGGATATCCGCCGGCCGGCCGTCTCGACGTGTGATGCGAAAGAGAGGACGGCTGGCTCCCGTCGAGATGCTCCTCCCCATGTGAATTTCGTAGCCGCATAGCGAGCTCATGGGTGAAATCGAGGATACGGTGGATAGAGAGGACCGGGATGCGTCGGAAGGCCCTGCTTCGGCACAAGGCGCCAGAAATGTCGCTTCCACCTGAGAGGTGATCTTGTCGAGGAACATTTCGGTTTCCATCTCGAGCAGCCCCAGTCCTTTCACCTCACGAAGCCCACTCTCCACACCGTGCGGGTCCCGAACCCGAACACCCAGCATTTGATAGCCGCCGCAAAGGCCGAGCACGGTTCCACCCGTTTTGTAGTACGCTATAATGGCTTCGGCAAGACCGGTTCGCTGCAAAAAGTCCAGATCTTCCAATGTATTCTTGGTTCCGGGGATAATCACGGCATCGAAATGGAAGACTTTTTCGGGACGGTTGAAATAGACCAGATCCACGCCCGGTTCCTGCTCGAAGCAGTCGAAGTCGGTGTAGTTGGACACAAAGGGCAAACGGACGATACCGATGGTGAGCCTGTCTTCCGTGGCCTGGCCTTCGCGGGTATTTTCCATAGCCATGCCATCGGCGGTGAAGCCGGCACCCGCACCGCCGGTACAGGTACTCGTGCTCTTAGCCGTATTGATTCGCAGAGTTTTACAGCCTCTCTCCATCCGTTTCATCAAAGCGACGCTGTCCTCTTCGGGCAGAGCGATATGGTCGAAATAAGGGATCACTCCCAGGACGGGCCGCCCCGAGCGGGATTCGATGATGTCCACTCCATTGGTGAATAGCCGGGGATCGCCTCGCAGCTTGTTGACGACAAAGCCTATGATCCGATCCTGTTCACGAGGAGTCATCAGCATGTAGCTTCCAAGCAGGGCCGCAAAGATGCCGCCTCTATCTATATCCCCCACGAGAACGCAACGGGCGTCGGCCATGTCCGCCATGGCCAGATTCACCAGATCATGCTCCTTCAGGTTGAGCTCGACCGCGCTCCCCGCCCCTTCGAGTACGATAACGTCATATTGGCTTGCCAGCCGCTCGAAGCATTCACGAACGACCGCAACCAGCTCCTTCTTGTACTGGTAGTAATCCCGCGCGGAAAAATTCCCGATGGCCTTCCCGCGAACGATCACCTGGGAGCCCATCTGTGAAGTCGGCTTCAGCAGAATGGGGTTCATATCGACATGAGGGGCAATACCGGCGGCTTCGGCCTGCACCACCTGGGCCCGGCCCATCTCTCCGCCTTCCGGGGTGATGAATGAATTGAGGGCCATATTCTGGGCCTTGAAAGGAGCCACTCGATACCCATCCTGCTTCAATATCCGGCAAAAAGCGGCGGCAAGAATGCTCTTCCCCACGTCGGAGCCTGTTCCCAGAAACATCAGGGTCTTGGCTTGTTTATTCATGAAGACGTTTTCCTTACAATGAAAATGTTATCCTTATACAATCTTTTCCCGATACCGGGCATGAGCACCTTCTTCGATTCAGAGCGGCTCCCGCAGCTCACTACCCAAACGATACTCAGCACACCGTTTCACAAAATTCACCGCAGCCTCAGGAGCGCTTCCCCAGTGAAGATGAATGTAGCTGGCGAGAACCGAGCCGGCCACGTATCCTTCCGGGCGCGCAGCCGTATGCTTGCGCTTGTGGAGCCGATAGGCCGTATCGAAGCCGCAATGCGCCGCTTCGACGATCTCTGAATAGTGAAATTCATGTCCCCGCAGCTTCAGGCCCGGCTCTCCCAGGAGGCAGGGACGCTCCAGCACCACTTCGGTATATCCCAGGGCCTTGCGCCTCTTGAGCATGCGTGTTCCGAAGGGCAGGAGCCCCAACATCGGGTAGCGCTCTCCTTCGATGGTATCGATAAACCGGCTCAACACCATCAAGCCGCCGCATTCGGCGTGAATGGGCATCTGAAGGGACGCGGATCTTCGGATGGAGTCGAGGAGCGTCTTATGACCGGAAATGGTTTGCGCGAAGAGCTCCGGATATCCGCCGCCGAGGTAGAGTCCGGCACATTCCTCCGGCAAGGTTTCACCGGCAAGCGGGGAAAAGAAATGCAGCCTCGCTCCCGCACGGCTCAACAATTCCAGATTATCGGGATAGTAAAAACAAAAGGCGGCATCGCGCGCCACGGCGACCGTCACCGGGGCGGGAGTTCCCGTGTATGACACAACGGCATCTTCAGTGGAAGGCTCTGGTGGATGCCGGTACTCTGCTCTCTCGAGAAGGAGATCCAGGTTTACGTAGCGCTCTACCAGTCGAACCAGATTTTCCTGCCATTGGGGATTCAACCTGATTTCGTCGGCCGTCACGAGCCCCAGATGACGTTCGGGAATGCTGATGGGATCTTCTCTCGGAATTCCTCCCAGGACGGGGATTTCCGGAACATTGGCAGCCATGGCCTCCTTGAGATATTCAAGGTGCCTTTCACCGCCGATGCGATTGAAAATAACTCCGGCCAGGCTCAGGTCCGGATCGAACCGGCTGAAGCCATACACGAGGGCAGCCGCACTGCGGGCCATACTCCGGGCATCCACAACCAGAACGACGGGAAGGCCCAGCCACTTGGCCATCTCGGCGCTGCTCCCCGATTCGCCGATCCCGTCATAGCCGTCGAAAAGCCCCATCACACCTTCCACCAGAGCCATATCGGCATTGCTCAAAAGCCTGCCGAAGAGGTCACGGTTGTAGCTCGGACGGAGCATCCACCCATCGAGGTTTCTCGATTCCACTCCAGCCAATTGGGTATGAAAGCCCGGATCGATAAAATCAGGTCCCACTTTGAAAGGCTGTATACGAAATCCTCGTTTTCTGAAGGCAGCCAGGAGTCCCAGGGTGAGGGTCGTCTTTCCGCACCCGCTCTGAGTACCGGCAACCATAAAAGCACGTTTTCTTTCCACGTCAACCCGTCCGATCCATCCGACTTCCAGTCGATCCGTTCGAATTTCCCCTAAAAGCATGCCGGAATGACGCTGGAGCTGTTACTCCGATCCGAGGCACGCCGGCAATCTTTATTGTTGCTTATGTCTTACCGCCTCTTCAATCCTCTCGAAAAGCTCCCGAGCCTCATGGTCCTCCGGAGCCTGCTGCACGGCCTTGGCCACACACTGGCGGGCTTCTTCGAAAATCCCCGCTTCGAGCAGGTCATGGCCCATGCAAAGCCACGCGCGTTCGGGCCGATCCTTGTATAGGCTCTTGTAGAGCGAATGAAGCGAGATCTTGATGCGGTCTCCCCCCTTGTGGAAAACCGGGTCTCCATGGCCCGGGAGAAGATGGCGCACGGGCACAGGCAACAACCGCCTAAGGCTGTTCACGCTGTCCCGTATGCACCCGCCGCACACTTCGTCGGGTTTGGCGAAGCCGGCTCCCGAACGATTGCGGTCAGGCAAAACGGTGTCACCGGAAAAAAGGGCTCCCGAAACCGCATCGAAGAAACAGAGATCCCCTGCGGTGTGACCGGGTGTGTGAATGACTTTCAGGGCGGGAGATCCTTCGACAAGCTCTCCATCCCGGAGGAGCTTGATCTTCCCGTCTTTCTCCAGAGCATCGAAAAATTCAGGAAACGGAGAACGATGAAGCCGAAGATACTCCCGAGCCACGGGATGCACATGGAGGTCCGGGCTTGCTGCCTGATAGATCTCTTCCATCCCTCCCACGTGATCGAAGTGACCGTGAGTAAGAAGGATCTTTTCCAAACGATCCGGGGCGCCCAGATCCCGGAGCTCATCGATCAGCCCGTACATGTTTCCGGTATCTATCAGTGTACGGCCTTCTTCCAAAACATATACTCCGGAACAAGCTCCGGCATCCGCCACCCAGTACATCCCTTCGAGCAGCGGATCTTTCTCGACGAGCGATTTCATCCTCTTCCTTTAAAAATCGGCAGGGGTTGCCTCTGTCAAAATCAGCTTTACAGTTTATGGCATTATTGAGGAATCAAAAAAGGACAAAAAGAACGTAAGGGTCAAAAAGGACGTGAGGAATAAAGGACGGCAACAGAAACTATCCCTTCCCCTCAATGCCCTTGACGCCCTTTTTGTCCTTTTTGTCCTTTTTGTCTCTCGTGGTTTGAAACTATAAAGCATGCAAACCATGGAGGAATCAGAAACCGGAAACCTGCCGGTTGCCCCGCACAACCAGCACCTATTTTCCGGTAACACTCAAAACTTCAATCCCCTCCATCCCGAACTCGAACAGAATCCCGTCCAGATCTTCCTTGCTGCTCGCAAGGCAGTCCATACTGTGGACGATAACCCTCTTGATCAAATGCCGATCGACATCGACGAGAAGTTGAGCGCGCCGTGTATAGACCTCGACTCGTTCTTCGATCTTTCCTCCCAGATGATTCTTGAGAAACTCGAGGCATTCCTCACGCTGCTGCGCCAGAGGGCCTTCGAAAGATCCTTGATCCTCCGGTTTTAGCTCATCCAGACGAACCATTAAGTAAACCGCAGTGAATTTCTCCTCCATCCGTACTCAGCTCCGTTCCATTATGACTTTGAAATAGACCGTTAACCTCAGCTCCCACTGACTCCGCATGCCAAGAGCGCCACGAATATAGCGAACATCCTCTAAAAATACAACAAGCATCCGAGGGATCGAGGAATCGTGGGATTGAGGAATCGTTCAGGATTGCAACGAGATCACCTTGTTTCGTCCCAGCCTTTTCGCTTCGTAGAGGGCGTCATCGGCGAGCTTGAGCAATTTATCGGCATCGTCGGTTTTTTCCCGTAGCTCGGAAACACCCAGGCTGACGGTCACCTGGATAGGGGTGCCCTGATAGTCGTAGGTCTTGACCTCGATGGCGGCTCGAATGCGCTCCGCCACGTGCATAGCGTGATCGAGGCTCGTTTCGGGCAGCAGACAACAAAACTCCTCGCCTCCGTATCGCGCCAGGCAGTCAACTTTTCGGATCTGCAGGGCGACCTCGCCCGCAACGCACTTGAGGATGAAATCACCGCATTGATGGCCGTAGACGTCGTTGACTTTCTTGAAGAAATCTATGTCCAGCATAATGAGGCTTATCTTTCTGGAATACCTTTTGTATTTTTCCAGCTCCTGCCTCAGGTAAACCTCCAGGAACCTTCGATTGTAGGCACCAGTCAAGCTGTCCTCCATGTTCATCTGGAGCAGCTTCTGTTCATAGGAAACAACTTCGGTGACATCCTGGACGGTGATGTAGAGGTACTGGATGACATTATTTTCATCGCGCAGAGGGCCGATGGTGCAGCTTTGCTGCATGTAGTCGAAAGTAGCCCCGAAAGAATTGACCGGCTTGAAGGCAAATAGATAACGATGAAGCTTCTGGGAAAAGAAGGAAAAGTTGCCGAAGGTCAACACGGCCTTACAACTGCGAAGGAACCTCGAGGTGTTGAGATTCGGGAAAAGGGCGAAGATCGATTTTTCCGCGATTTCTTCCGCTGCAATACCACTATGAAGCGCCATCCAGCGATTCCAGTGTTTGACTTTCAAATCGCGGTCCAGGACGACGATTCCGATATTCACCATGTCGAATATTTGTGAGAAGATCATTCGTATTGCTTCAAGAACTCATACAGAGCTTTTCTCAGCCAGTTGATGGATTCGTGACTACAAACCAGGAACAGAAAACCGCTCACGTCCTGCGCATTGAAATGAAAAACAGTGTGCAGGATAATCGCCAGATTTCCGGGCTCGAACATATCCTGGGAAATGGCCTTGTAAGGAAGGTTTTCTACAATGACTCGAGGCGGAGAGTAAATGACGACGTCTTCCAGAAGCTCGGCGACCTTGCTCACACAGGCCCCCACCAGGATATTGCCGACTTCCATCAAGGTTTCCCTCTCCAGGGCATCCAGGGGATCGGATTCAAAGGTGCTGTCCACGTCGCTCTCGAGCATGGCAATAAGGGACTTGCCGATCCCGGAGGGAAAAATCAACAGGGCGACACCCTTGAATTTGGCCAGGAAATCCTGTTCGACAAGGCTGACTTTATCATACCCTTGGATCTCGTTACTGATGTATTCGGGTAGCTCCTCGGCTTGAAGCACCCTCACGACGGGGACGCTCAACACAACGAAAAGATCTATGGCTTCCGCGAGATCGGCAGCGGCACTGCCAAAAGCAATGTTCATGATCTCTTGCAGGATATCGATCTCCTCGTCGGTAAAAACACAATCCTGTAGCTTATCCATGGGCTCTCTTCTGGTTTTCCAGGTGTTCTTCAACCCTCAAAAGCACTTCCTGAACGCTTTCCTTGCTGGGTGGCTTCTTCAGCAGCGTATAAGCTCCCAATTCCATTACCTTTTGAATGGTCTTCTTCTGAACGTCGGCCGTGGATACCACAACCACGGCATTTCTATCGAGCTCCAGGATCTTCATTAGAGCCTCTACTCCATCCATAACCGGCATCGTCAAATCCATGAAGGTCAGGTCAGGCCGGACTTCCTCGTATTTTTGCAAGGCGGCCAGCCCGTCGCCCACCTCGTAAAATTCGTACCCACGATCCTTTGGGATACAACTCTTGAGGATTTTCCGCGCAACGGGTGAATCATCCGCTATCAATAATTTCTTGATCATGTTTTGTTCCTTCCCTCCGCTTCGGCAGGGCACCCAAGCTTGAGACCGGAAAAATCGGCCATCGTCTACCAATGATTCACGCCAATCGAAATCCACGTCCGTTTTGTTTCCCATTGCCGGCAAGCTCGGATTTCCCGGTCTTCCAGCGATGAGCCTAACCGCTATGTTGCATCAGGCCTAACGCAACCACGCAGGACGTTATCATACGTTTTTTCTTCACCATTTTATAGCCTTTTGAGATGATGACATCACAAAATCTTCGGACCTGTCAGCTTAGTGACTATCTCAAAGCCCTTCTCCGTATAACATGACTTTGCGAGCTTTACCCTGTCTCTATCAATCCCGGCTTTCCTCCGGTGCGTCGGTCGGTATTTTTAGATGAAAGGTGGTACCCTCTCCCGGCTCCGATTCTACCCGAATGGCTCCTCCATGCTTCTCGATAATGGATTTTCCTATGGAAAGACCGAGTCCCGTCCCCTCGGGCTTCGTGGAATAGAAGGCCTCGAAGATTCGCTCTTTCGAATCGAGCGTCATTCCCGGCCCCGAGTCTCTCATGGATACCAGTATCCAGCTTCCCTCCCGTTTGCCGCCGATCCACAGCTCCCCCACTCCCTCCATGGCCTGCACGGCATTCAGGATGATATTGAGGAAGACCTGCTTGAGACCGTCCGGGTCGCACCAGGCAATGAGAGGAGATTCCCATTCCCTGTGTACCCTGATACCTGACCTCAGCATCCCGTAGGCAAGCATCAGGGTGTCCTCCAGGGCGGAGCCCACCTCATGGTGTCCGGGCTTGAAGGTGTCACGGATTTTTGAGAAGTTGCGGATATTCCCCGTCAAGGCATGGATTCTCTCCACTCCTTTCAAAAGAATGTCCTGATAGAGCATGGCTTTCTCGCGGGTCTTTTCGATGTTGGAGCTCCGGTTCAGAAGGAGGAACCGTTCTCTGAGCAACGGCGGAAATTCCGGCTGCTCCAGGAGCCGCAGGTACCCATGAAAAAACTGGTCCATCCTCTTCGCTTCCATGCGGTTCAGCTCGAGGGCGCCGGATAGAGCCGTCAGCGGGCTGCTAACTTCGTGGATGAATCCGGCGGCAATCTCGCCTATGGTGGCAATCTTGTCGTTCTTTAAGAGCTGCTCTTGTTTTCTGAAGCCCACCAGAACCTCCGAAGACGCTTCCAGCAAGAGCTGCAGCAGCTCCAACCTGCCGCTGGAAACGGGGGGTTGAAGGTCCAAAACCATGATGAAGTAGTTACCCGAAAGATCCCTGAGGGGGACAACCATGGTCTCGTTGATCCAGAAGAAAAGATCCTTTTGTATGCTCCGGCGGGAAATCTGTTCCATCTGTTCCAGAATAGGCCCTATGTCGTGAGGTAAAAAGCACTCCGAGGCGAGCTCGAGACAAATCTGGTTGTCATGAACCTTGGCGATGAGTCCCTTTCTGGCATCCACAAAATCCAGTACTTCCTTGAGAATGGCCGAAAGAACCTCCTTGATGGTGCAAATCGAGAGGGTCTTGAGACGCCTGACGGCATTGAGCAGGCATTCGAGATGGACCTTGTGGCGCTCTTCCTTTCGTTCGAGGTCCCATTTTCGGGTCAGAGACAGGGCCAGTTGCCTGATCTCGTCCGGATCGAAGGGCTTCTTCAGATACAGCAGCCGTTCGGGCATACCGACCTTTTCCACGATCTCCCTGCGCTGTCTGTCCGAATAGGCCGTGACAACGACGATTTCGATCTCTTTATCGACTTCACGTATTCTTTTCGCAGTCTGAAGCCCGTCCCAGCCGGGAGGCATGCGAATATCGATGAAGGCCATGACAAAGGGCGTGCCCCGCTCCCTGGCCTTTCTAACTTCATCGAAGCCATCCCTCCCCTGCAAAGCAGTGATCACTTCGTAGCTTTCTTGAACAGTCTGATCCGGACCGAGGGGCTCTCCAAACAGCTCGGCTTCCAACGCAGCCTTCTCCTCGATCAGCGCCACGTCCGCTTGAGGCGGGCATAGAATCCTCAAGTAGTCCTCGAGGATAGACTCCTCGTCATCGATGACGATGATCCGCTTGTTCATTGTCGCTCTCCTTCCTTCCGCACCGGCAGCTTGATGTCCAACCGGGCTCCTTTGCCGGGACCTTCACTGACAATATCGATAAACCCGTCCTGGGCGTGGATGTAGTTGGCTGCATCATGGAGACCGAAGCCGGTTCCCCTGCCTTTTGTGGAGAAGTTGAAACGAAAGACCTTCTCCCGCGCCTCCGCATCGAGTCCGACTCCCGTATCGGAGATCACGATCCTGACGTAGCGCGGATCTTTATCATCCAGCGAGGTGGCAAGCCTGATTTCATGCTCGTTCTCCAGAGGCGCCGCATCGATCGCTTCGTAGGCATTCTTGATAATGTTTATGAAAACCTGCATCATTTTGTTTTTGTTGATCACAATGTCAGGAACATCGGTAAAGTCGCATTCGAGAAGGATACCTCGCTTCTTTATGGAATCCATGAGCATCTCGAGGGAATCCTTCAGAAGATCGTTGACGCTCACCCTCGTTTCATGGCCTCGAACTCCTGCGTACTTCTGCTGCAGCCCGATGATCTCCATAATGTGATCGAGGCCCTTTCTGATGAATTCCAGATCATCCCGAAGACGTTCGCGAGTCTCTCTCAAGGCGCCGATAACGGTCTTGAAATACTTTAGGAGCTTCGCCCAACGCTCGTCATCTCTTTGCACCCCGTCCGAATTGCAGCCTTCGGTCTCGAGAAGTCCCAGTATCTTCTCGAGGGATTCTATATTGCGCCTGTCTCTGTTCAAGCTCCCTTCGAGACCGTACGCCCTTACGTTCACCGAATTGGTCGTATTGCCGATATTGTGCAGCACGGATACAGCCACTTCGGCCATACCGGCCTGATGGGCGCTGAGGGCGAGCTGCTCCTGGGTCTCGTTGAGATTCTTGTTGGCAGAGGCAAGCTCTTCGTTGGAGTGCTCCAGGGCATACTTGGTCAGCTCCAGCTCCTCTATTATCTTTTCAGCATCGTTGTAGGCACGGAGCAGTTGTTTGTTGGCAGTACTCAGCTTCTCGGTCTTTTCCTCGACCATGCGCTCGAGATTGGCCGAATAGTCCCTGAGCGCCTTTTCCATCTCCATTATCCGGCTGACGTCACGCATCATCGCCTGAATACAGGTTTCACCCGCGTACTGGATCAACCTCAAAGAAAGACTGCCGGTGAAAGGCTTGCCCTCCTTGTCCTTGAAAGCAACCACCTGGCTTTCCAGCCGCCCTTCCTCCTTCAGTCTCTCGATAAGGGCAGGCCGCGACCGGTCTGGAGCCTGATAAAGATCGAGAGAGGAGAGCTTTGAAAAGGCTTCACGATCATCATAATTGAAAATTTTCATCAGAGTGTCGTTGAAGGAAAGTATCCGGCCCTCCGGAGTGGTGATAAAGACACCGTCGGGAGCAAAGTCAAAGAGGTTGCGGTACTTTTCTTCTGATTGCCGTATCACTTCCAGATGATGTTGGAGATCGGCCGTCATTTGATTGAAAGCCAGGGCAAGCCCCCCCAGCTCGTCAGTAGAAGCCACTTCCACGCGGACATCGAGATTCCCGCCGTTGATCTCTTTCAGGGCAGCCAGGACAGCCTTGATACGGGCAGATATCTTTTCAGCCATGTGGACGGACACCGGAACCGCTCCGAAGATGCAAATCACCATGATGGTGAAAAAAAGAAAAATCATCTCACGGGTTTTCCGCAAGGTATCTTCACGGGACAAGCTGAGGGCAATGGCTCCGGTCATGCCTTCTTCCCCGTATAACGGTACAATGGATTGATAGTATTCCTGGCCGGACCGGGTATAGATCCGAACCCGGACCTCACGGCCGGGCCCCTCCGCCTGCTGCGATCCCTCGTGGGCCATACAGTCCTCGGGGAGACGGTCAAAATCGACCAAGCTCCCCGAGGCGAGCCTGGTGCCGGCAAAGACATTGATTTCCATCTGAGTTTCCTGATGAATCTGATCCACAAAATCCCTGCCGAGATCTTTGCGGAATAGAATACAGCCAACTCTTTGTCCTGACCGGTCCACGTGAAAATCCACATCCGAGTCATATTCCGCCATCTTGTGTACGAAAGGAGCCACCCCGAGCAAAGCATAGCTCCCCTGAATCCTGCCAAACCAGGTGCCCGGCTTTTCAGACAGGGGATGGTCGAAGTACGCCATCAGGCTATCCGCAAACGGTTTTTCCTTCCAGGGGAGATTCGATCCTGATCCATGCTCCAACTGCCGATATTTGACCACCTCCTCGCCTTCTTCGTTGAAAGTCAACAGGGCGGTTTCAATCATTTCCTCGGTTCGTGCGACATAAATAATGAGATCCCCTGCTCCGTCGAAAACATAGAACCCATCGAAGTCACCTTCCCGGGCCAGCTTGACGAGAGACATAGCCAGGTCTTCCTTGGGACGCTCGAGGATGAACTTATAGGCGCCAATGTTCTTTCGTCCCTTTATCTCCATCAGATATCGCATGTTGATGGTATTGGAAGGATCGGCGGCAACGTCGGCCACCCTCTGCAAAGAGCTCTTCCTCAACTTCTCCAGAATGGTGCAAGTCTGATGAACACTCCTTACAACTAAATTCCGGCTGTTCTCGTCGTTTTGTTTCCTCACCAGGTAGCTTATGCCGATCGTGGAGAAGGAGATCGTGATAACGATCACCAGGAGAACACCCAATATCAGCTTCATTCGGATATTCATTAGATTCTTCTCTCATGAATCCTCGAAAACCGCTCATCGTTCATCGCGGCATCTCCGCGCAAGTCGCGGATTTTCAGAAGTGATACCACCACTGAATCGAACGGGCCCGCACATCGCATCAGCTTGATCAAAAGTAGGGTGGATGGACGGTCCAAAGTATATATGTGAATCTTTCCGAATGAAAGAATAAAGGCTGGACAGAGGGCATTCCGGCTACCGGAGGCTGCATTGTAGCCGTACCCTTTTCAGACATGGCTCGCACATGCTTTACAGTTTCAAATCACGAAAAACAAACACGAAAAACAAAAAGGACAAAAAGGACAAAAAGGGCGTAAAAGACATAAAATCCATGAAGGACATACAGAGGAATGGATTGTTTCTATTGCCATTTTTTATTCCTAACGCCCTTTTTGTCCCTCACGTCCTTTTTGTCCTTTTTTGGTTCCTCAATAGCGGCATAAACGATAAAGTTGATTTTGACCGAGGCAAGCCATGCCTACGATGAAAATTGAGGAGGTAACCGACGATGGGAAAAAAAATGTTATCGGAATCCGCCGTGGAACGAATTGAAAAGGAATACGAAGATTGGCTCGAGGAATATCATAAAGCCTTGAAAAAAATGCCGGAACGTTCGGAAAGGTTCTCGACCGTCTCCGATCTTGAAGTTAAAGCGCTCTATACGCCGGCCGATATCAAAGACGGAGATTATCTCGAGGATATAGGCCTGCCGGGCAGGTATCCCTTCACGCGCGGCGTTCAGAGCACCATGTATCGTGGCCGCCTGTGGACGATGCGCATGTTCGCCGGACTAGGCACGGCTGACGACACCAACGCCCGCTTTCACTACCTCATTTCACACGGAGAAACGGGACTCAGCACCGCCTTCGATTTCCCGACCCTTATGGGCTACGATACCGATTCGCCCCTGGCTCGAGGGGAGTGCGGCAAGTGTGGCGTCGCTATCGATACCATTGACGACATGCGTCGCCTTTTCGCCCATATCGATCTGGAGAAAGTCACCACCTCCATGACCATCAACCCTCCCGCGTCCGTCATATGGGCCATGTACCTCGCCAATGCGGAGAATCAGGGCTTCGATAGAAGGAAGCTGGGCGGAACGATCCAAAACGATTGTCTGAAAGAGTTCATCGCCCAGAAGACACTGATGCTCCCCCCCGAGCCGAGCTTACGTCTCGTCATCGATACCGTCGAGTTCGGCACCCGTGAAGCGCCAAAGTGGAACACCATCAGTATCAGCGGCTACCACATCCGTGAAGCCGGGTCCACTGCGGTGCAGGAGCTCGCTTTCACGATCTACGACGGCATCACCTACGTGGAAGAATCCATCAAGCGCGGCCTCGACGTCGATGAATTCGCGGGCCGCCTCTCTTTCTTCTGGAATTCCCACATCGATTTTTTCGAAGAAATAGCCAAGATGCGTGCAGGACGCCGGATGTGGGCAAGGATCATGAAAGAGCGGTTCAAGGCCAAGAATCAGCGATCCATGCTGATGCGCTTTCACTCACAGACAGCGGGATGCTCACTCACGGCTCAGGAGCCTTACAACAATATTGTCCGCACCACCACCGAAGCCCTTGCAGCCGTCCTCGGGGGAGCTCAATCCCTTCACACCAACTCCCTGGACGAAGTCTACATGATCCCCAGCGAGCAGGCCGTGCTCATCGCTCTTCGCACTCAACAGATCCTGGCTCACGAAACCGGCGTTGCCAACGTGATCGATCCTCTCGCCGGCTCATACTTCGTGGAAGCCCTCACGGACCGTATCGAAGAGGAAGCTACCGCCTACATTCGCAAACTGGATGACATGGGCGGCATGGTCGCCGCCATCGAGCGGGACTATCCGCAGATGGAAATAGCCGACGCCGCGTACCACTTTCAGCAGCAGCTCGAGCGCGGTGAGAAGGTCATCATAGGTGTCAACAAATTTCCCTCGGATCGTCCCGAGCTGGAGTTCGTGCTAAAGATAGACGAGGAAGTCGAGAGGCAGCAGATTGCAAGGGTAAGTCAATTCAAGGATGATCGTGACAAGGTACGGCTCGGGAAAGCCATGGATGAGCTCAGGCGCCGCTGCGAGGGACCTCCATGCTGGGATAACAATGTCATGCCCGCCCTCATCGAAGCGGTACGCGCAGGCGCGACAGAGCAGGAATGCTGCGATCTGTATCGTGATGTTTTCGGTACCTACACTGATCCGGGCTCCTTTTAGAGGCGATATCGATTGCGATAGTGACTATCTTTATCGTCGTAGCGGTTGTTCCTCGTCGTGACTTTTCGAGCTCGAACGATAAATAGGAGGTAAATCTCCATGAATGGTGAAAGGAAGCTGCGCATATTGGTTGCCAAACCAGGTTTGGATGGACATGACCGAGGCGCTCGGATAATTGCCCGTGCCTTCCGGGATGCCGGCTTCGAGGTGGTTTATACCGGCTGCCATCAGACTCCGGAGCAGATCGTCAGCACAGCCATCCAGGAAGACGTCGATATCATAGGATTGAGCATCCTCTCGGGCGCCCATACGTATTCATTTCCTCGAGTGATGGAGCTCCTAAAGGAAAACAACGCCGAAGATATCACGGTAATCGGCGGCGGTATCTTTCCCCTTGAAGATATATCCAAATTGAAAGCCATCGGCATCAAGGAGATCTTCGAGCCTGGAGCGAAGATCGAGGATATCACCGACTGGGTCAGGCAGAACGTTCAGCCCCGCAGGGCTTTGGCTTCATAGAAGCGATACTTGATGGAGCATTTAGCTCGTATTGGATTTTGAGCCACTCACCGAAGAAGACTTATGCGATGACCATTGTAGATCTAATTCTTGCAGGTGACCTTCGCGCGACGGCTCGTTTGCTTCGCGATATCGATGACGAGCTTCCGACTGCCCGCAACATCTTGAAGAAGCTCTACCCCCACACGGGGAAAGCCCATGTCGTCGGATTCACAGGCTCTCCCGGCGTCGGTAAAAGCACCCTGGTGGATCAACTGACGACTCGCTATCGCCAGGAAGGTCTGACAGTGGGAATCCTGGCCGTCGACCCCACAAGCCCCTTCAGCGGCGGAGCCATTCTAGGGGATCGCATTCGCATGCAGCGCCACTTTCTGGACAGCGGCGTCTTTATCCGCAGCCTCGCCACACGCGGTCATTTCGGCGGACTGACTCGATCCACCTTTGACATGATAAACGTCCTCGACGCCATGGGAAAGGATGTCATTCTTGTCGAGACAGTAGGTGTGGGACAAGACGAAGTGGAAATAGCCCACAGCGCCCATACCACGGTCCTGGTGACGGTTCCCGGCATGGGAGACGAGGTGCAGGCCATCAAAGCCGGCATCATGGAAATCGGCAGTATTTTTGTGGTGAACAAGGCTGATCGTGAAGGCTCCCGCGGGACTGTCCGTGAATTGCGGAATCTTATCGAATTGGGACTGCGCCACAGCGAAGATGCTTCCTGGCTCCCTCCCATCCTTGAGACGGAAGGCGTTAAGGGGCGGGGAATCGATGAGCTTCATCTGGCCATCCGGCGGCACAAGGAGTATCTCTTTGCTAACGACAGAGGCCAATTGGACGAGGTTCTCAGGAAGCGAGCCAGAAATCAACTGATCGAAGCGCTGAAGGATGAAGCACTGAAGACCTTGTTACAGCGGAGGCAAGCGAGGGGCCTCTCTCTCGATGTACTGATCCGGAAAATCATTGCCCATGAAAGCGATCCATATTCACTGGTTCAGGAAATGCTAAGCGAAGAGCTCCAATAGGGAAGAAGATAACTACACCCAAGAAACGCCAAAAAGAAAGCCCGGATGGCGAGCCATCCGGGCTATACTTGGAACCGCTCAGTCTATGCGGCTAGAACACTAGAAGTTCCACTGGAGACGCATGGCCAATTCGTATGCGTCGTCATCATTGATTCTTTTCTGGCCGGGCACGGGAAGATTCACAACCAGCGCATCTCCGGCAATCAGATAGGCACCAACGAGGTCCAGAGTCAGACCATCGGTGATTCCCTGGGTAAGGGACACGTTGAACTCATGTCCGAGGTCGCTGGAGAACACCGTCTTGATCTGGCCGGGAACGGACAGGTCATAACCGGCTGCCACCTTCTGGGAGGTTGCCCAATACCAGTAGGAAGCGGCAAACTTGGTCTGCTCAAGGCACTGATAAGAAGCGCCAGCCGTGAGGGTCCAGACGTTCGTGAAGTAGGGATAGCCTCTCCAGAAGTTATTGGAGACAACATTACCTTCCCTGTTTTCCGTCACACCACCACCGATGATTTCAGACTGGAAGTTTGCAGCCTGTCCCAGCGGATTCACATACCAGTTGATGTCGCCTCTGGGGTCAACGATCTTGCCAAAATTGACGATGTTCGGGTTGTTGACAAGCTGTTGAAAAGCAGCGTTGTTTCTCAGTGCAGGATCCGTATCCTGAACCATCTTCGCACCGCTGGTGTAGAAGCCACCGACCTTGGCGGTCAGAGGGCCAAAATAGAGGTTGGTACCGGCATCCACCATCCAACCTTTGTATTGCGCACTCTGAATCTGACCTACCGTGTTGTTGGCATTCCAGATGACCAGATCCGCATTACCCAAGTTCTTGGCAGCATTCAAATAGGCACTCATGAAGTCCATTTTGAAGGTGACATTGAAAGCGAGGTCGTAAAGGTTGTTTGACCTTGCAGTCACTCTCTTACCAGTGCCAAACCAGTTGGCAGTACCGAACCCGCTCTTGGAATCAACAGAAAAACCATTCGGAGTAGCGGAGAGGAAATTGCCATTCCCGCTAAAAACCTGGCTGCCGGCTCCGACTGGCGAAAACATCGTCTGGGGGTCAATACTCACCAGAGTGTTATGCCCATTCTGATAGAACCCGATCAGAGATGCCTTCAGGGGACCCTGTGCGACGTCAACCGACAAAAACCCGTCGTCGACGTTACCCCTTTCGTTAGTGACATCGGCATTCACCGCACCGATATAGCCAGCAGTCACGGTCACGGGATCGAGCTTCACCTTCATGACAGCCGCGGAAAAATCATCGTCGATGATCCACGAGTTCAACAGGGCGATACCCTGAGTTCCAACCAGGAAGTTGACAGGGCTACCGGGAATGTTGAAGTCGATATACATGTTTTTCACTTCGATGCTGACACTATCAGCGCCAACTCTACCTATACCAGCACCAGCAGCGTTGTCTCCCCCCCACCTGGCATCGCCCATTTCGAGCTTCGTAACCAGTTTGAGGTTTTCACTTGCTATAAAGGTGAAATAGAGACGGACTCTCTCATCGATAAAATTCTGGTGATCGTCGGTCCTGCTGTTGTTGTTGGGTCTAACCTGCATGTTAGGAGCGAAAGTATCACCCGTATGCTCGGCATTCAAAACGTCCCTGGCCGAGATCAACTGAGCCGGTCGATTTGGGACATTAAGTCTAATCAGAGGGTTATCGACATTGAAGGTCTTGAAGTTAGGGTCTCTGGGGTTGGTTGTCGTTGCCCAGAAAAGGGTACTGAAATCCTCCGTACCCGTATAATCAACCGTGTTGTTCGAAACGATAAAGCGGGTACGGAACTGCCCGCCATACTTGAACTCGACTGCCGCGAGCGCCGGCATTGCCACGCACACTACGAGCAGCAACGCAGCAAAAATCATAAGGTATCTTTTCATCTCTTTCCTCCTAAAGAAAGCCAATACACTTCCACACATTCCAAAAACCTACTCACGCTTTAGCCCCTAACCGACTTACGAAACTAAGCTGCGCCACCTCCTTTCCATACTTCTCACATAATACAAGCTTTGCCCCTTTACCAATTAAGAGGACATTTACAGCATAAGCAAATCCTATGTCAAGAAAAACAAAATATGCATCCCGATTTTTTCCCTCGGTATCTCCTCGTACCCTCTCGATCCTTTGGTGTGCCGGCCCTTCTCGGTCGGCAGAACCTCTTGAAAGAGGCCGTTTCACTTTCCCGTTTCCAAAGCCCGCCACATCTAGTATGTTTCAGCTTTGAGGTATGAGGGGAGGCGGTCTTGTTCCAAGCCGCTCAAGAATCCAGAAGAAAGGTTTGGAGCTTCGTAGAAGGCGTCTATTCCTTATCAGTGAGGGACACGGAAAATACGATGCCTCGGCGGCTCTACGGAGCTTCTAAGGTGCTGCGTTCTTTTTGGGCATGGCTCAATGCAGGGCAACATATGTATGTACCGTCACTAACGGCTTTCGTCGGAATGACGGTCGATGCCTCATACTGTTACCCTGGAGACTACACAAACGAGCCATACTTTATCTTTGCAGCCGGGCATCATCGACCACGAACATTAAAAGAGGAGAGCTCTTGATGAGAAGCACGAAATGCATACAGAAAGTCCTGGCGTTATCCCTGATGTTCCTGTGTACCTGGTCCTGCATCTCCATTTCATGGGCAGCCGAGGCGGTTACCCCGCCCATCAAAGTCGCTATCCTTCCCTTCACCATGCATGCCCCCAATGATCTGGCCTACCTCCAGGACGGCATCCGCGACATGCTGGCCTCCCGTTTGGCCTGGCAGGGTAAAATCCAGGTTCTGGACCGTGCGGTGGTGAATCAGGCCTTTCAGGGAGCCAAAGCGGATATTTCACTTTCAGACGCTCAGCGAATCGGCAGGACGCTGAAGGCGGATCATGTCCTTTTCGGCAGTCTCACCGCCCTTGGACAGTCCATCAGTATCGATGCGAAGATGGCTCCCGTGGCGGCAGAAGGCTCCGAGCCCATTGCTCTCTATGCCCAGACGAAATCCCTCGATGACGTCATTCCCAAAATCAATCAGTTCGCACAGGAGATCAGTCAGAAGGTCTTCGCCCGCCCCGGTGACCAGACCCAGGCTCAGGCATCCTCGGCGCCCTCCGATGCTGAAGCTTCGTCCACACGCAACCCCGAGCTTCTGGTACCTTCCAGCATGATGCAGTCCAATGACAAGATTTCCTATCTCAATCCCAACTTTGTCGAAGTGACTCCTGAAGGATCCTTGAACCAGCCTGGATTCTGGCGTAGCCAGACCTTTCAAGGGGCCTTCGTCGGCATGGATGTCGGAGACCTGGACGGAGACGGCCGCAATGAACTGGTCGCTATCACGACTAACAAGCTCACCGTTTTTCGCAAAGAAGCCAACGGGCTGAAAACCATTGCCACGTTCGACGGACCCAAAATGGACCGCTTACTGTGGGTCACGGTAGTGGACGTAAACCGGGACGGCAAGGGTGAGATCTACGTGACAGACCTGCGCAAGCGCAATCTCACCACTACAAGCGGTGGTGAAGGGGTTCAGGGAAACAGAGGTTATACCGAGGAACTGGCCTCATTCGCTCTTTCCTTTGCAAACGGTAAATTGCAGGTACTTTGCGATCGACTTCCCTATTTTCTGAACGGTGTCGAATTTCCCAAGAGAGGGAAGGTCCTGATCGGACAGGAGAAGGGCCAGGTCACCGAAGGACCCTTCAAGCCCGAGGCCTTCGAGATGCAGCTCAGGGGTGATTCCCTCGTTACCTCGGTACCCGCAAATCTCCCCGCCCGCTGCAATGTGTTCAACTTTGTAAAGGCCGATATCAACAAGGATCACATGGACGAGACCATCTATTTAGATGAGTTCAACCATCTGGTTATCGTGAACGCCACGGGAGATCAGTTGTGGAAAAGCGACAAGCTTTTCGCGGCAACCACCAACTTTTTCGAAGGAAAAGTCTCGGACCGCCGTTACAATGATATAGATGTATACTCGATTCCCTCTTCTATTCTCATCACGGATCTCAACAAGGATGGAATTCCGGAAATCGTGGCCGCCCGTAGTACGGATACTTTGGGCAAATTGATGCCCAATGCCTCCAGGTTTTTTGAGAAGGCGGAAATTGTATCCCTTGCCTGGGATCAGCTCGGCCCCGTCGAGAACTGGAAAACACGTGAAATTGCCGGCATGGTTACGAGCGTCCGTCTGGCCGACCTGAACAATGACGGAAAGTTTCAGCTCGTCGTGAGCATGGTGATGGCAAAGGACTTTATGAAGCTCTGGGAGTCAAAAAGCACCATCTTCAGCTACGAGCTGAATGTATCTCCCCAAAAGGCGGCTCCAGGTGTCAAGTAGACGGCCGTGCTCCTGGCTGTTTTCAACTCCGGAAAATTAGGTGAAGGTGATCGGTGAGTCGCAAGGGATGTCTTTTTCGACTCACCGACTCACCGATTTCTGCCCGTCAATCCACCCACAGGTTATCGAGCTCGATTTCAACTTCTTCAAAGGGCTCGGCCCTTACTTTGTCGCTTTGGCTACCCACATAAGGCGGGACACCTCCAAGAGCTTGAGGATGGGGTCAATCAACCAGGCGTAGCGTACTTCGTAGCCGGCAAAGATACGCATCTTCTTGATTCTATCGGTGCGGGCCGTGCTCGGAGAAAGGACTTCGCACACCCAATCGGGAGAAATAGTGAAGCGATGCTCGTCAGGGAGCGTGGACAACCTTTCTCCAACTTGCCAGATCCGGAACCAGCACATTAAATGTTGCCGGCTCTTGAGGGCACCCAATTTCTACAGGCGAAGATCGAGCTCTTCCAGCATCTTGTCCCCAAAATCGATGATGAAATCCCTTTGTGGCCGTGTAGCATAGGCGATACAACCGCAGCGTATGACCTGCAGGCTTCGAACGAGCCACTCGATCTGCAGCTCTCTAAGGCTGAGATTCACGGAAAAATAGTAAGGCTGGCAACTGGCGTGCTCATGCTGGAGGTCGGTATAGAGCTCTTGGGGAAGCATCACCCGGTATACTCCATCCAGAGGAGCCTTCTCCGTATTCGCATCCAGGTAACTCCGGATTTTGTCATAGTCCGTTTCACGCAACTGATCGATTACATATTGTTTCATCTCGACAAATCACTTTCTTCGTGGCGTCTCGCTCCCCGTCCGAGGAGGAGCGCCGTTGATTCATAAGGTAAGTGGCCTTACGCCCAAACATCGGAATGTCTCGCCCGGAGCCGCACGGTCCGCGCTCCGGATTGGATGAGTCTTTATCAAAGGCTGATAGTATGGTCAACAGGAACGGCGGCCCGCATCTCGAGCCGCTTTTTTTTCGATCTTCATTAGACAAATTCAAGATTCTGCTGGTCAATCCATCAAATTAAACTATAAGGAAGGGCGAAGGCTGCTCATAGCTTGCGGCTGGCCGCACGGGCCGGAATTTTTCAAAATAGGGCATCCCATATTGACAGGGGTATGGCCGATGGTGAGTATATAGGGGCAACACTTGGAGAACACCGAAAGAAATATCGCGCTGCCGTTGGACGAAGACGTGCGGGATCTTCTGGGGCAGGTACATGTGAACATGCCATGGAAAAACCTGCCGATGTACCTGGAAACGATTTTGCACTGGCGCCTGAATGTGGAAATTGGCTTTGAAGCGGAAGAGCTCGACCTGGTATCGCCTTTGGATCTGCGCCGTACCGCGGAGCAGTTGCAAAACGCCGGGTGCCGAATCACCCTGCATGCTCCATTCTGGGATCTTTGCCCCGGCAGTGTCGATCCTTTCATCCGGCACGTGTCTCACGGTCGTTTGCGACGGCTTTTCGATCTCCCGGCCGTTTTCCACCCGCTCAAGGTGGTGTGCCATACCGGCTATGATCCCCGTCATCACCACAGTCATCGCCAAGCATGGCTGGAGCGGAGCATGGCCCTGTGGGAGCCCCTTGTGGAGCGGGCCGAGCTGCTGAAATGCTCCTTGCTGCTTGAAAACGTCTGGGAGAGCGATCCAGGATTCCATCATGAGCTTTTTGAGCGCCTTAGCTCGCCCTACTTTGGCTTTTGCCTGGATGTGGGCCATCAGCACAGTTTTTCGGGAGCTCCTTTGGCTGTCTGGCTTGAAGCTCTATCAGGCTTCCTTCAGGAGGTCCATTTGCACGACAACGACGGAACAGGCGACGCCCACCTCCCCATCGGGCAGGGAACCATCGACTTCGGTCTGCTCTTTCGATATCTGCGTACCACGGAAAATGCTCCCGTTCTGACCCTCGAGCCACACCGGAAGGAGCACTTCGTCGAAAGTCTCAGAGGCCTCAAGCATGTGCTGCGGCGGATCGAGATAGCTTCTTAGCTGGAAGTAAGGATACCTGGGATGGCTATCGTTGAAATCAGTGTGGTCCCTTTGGGAGTGCCGGGTACAAGCCTCAGCGCCCATGTGGCGGAGGTGATCAAGGTCGTCAGGGAGAGCCCCCTTTCCTATGAGCTGACGGCAATGGGCACCATTATCTCCGGCGACCTGGATGAAATCTGGAAGGTATTGCGAAAGATGCATGAAAGCTGTTTTGGCTCCGACGTCAACCGGGTGCTCACCCAGATCAAAATCGACGACCGTCGTGATCGGGTGGGAAGCCCGCAACAGAAGGTACTATCGGTCCTGGAGAAATTGTGAGCAGAACAATACGCGGATTCTTGGGAGGTTGCACTCATGAAGGAGCTGGTCGAATATCTCGTTAAGTCTCTTGCCGATCATCCCGAAGAGATTCTTTTGGTGGAACACGAGGAGGAAGAGACTGTATTTATGGAACTGAGAATGGGTACCGAGGACGTGGGAAAGATCATCGGAAAGAATGGCAATACCATCAATGCCATTCGAACGGTTGTTCAGGCAGCGGCTTCCAGTCACAAACGGCGCGTCAAGCTGGACGTGTTGAACTGAGCTGCCTTCGAAACGATTCGCATCCGGCAGGTTATTGATATGGTTTAGGGCAGAAATATTGCAGAGCTGGATCAGAAAAACGGAGGGATAGAATATGTCGAAGCAATATCCGGAATTGCCTGTGAGCGAGTTGCGCGCTTTCATTGATTTCGAGACTCTCCCTTTCGAGAGCACCGCTTCTCTGGAAGGGCTCGAAGATAGGGTGGTAGGACAGGACCGGGCCATCGATGCCATCAAGTTCGGCATGGGAATGAAAGAGTCCGGTTACAACATCTTTATTGCCGGCCCTCACAAGGCGGGTCTTACCTACATCGCCAAGACCTTCATCGAGGATCAGGCCAAACAGGAGCCGACCCCTCCCGACTGGTGTTACGTCTACAACTTCAAGGAACCGGACAAGCCCAAGAGCCTGAAGGTCTCGGCCGGTCTCGGCAAGCAGATCAAAAAGGACATGCACGAGTTCATTCAGACGCTCCAGGCCAAGATTCCCGAGGTATTCGACAGCGACGACTATCGTGCGAAAGAAAGCGAAGTCCATCAGGCTTTCGAGCGGGAGCGCCGCGAAATTATCGACGAGCTCTCGCAGCAGGCGAAGGATGAGGGATTCATCCTGCAGTTTTCCCAGGTGGGCATGGTCATCATCCCGGCAAATCCCGAGGGAGAGCCCATGACCCAGGAGGATTTGCGCCACCTGAGCGAAGAAGAGAGGAAAGCCCTTCGGGAGAAGAGCGATCTGCTCCACGAGAAGATGAAGGACGCCATCAAGAAGATCCGCGAGTCCGAAACGGAGTTTAAGGACAAGCACACCAAACTGGACAACGAGATAGCCCTTTTCGTCGTCGGACAGCTCATGGATACCTACGAGGAAAAGTACCAGGAGGAAGCTCAGGTACTCGAGTTCCTCAAGATGGTTCAGGAGGATATTCTCGAAAACATCGACGACTTCAAGAAAAAGCCCGACGCACAGCAGCAGCAGCAGCAAGGAGGCCCTTTCCCCATGCCTCCGCGCGAAGCCACCTTCCGAAAGTACGATGTCAACGTTCTCATCGACAATTCGGAAACGAAGGGCGCTCCAGTAATCATCGAGTCCAATCCGGCCTATCCGAACATTTTCGGCTCCATCGAGCGGCAGGCATGGTTCGGGGCTCTCTTTACCGACCACACCATGATCAAGCCCGGCGCCATTCACAAGGCCAACGGCGGCTACCTGGTCATGAAGGCCCTCGACCTCCTGAGGTGGTACATCTCCTACGAAGCCCTGAAGCGCGCTCTGCGCGACCAGGAGATCAAAATCGAGGATCTCGGAGAGCTCTACGGAATGTTCAGCACCCGCACCATCCGCCCCGAGCCGATCCCCCTGAACGTAAAAATCGTTCTCACGGGCGACCCGCATATCTACCAACTGCTCTATATGTACGACGACCGGTTCCAGAAGCACTTCAAGGTGAAAGCCCACATGGACAACCAGATGAACCGGAAAGACGATACCATTGTGGACTGCGCCAGAATGATGAGCCGCTACTGCAAGGAGCACCATCTTCGCCATGTGGACCGCACCGGGGTGGCCAGAATCATGGAATACAGCCTGGAGCTCACCGAGGATCGCGAAAAACTGACCCTGGAGCTGGGGAATATCAGCGACCTCATGAAAGAGTCCAACTACTTTGCAGGTCTTGACCAGTCGGAATTCGTTCAGCGCAGACACGTCGAGGAAGCCATCAAGAAGCGCATTTACCGGTCCAACCTCGTCGAAGAGCGCGTCAAGGAACTGGTCGAAAAAGATATTTTCTGGGTGGAAACGGACGGCTCCAAAGTGGGCCAGGTCAACGGACTGTCCGTGCTCATGGCCGGCGATCACGAATTCGGCAAGCCCAACCGCATTACAGCGGTGGTTTCCGTCGGCCGTGAAGGCACGGTTTCCATAGATCGTGAATCCAAGATGAGCGGCAATATCCACACCAAAGGCCTCATGATCCTGAGCAGCTTCATAAGAGAAAAATTCGCCCAAAACAAGCCGATCTCCCTTACCGCCACCCTCGCCTTCGAGCAAAGCTACGGGATGATCGAGGGCGACAGCGCCTCCAGTACCGAGCTTTATGTCCTGTTGAGCGCCATCGCCGAAGTACCCATTCATCAGGGCATTGCCGTAACCGGGTCCGTGAGCCAGAAGGGCGAGATCCAGCCCATAGGCGGAGTGAACTACAAGATCAAGGGCTTCTACGACATCTGTAAATTCAAGGGATTGACCGGTAAACAGGGTGTCATGATCCCCTCCAAGAACGTCCGGAACCTCATGCTGGATCAGGAAGTCGTGGAGGCCGTAAAAGAAGGCAAGTTCCATATCTGGGCCGTTTCCACCATTGAAGAAGGCATCGAAATCCTGACCGACATGGAAGCAGGGCAGCGCCAGCCAGACGGCACCTATCCGGAGGGAACGCTGTTCCGCAAAGTCGATGACCGGCTCAGGGAGATTGCTCAGATCGTCAAGGAATTCGGGAAAGACTCGGAGAACGGAAAGAAGCCCGAGGAAGAGAGCTCCGGTGGATGTCCCCATTGCGGAGTGTGATTGCAGGGTTACAGATGACAGTTTACAGGTTCAGGTTGTGAGCTTCAAGTTTAAGGTACCTGGTTTTATGTAGCATACGGGGCTCCCCTCCGTCCTCCGGACGGAAAGGGAGCCTTTTTTGTCCTAAGCTGCAGGAACTAAAGAGCACTCCAAGCCCATGTCGGCCATACCGATACTTCACTCGTCCGATCCCCCCGAAAAATTTCCCACCGTTTCTCTCGACGCTTACAATTATACCCCCTCTGCATACCCCCTCTGCTCAAAGCGAATTTAGCCTCGATGGCACTCAGATACCTCAAACAAACCCAACTCATCCACCATGCCCGATACCCCCCTGAAAAAATGCACGCAATCCCATAAAATGAACCTAGCTCCCCATAAAAGCCCTTGACATACTCCACCGAACACTTACAATGCATCCCTTGGAGCAACTGGACATCATCACAGACTTACCCGTACGTGTACAGACAGATAGATAAACAGGTGCATATGAAATACTGGCGAACTCCTCTGGATGCAGATGAAATCAAGGTTTCCAAGGGAATCGTGACCATCATCGACGACCGGTGCAAAGGATGCGGCTACTGCATCGCATACTGTCCGAGAGATGTGCTCGATCTATCCACGAAATTCAACAGCAAGGGTTATCATCCGCCTGCGGTGAAAAAACCGGAATCCTGCGTCAACTGCCATTACTGCGAGATCATCTGTCCGGATTTCGCCATTTATTCGTTGGAAGCACCGGCGGATTCTCAACAAGCGGACTCGCAATAGCCCTTGCCCCACTTTTTGCGGCTGTTTTCTCCCATTACTGAAATACTGAAAGTGATCTCGTATGAAACCAGCAGTCTTGACCGGTGAACACTTTTTTACAGGAGACATCGCCTGCGCGGAAGGGGCTCTGGCGGCGGGCTGCCGCTTCTTCGGCGGCTATCCCATCACCCCCGCGACGGAAATTGCCGAGCACATGGCAGCCCGGCTTCCGGACGTCGGGGGAACCTTCATCCAGATGGAAGATGAAATCGCCGCCATCGGATCTATCCTAGGTGCTTCCTGCGCGGGAGTCAAAAGTATGACCGCCACGTCGGGGCCCGGCTTCAGCCTCATGATGGAAAATCTCGGGCTTGCCGTATGCACCGAAACTCCCTGCGTTCTGGTCAACGTGCAGCGGGCCGGACCATCCACCGGCCTTCCCACGCTGGGCGCCCAAGGGGACATGATGCAGGCGAGGTGGGGCTCCCACGGCCATTACGAGCTCATCGCCCTCGCACCGGCTTCGCCCCAGGAGCTTTTCTACCTGACCATAACCGCCTTCGATCTGAGCGAAACTTACCGTGTACCGGTGCTCATCATGACGGACGAGGTCATCGGACATCTGAGTGAGCGGGTGATCATCCCCGAGGCCGGTTCCATCAAGCCCAGGTCCAGGCCTGCTCCCAAAGGAAGAAAAGACCGGTTCAAGCCCTTCCAGCCCGGCCCCAACGGTGTGCCACCCATGGCCATCGCAGGCGAAGGTTACGGGATTCACGTCACCGGCCTGACACACGATGAACGGGGTTATCCGGTAATGACAGCCGAGGCCCAGGTTGACATGCTGACCCGCCTGACGGGAAAGATCCGCAACAATCTGGACGACATCATCCGTACCGAGGAATACCGGCTGGATGACGCCGAGATCGCCATCGTCTCCTACGGTGTTTCCGGCCGGAGCAGCCTGGCCGCCGTGGACGAAGCGCGCGAGATGGGCATCAAGGCGGGCCTTCTGCGATTGATCACGGTATGGCCTTTCGCTGAAGAAAAAATTCGGCAACTGGCTGAAAGGGTACGGGCTTTCGTAACAGTGGAAATCAATCTCGGCCAGATTCACCTCGAAGTCGAGCGCTGCGCGGGGGGCAAGGCCCCTGCCCTTCTGGTGGGCCACGCCGGAGGCACTGTCATTTCGCCGGATCGGATAATCGAAACATTGAGAAAAATAAAAGCTTAGATCTGAGGCTTAGACCGGCATTCTCTGCCCCCAGCCTCCACTTTATCATTGCCATTTGCCCAGGGAGGACTCATGGATAAATCGAAAACCCGGTCGGACCATCCGCTTGACGGCCTTCTGCGCACGGAGCGCATTCCGCACATCTGGTGCCCCGGCTGCGGGATCGGCACGGCTTTTTCTTCGTGCCTTGTGGCTGTTCAAGGGAACGGCACGGATCTGAACAAAACGGTGATGGTTTCGGGCATAGGCTGCTCGGGCCGCGGAGCAGGCTACATCAAGCTCGACTCCTACCACACGACGCACGGCAGGGCCATTCCCTTCGCAACGGGCATGAAGCTGGCCAACCCGGAGCTCAACGTGATCGTTTTCAGCGGCGATGGCGATTTGTTTGCAATCGGAGGCAATCACTTCATTCATGCCGCCAGGCGCAACATGGACCTGACGGTCATCTGCGTGAACAATCTCAATTATGGCATGACAGGCGGCCAGGCGGCGGCGACCACCCCCCACGGGGCAAAGACGACCACCTCCCCGCGTGGAAACCCTGAGAGTCCCTTCAATCTTCCCCTTCTGGCCTACGCCTCGGGGGCGACTTACGTGGCTCGGTGGACCATTCTTCACACTCGAGACCTCACCAAGTCCATCGAAGAAGCCCTGTCGCGACGCGGTTTTTCCTTCATCGAAGTTCTGGCCCCCTGCCCCACCAGCTTTGGGCGCCGCAATAAGCAAAAGCCCCTCGACACCCTGAAGATCTATCAGGAGCGGACCATCACCAAGAATGGCGCACGGCCGTCGGAAATCATCCTCGACTTCGAAAAGGGCATTACCCTCGGAAAGTTCATCGACGAGGAGAGACCGACCTTCATGGATTCTTACGACAAGATCTGCCGTCCGGCACCCCCGACGCCCATAACCGGCGAAGGAGAAAAGAGCAGTAAAGAAGTTGCCGACCAGAAACTTTCGGACAGGAAGAAGGCAGTATGAGCTCACAAGGCAGCGCGAAGAGACATAAGGAAATCCTCATTACCGGATTCGGAGGCCAGGGGATCGTGCTGGCGGGCAACATCCTGGGAAAGGCCGCAAGCCTGGGCGATCATAAAGAGAGCACCCTAACCCAGTCCTATGGCCCGGAAGCCCGCGGAGGAGCCTGCAGCGCACAGGTCATCATTTCCGACGTATCCATCCACTACCCATACGTACGCAATCCGGACATTCTCGTCTGCATGTCCCAGGGCGGTTTTGACAAGTATTCAGGACTGTTGAAAGAAGAAAGTATTCTTGTCATCGATCAGGATCTGGTGCACTCCGTCGAGGTGAAATGCGACAATTTCTTTGCCGTTCCGGCCACCCGCACGGCTGAAGAGCTGGGCAGGAAGATGATGGCCAATATCGTAATGCTGGGCTTTTTCACCGCCGTCACGGATGTCGTTACCGTCGAATCCGCCCGAGATGCGGTTGTCAACTCGGTGCCCAAGGGAACTGAAAAGCTCAATATAGCGGCCTTCAACAAGGGCTACGATTACGGGGCTGCCATTCTCAAGGGCCGACAAAAAAAGGCCGAGGGAAAGAAAGGAGCCAGAGGATGAGAGCGCCCAAAGACCGCCTTCATCGCGTTCTCGTCATTGGGGCAACCCCCGCGGGAATTGCCGCCGCGAACAAACTGGGGGAGATGGGGATTCCCGTCACCCTTGTAGATCCCGATCCCGACCTCGACCGGAAGCTGTCCGCCGAAGAATGGCGGCTCACTTCAGGCCTCACTCTGAACTACGCCCTGCGCCCCGGACTGCTGCGAATCTTGCGCAATCCTTCCATGCACTGCGTGGTTCCCGGCGAAGTGACCTCCCTCAAGCACACCCCTCAAGGATTTTCCGCCCATATCAAGGAAATCCAGACCTTCGTCGATCCTGACCGGTGCATCCTCTGCGGCCGTTGTGCCCAGATCTGCCCGGTGACCATGAAGGACGGGGAGAAGCCCATCCGTTACAACGGGCGCCAGGCGATTCCCGGCCGCCCCGTTATCGATAAACGCCGCCAACCCCTCTGCCAGGCCGGCTGCCCGCTGGGAGTGAACGCTCAGGGGTACATCGCCCTGGCAAAAGAAGGCAAATTCGTGGAAGCCCTCGAGCTCATTCGGAGGGACAACGTCCTGCCCGGTATCTGCGGCCGCATATGCACGCATCCTTGTGAAGCCTCATGCCGCCGCGGGGAGCTCGACGCGCCCCTCGGTATCCGGGATATCAAGCGCTTCGTGGCCGATCAGGCGCTTTCGGCAAAGACTTCAGGTTCGGACGCAGCCGAGGCAACGACACGCCCTCCGCTCCGGAGCGAGCGCGTAGCCGTTATCGGCTCCGGTCCCGCCGGACTTGCCGCCGCCGCGGATCTCGCCCGCCTTGGCTATCCGGTCACCATCTTCGAGAAGGAAGCGCTGCCGGGCGGACTGCTTAGATACGGCATCGGGCCGCATCGGCTGCCCCGGAATATCCTCGATCTCGAAATCGACGCTATCCGCAAGCTCGGCGTGGAAATAAAGACCTCGCACCCCATCGATATGACGGAGGGCCTCGAGGCTCTCAAGAAAGAATTCGCCTCCGTCATCCTGGCCGCGGGCTCCTGGAGGGATCGAAAGCTCGGAGCCCCGGGCGAGGATCTGAAAGGTGTGGAAGGCTGCATCTCATTCCTCGAAAGAGTCTACCGGGAAGACGTTAAGGAAGTAAAAGGAAGCGTGGCCGTCATCGGGGACGGGAATGCGGCCCTTGACGCGGCTCGCGCCCTTGTGCGGCTCGGGGCCAGGGTAACGATCGTTTCATGGTTTCCCGAAAATATGATTCCGGCCGATGCCGAAGAAGTGAGCGGAGCCCTCGAAGAAGGGATTTCCATCGTGGACCGGGCGCAGGTGGTCGCTTTCACGGGAGCCGGCGGAAAATTGCAGGGCCTGCGGTGTGCTCCCACGGAGCCGGGAGAGCCGGACGCCAAGGGAATCCCGTGGCCTGTCATTGTTCCAGGGAAAGAGACCTTCGATCTCCCCTTCGAGCTCGCCATCGTAGCCATCGGGCAGGCCGGCGATCAGATCGGAGACGGAGCAAACAAGGATATACGGATGACGCCCAACGGTTATGTCGAGGTGGACGAATTCGGGCGCACATCCGCGGCGGGCATCTACGCCGCCGGAGACACCGCGCGGGGTACGTCATCCGGGCTGCCTTCAGTGGTTCAGGCCATGGCCTCGGGCCGTCAAGCCGCACGGGCGATCCATCGGGAGCTGAGCGGTGAAGATTGCACTTTCATCGCGCAGCAGAGACCTTCGGATCGGGAGTTCCCGGCCATCACACCCGATATTCCTTCCCTCGCCCGCGCCAAAATGCCGGAAAGGCAGGCTGCCGTACGGAAAAGCTCTTTTGCCGAAGTGGCCTTGGGCTTGAGTGAAGCACAAGTTCTCTCTGAAGCGGCTCGCTGTCTCCAGTGCGGCGTTTGCTCGGAATGCCTCCAATGTGCCGAGGCCTGCGGCACGCCGGGAGCAATCCTCCACAACCAGGAGGCGCATGAAGAATTCGAGCAGGCCGGCGTGGTGATCATCGCAGATCCGGACATCGCTCCCGCCGTCAAGGGAGAGGACGTCATACGGGCCTACAGCCTCAAGACAGCGAAAAACGACGTCTATGCCATGATCGTTCGCGGCTTTGCCGCCGCGGCGGAAGCCATGCTTCTCCTGGGCGGAAGCTCTCAGCGCCTCAAGGGGCACGGCCTTTCCTTTACCCCGCCGGACCCTCAACTTTCCTCCGAAATCCGCATGGGAGTCTTCGTCTGCCGCTGCAACGATGCTCTGGGCTGGTCCGATTCCCTGAGCGATTATGTGGCGGGCCTTGTCGAGCGCTCCGGCATCGAGCACGCGGAAGTGCTCGCTTCGGCCTGCACGCCGGAAGGCTCCGCATCCTTGGTGCGAACCATCAGGCAGAAGGGCCTGACTCGAGTGGTTCTGGCCTCGTGCATATGCTGTCCTCTCGACTTCATCTGCACTGCCTGCACGGACCAGCGAAGCCGCCTCAAGAGCGCTCTCTTCGCCGGAACAGGCATTACACGGGCCATGGTGGAGACGTGCAACATCCGCGGCGAAGTTCTGCGACTTTTCAAGGAAGACGCCGCACTGGCCGAAGCCAGGTTCACCGGGCTCATCGACCGCTCCATCGGCAGGGCAATGCTTCTCAAAGCCCTTCCCGCTCCCGCCCGCCCCTATAATTTCACCACGGCCGTCATCGGAGATTCGGAAGCGGCGTTGAAATGCGCCCTGACCCTGGCCGACGGCGGGATGGAGGTATTTCTTTTCGGCTCCCGCGACAAGCCGCTCTCCAAGGGCCTGAGCCACCCCAATATTCACAGCTTTGACGACTCATCGGTAAAGGGGCTGCGGGGCACCGTGGGAAATTTTCAGGTCATCGTGGAAAGCGGGGGCTCTCAGCAGACGATGCACGTTGGAGCCGTCGTGGTGGGCGAGCAGTCGCGCAGGCGGATTCCCTATATGCCAATGGCGGATCTGCCGCCGCATCTTGTCGAATCCTCCATGCAAAAAAGGGGAGTCATCGGTATCCCGTTCTTCGCACCGGGTGCGACGTCCATTCCCGGGCTCTTTCTGGCCAATCCGTCCGGTATCAACGTGTCCGAGCGGATCAAAGGGGCGGCGGCAGCCATCCTGGCGGCCTCCGTCATGCCCAGGCGCCCTCGGCAGAACAAGGGCTATACCGTATCCGTGGACGAAAGCCGATGCCGCGGCTGCGGGCGCTGTATCCAGGTCTGCCCTTACCAAGCCATGAGCTTTCGCAGGAATGACATCGGAGGCTGGCATGCAAGCGTGGACGAGGCACTGTGCAAGGGCTGCGGCAACTGCATCCCCGTGTGTCCGTCCAACGCCGCCGACAGTCCTTACCGCGACCGGCTATACCTCGAACAGATGATCGAGGAGATCCTTTTGTAGTGGGGATCGGTCTTTGCGGTGAATCCGGCATAGTAGAATCAGTATGCATCTCCCAAGCAGCGAGCACGAGAAAAAATGGATGATTTGAAGATCATATTGTTTATCTGTAACTGGGGGCCGCACGCCGCCTTCCAGACACTCCAGGACAATGGCTCCCATATTCCTCCCGACGTGAGAATGATCCGTATTCCATGCACGGGCAGAATCAGCAAATCGCTTCTGTTCCGGGCCTTCGAGATGGGAGCGGACGGAGTCGCCCTGGTGGGATGCGAGCCCGGCTCCTGCCGCTACGGCAGTGGAACGGCTGTTGCCGAAAGAAACGTGGACGACATCCGGGGAATTCTCGAACTGCTGGGGCTGGGCAAGGAACGAATGCGCCGGGCCACGTATCTTCCCGAGGAGTCGGCGTCGCTGCTCACCTTTTTGCAGGATTTTCAACGAGACATCCGGGCCATGGGAAAAAGCCCCGTTATGCCGCAAGGCAAGGCCGCACCTCATTCCCAGCTCCTCGAATCCTTCGGCGGCACTCGAAACGGGAGCGAAATTCCCCTGCCCTCCGTGCCTTCCTTTGCCGACGCAGCAGCGCAGCTCGTGGCTTCCCATGATATCTACGCCTGCCAGGACTGCGGAAAATGCTCCTCCGCCTGCCCCCTCACACTTGCAGGTAAGCCCTTTTCCCCTCGAGCCATGGCGAGCTCCATCATCGCGGGAAACGTCGATTCGCCTGCCGTCGCCCGAGACGTCTGGTCATGCCTCACCTGCGGGCTTTGCTACGATCGTTGCCCGTCGGCCGTGGACTTTCCGGATTTCATTCGCGACATGAGACAAATGCAAAGGGCGAGCGGGATCACCGGAAACGAATCCCATGGAGGCTTCTTTCAGTCCCTCATGCGCACCATGACCGCACCGGATCTCAAGATCCAACATTGGCAATGGCTGCCCAAGGATGTCCGCACGGACCCCGAAAGCAAGATCCTCTACTTCGGAGGCTGCGCTCCCTACTTCGACACCTACTTTCGCTATCATCTGAAAGTCAGCACTCAGGACATCCTGGTGGATAGCCTTCGCCTTCTGAACTTTTTCGATATCTTCCCCGCCGTTCTGGAAGACGAGCGCTGCTGCGGGCACGATCTTCTCTGGACCGGAGACCGCGAGAATTTCCTGAAGCTCGCAAAGCTCAACGTGGAAGCCATCGAGAAGGCCGGGATCGAAGAGGTCGTGACGGCCTGTCCCGAATGCTTCCGAACTTTGACTCATGACTACCCGGAGCAGGGCGTCGCGGTGAATTTCAAGGTAACTCACATCTACGAGCTCCTGGAAAGAGAGATCGACAAGGGTGCCGTTGGTTTCGACAAACTGGATCGCATCATGACTTTTCAGGACCCGTGCCGCCTGAGCCGCCTCTCCAACCGTGCGGATCTCCCCCGAAAGCTCCTTGCCAGGCAGCAAACCGCCGGCTTCAACGAGATGCGGGACCGTGGCATCTCGGCCCTCTGCTGCGGCAACTGCGCCTGGACGGGCTGCGACAGCTACACCAAGGCCCTTCAGGTGAAGCGCCTTCATCAGGCGCACGAGACGGGAAGCGATCTTCTGGTCACCGCCTGTCCCAAGTGCCAGATCCATTTGCGCTGCGCCATGGAAGATCCCTTCCTGGGCGAGGAATTCAAGATGGAAATGATGGATCTCACGACACTTCTGGCCAAGACCATTCGATGGGAATAACGCTCTGAATCAAAGGAAGAGAAGCCGATCATGGAAAGACCTGACAATTCCACAGCCCGGCCCCGCATCGGGGTTTACATCTGTCACTGCGGGCTGAATATAGCTCGAACCGTGGACTGCAAGAAAGTGGCGGATATGGCCGCAGGACTGGAGGACGTCGTCGTCGCCCGGGATGTTCCCTACGCCTGCTCCGAACCGGGACAGCACAGCATCAAAGCCGACATCCTTGAGCATAGCCTGGATCGCATCGTGATGGCTTCCTGCTCCCCCAGGCTCCATGAGCCCACCTTCCGCCAGATGGTCCAATCCGCTGGGATGAATCCGTTTCTCATGGAAATGGCCAATTTGAGGGAGCACTGCAGTTGGGTGCACATGGGAGAACCGGAGGCAGCCACTGCCAAAGCCATGGATCTGACCCGGATGGCCGTCTCGCGCGTGCGTGGCCTCCAGCCCCTCGAGCCCGAAAGACTCCCGCTAACGAAGCGCACCCTCGTTATCGGAGGCGGCATTGCCGGCATTCAGGCAGCCCTCGATCTCGCCGATAACGGCTACGATGTCGTTCTCGTCGAAAAAAGGCCTTCCATCGGCGGCACAATGGCGCAGCTCGACAAGACGTTTCCAACGATGGACTGCTCCATCTGAATTCTCGGACCCAAAATGACGGATGTCGGTCGGCATCCCCGAATCAAGCTCCATACCCTGAGTGAAGTTGTAGACGTCAAAGGCTATGTGGGAAACTTCGATGTGAAGATCCTCAAAAAGGCCCGCTACGTTGACGAAAAAGAATGCACCGCCTGCGGTGACTGCGCCTCCGTCTGCCCCGTGGTGCGCCCCGATGAATTCAACCAGGGCATTTCTTCGCGCAAGGCCATCTATTCGCCTTTTCCTCAGGCGGTCCCGTCCGCTTATGTCATCAACGTGAACGAATGCCTGGGCCACAACCCCGCCGTTTGCGCCAGATGCGTCGAAGCCTGCGACAAGGGCTGCATCAATTTCCACATGTCCGATGAGGAGATCGTAGAGCGGGTCGGCACCATCGTGGTGGCTACCGGAATGGAGCCCTACGATCCCACGGAAATGGACGAATACGGGTACACGAGGTTCGAAAACGTCCTGACGAGCGTGGAATTCGAGCGCCTGGTAAACGCCGGCGGCCCTTCCAAGGGAGAGGTCATGCGCCCGACTGACCGCAAGCGCCCCGAATCCGTCGGGTTTATACAGTGCGTAGGCTCCCGTTCCGCCAGAAAGGGCGGCACCTATTGCTCCAACGTCTGCTGCATGAACACGGTGAAGAGCACGCTGGTTCTGAAGGAGCACCACCCGGACCTGGACGTGAAGGTTTTCTATATCGATATCCGTGCTTTCGGAAAAGGCTTCGAGGATCTCTACATGCGTAGCCGCAGAATGGGGGTTCACTACATCAGGGGCCTGCCGGGAACTATTGAAGAAACCACGGACGGCAGTCTGAGAGTCGCCGTGGAAAATACCGCAACAGGCGCCATCGAGCACCATAACCTCGACATGCTGGTTCTCGCCGTTGGTATGCAGCCTTCCCGCAGCGCTCAGAAGCTCCAGGAGATGCTCGGATTGCAGCTTACCTCGGACGGATTCTTCTTGGAAGCCCATCCCAAGCTGCAGCCCGTAGACGCCGCAACGCGCGGAATTTTTTACGCCGGCTGTGCCGAAGGCCCCAAAGACATCAAGGAAAGCGTCACACAGGCTTCGGCTGCGGCCGTTCGGGCCATACGCCTGATGCACAAGGGTGAGATTCTAACCGAGCCCATCACGTCGGAAGTCATCGTAGGAGCCTGCAAATCGTGCGGCAAATGCGCCGAGGTCTGCCCCTACAATGCCATTACCGTGGACGTAAAAAAGAAGACTCCCGCCGTGGTGAACACCGCAGCCTGCGCGGGATGCGGCACCTGCGCCGCCGAGTGCCCCTTCGATGCCATCATGATGAATCATTTCACCGACGGGCAGATCCTGGCCCAGGTGGATACGCTGCTCTCCGATAACCCCGAGGACAAGATCCTCGCCTTCGCGTGCAACTGGTGCTCCTACGCCGGAGCCGACTACGCGGGAGTCTCGCGCCTCCAGTACCCGCCCAACGTGCGCCTCATCCGCACCATGTGCTCCGGCCGCGTGGACGAGGACTTCATCTGGCAGGGATTTGCCAAAGGCGCCCCCATCGTCCTGGTCAGCGGCTGCCACATCGGCGATTGCCACTACATAAACGCCAACCACTGGACGGAAAAACGTATCGAGAAGGTCAGGAAGAAGATGGAAAAGCTGGGCATCCGTCCCGAACGCCTCCAGTTGGAATGGGTGAGCGCCGCCGAAGGCATCCGCTTTGCCGGCCTCATGCACCGCCTGGAAACGTTGCGCCGGAGCGTCACGGACGAGGAGAGAGCCGAAACCGTCAAGATTCTGGCCGGGTCAAAGGAAACCGCATAGACCGCTGGGTTGCGCGAACCTGTCCACGAACCGAAGCGAGTCAGCAGGAGACGGACCTGCTCAACAGGTAGAAAACATTTCATGAGTTAATGGAATGTCGATCACTCTTCCGTGATGAATATGTTAGAGTTGCCTTGAATGATGTCTCATAGGACATTGGCTGTAGCTGGCGCATGGAGTGAGGGAATCCGACAGCCCCACTGCGAGAATACCGCATTTACCCGAGGAAATGGAATCCACCCTCTGGAACGAGCTCATGAGCTACGAGGAGGAGCGTCACACGCCATACGTTACCAGCGTCGAACGAATTGGAATCAAGAAGGGTCAGCGGCAGGGAATGCAGCAGGGAATGCAGCTTCTGATCAGAAAACTGCTCATGAGGCGTTTTGGTCAACTGCCGGAGTGGGTGGACAAGAGGCTGGAGTCGGCGGAATCAAGGGACCTGAAGCAATGGGCGGAGCGAATTCTGGACGCCCGGGATCTTCAGGACGTTTTTTCCGACTCTCGTGTTGGCCTCTGAGCTTGACGGTGAATTATCGAAAATTCGGAATCTCCCCATAGTGCCTCGGTCTACCTATCATGCCACGTGGACGGTCGGTGGGGCTCCGAATCTTCAGTGAAAGAAAGGGAAGCAATGGAAAGGATCGATCTATCATTGTCGAAACTTACACTCGCTCAAAAACTCGATCTAATGGAAACTATCTGGAGCAATCTGACTGAGCACGAGAAGACAATTGAATCACCTCATTGGCATGAGGAAGTCCTCAAAGATCGAGAGCAAGCCTTCGCTGTCGGGAAGGCAGTTCTTTCCGATTGGGAAGCTGCAAAGGAGAGAATCAGAAGGAACGTGTCGTGCAAGTAAGGATTCTCGATGCTCCCGAAAGAGATCTTGAGGATGGATACCGCTTCTACGATCGACAGTCTCCCGGTCTTGGCTCTTATTTTCTTGATTCGCTTTACTCCGATATTGACTCTCTGTAGTATTTCGGAGGTATTCATCGTATAGTTTCTGGATACCATCGACTTCTCGCCAAACGGTTCCCTTTCGCTATCTACTACAAGATCACCGCAGAGGATGAAATCTTTGTCACGGCTGTGCTCGATTGCCGCCAAAATCCAAGCTGGATAAGGGATAGACTGATGAAGGGCTAACTTTGCACACGTAAGATACACTTACGTACAGCGAAGGGAGCCGGTTTTTGTTGTCAAACTTCGGCTACCGGCATATGCCACTTCAATGGCATATGCAATGTCGGGTGGGCAGCCTTTGATCAAGTCCCGCCTTTCCCTTCACCTCTCAGAAGCTCTACTCAACGCTCATCGATTCACGAGTATGGGCTTTTGCTCACTTGCTTCACACAATCCGCCCCCATGCTTCGTAATTTCAATTTCCCAACCTAATGTTTTGCCCAGTTTCCTATATCAGAGCTTCAGTTCTATATTTTTCTCTTGACCTGAACTAGCAGCCTGTCGGAGAACCTGGAGAAGGACGCTGATGAACGCTGATGCACTCTGCTTGGACGCTGTTCTTCTCTTTTGATCTCTTTTTCATTGGCTCTTATCAGCGAAAATCAGCGCGCATCAGCGTTTATCAGCGTCCTTCTCCAGGTTCTCCGACAGCCTGCTAGGCCAATGGGGTTGGATGTATTATTTAGAGACGGGAAAGATACATTGTGGGAAAGATCGGCAGGAGACAAGACCTCCCGCGGGGAACCGTCTGCGAGAGCTGGAGCATTTTGAGGGATCTGAATAATCATGAGGGCGAGGAGGTATAGCAAGCCCATAAACATTTTTCTTGTCTTTCCTTGTTCCGTGAGTAAGTCGGCACGATAGGCTTCAGCTTCACGGATGGCAGGGCTTGTTCCATTCGGGTGGGGTTAGATCGGGTGCCTTGCGCCAGTCGGTTACCGGTACCCATTTCCCGTCCTTCACCTGAACGATTCTCATGATTCTGGCTCCGCGCTCGCTTCGCGAGTAATTGACCCTGCCGAGCCCGTACACATCGACGTCGTGCCAGTTTTCGAGAGTCAGCATGATCTCCTCAGGGGTGAGCTTGTCCCAGGTCCCGACACGGGAAAGGGTTTCCTCGACGACCATTTTAGTCTGCCACATGTTCATCCAGCCAAGGAAATAAGAGGCGCCACGATCTTCATCACGCCGAGATCTCTCGGCGAGGACTTCCTTGACAAGGTTGACTCCCGGAGTGTTTTCGTGGGGAAGATACCAGGAAGTTACGCCGGTAAGGCCTTCAGCGGCTTCCAGGCCGCTGGAGATCATCACCTGATCGACGCCGAAGCTGTTCACACAGAACTTGAGCCCGAGGGAATGCTCCTTGTTGGCCTTGAGGTAAGGAGGTACCGTCTGCCAGAGCCACTGGCCGAAAAGCCAGTCGGCGCCGGCATCTTTGGCTCTGTGAAGAAGGCCGACGGCGTCCGTCGTCACGAAGGGGATAAAAATGGTATCGACAATTTGAACGCCTCTTTTTCGGGCGTACTCCAGAGCTTCGTCGGAAATACAGGCCTTGCCGTAGCCACTCTCGTAAGTCATGAGAGCCACACGGGGCTTTCTTTGCATGGCCTTTTCATCCCAGATTTCAAGCAGCCAGTCGATGAAGGCTCCGAACTGATCGGGATAGTACGGAGCCGTTCCGAAAACATGGCCCGTAGGATACATGACGCCTGGACTGGTGCTGCAGGTGAAGATGATCTGGGATCTGTCCTGTTCGTAGAAAAGCTTCAACATCTGCTGCTCGCCGGTGCCGCAGGTGTGCCAGATGAGATCTCCGTATGCACGAAGCTCCTTGTAGTATCGCTCGGCCATGGCGACGTTGCTCTGGTGATCCCGCCAGTCAAGCTTCACTTTTCTGCCGCCGATGCCTCCCAGCTTGCCGTTCATGTACTCAATGGCATCCTGAATGCCCACGAGGCGGGGGGCATTCCAGAATCCCACCGGTCCGCTGAGATCGCCCAGAAACGCGACCCTGAACTGTTGGTCGTCGACCGTTTCTCCAAAGGAGGCGCTGCGGTCGAGACACGAGACGAACCAAACGGTCAGGGCAAGCCAAAACATGATCTTCCAGTACCTTGAGCGTATGAGACAATCCTTCAGCCCTTTCATGACAGTCATGCCTCCCGTCGTAATGTGGTAATGGAAAAAGTGTCATTGTCCGGTGCTCGACTTTGAAAATCCTCAGCCTTGCTGAAGCCTTCCATCGCCGCCTGCCATTCACGAGCTCCCGGTCTTTTTCAGAATCCCCACCTGAGGGCATCGCCTGAGCATCTCAGGGCCGTGGGGAGCAAATTCCATGTCTTCCGAAAGATCTTCTCCGGCGTGATGGCGCTTCATGTGAACGCCCCCCTTCCACCTCTTGCTTCCACCTACATCGAAGACTTCGCCCCGATACGCCACATAGGCAGGTTTTCCACCGTTTCCATCGAATTCCGCCAATTCCTTCAAATCAATCTCTTTCATCCTCCATCCTCTCCTGCTCCTGCCTTCACCGTAGTTTGCCTCAGCTCAAACGGAATGTTCACATTGTCATGTTGACCGAGTATGCGTCAAGAGAATCAAGGGTGTTGAGAACGTCGAAAAGAAACAATCAAACAAGGGTCCGAATGAGCTATTTATCCTCTGTCATGGGTATTTTCAAGATCTTCCGGATGATCTTCGAGAAATCCGTCCAGCTCGGCTTTCGTCGGAGCCGGCTACCGGCATAAAACGGGACATGCCTGAGGCGGAGCTTGTGTGTTCACCGCAGAGGCGCAGAGGACGCAAAGAAAGCGCAGAGAAACTTTAGAGATTTCCAAGAGCTTTTCTCTGCGTTTCCTCTGTGTCCTCTGCGCCTCTGCGGTGAACACACAAACTTCGCGTTAGGCATGTGCTGTCCCGTCTTATGTTGGTAGCCCACGTTGCGACCATTTCTATTGGGGCTTTGAAGGTCTCTTATTCACTAAGGTTTTAGAATTTTTACAGAAGCACAATTATCTCCGCGACGCTGAAAAAAGTGGTCAGCCAGAATATTGAGCCAGTCACGGCATTCAGCATGCAAGGCGTGCCCCGCACCCGGGAGCTCGACCAATTCGGCATCGGGAAGGTGCCGGGCAAGGTAAAAGGCATTCGCGGAGGGTATGAGCACGTCACGGGTTCCAGTGAGGACCAGCGTGGGAATGCGGATTTCGGAGAGGCGCTCGCTACAGTCGAAAGTCGAGATGGCTGCCAGTTGCGCCTGAAAGGCATGTTCGGGCTGGAGGGGAGCGGTGACTTGAGCTGTGCAGTAGGCCAAGGTCACTTCAGGGCGGTTCTTTAGACATTCTTCGCTGAAGAAAATGGGAAGATTCTTTTCAAGAATCTGTTCCTGAGTGAGCCCTCGATGGTCGAGAAGAATCTCGACCGCGAAGGGAGCCGGAGGAACGCGGTCTCTTCCTCCGCTGTGTGTACATCCCAGCACCAGTGCACGAATTCGTTGAGGAGCCAGAAGGGCCAGCTCCTGAGCGATCATCCCCCCCATCGAAAGGGCCATGACAAACGCCTCTTCCACTTCGAGACGATCGAGGAGACAAAGGGCATCTTTTGCAAGCTGCTTCATATTGTACGGTCCCGGAGGCATATCGGAGCGGCCGGCGCCACGATTGTCAAAAACGATAGTCTTGTAGTGCTTTTGGAAATATGGAACCTGGCCATACCAAGACCAAGTCCCGCCGCTCAGCCCTGCAACGAGCAAGAGAGGAAACCCTTCCCCGTGAACCTCGTAGTAGAGCGTGATGTCCTGACACGTACAAAACGGCATGATACTGTTGGTCCCCCCACTGAAATGTTGCCGGAATATCCCCCATAACTACCGGAGTCCTTGAAAGGGAACTGTTCCCTTTCCCTTTTCATTCTCCCTTTTCATTCTCCATCAAAAACCAATTCTTTCAACATTTCAAGCCTGGCCTGAGTATCCGCGAACATAGGAAGCAGGTGCAAGGCAAGACCATGTTCGGGCCTGAAAGGATAGCCGCTAAAATAAATTTGGTATATTGTGAATTTTGGTATTCGCCTCACGGGGATTTTGTGCTAAAAGGACTTGCTTTATTCAGGTTGGAGGGGTAATGCAGATCCGCGTTCAGCACTATAACCGGGAGCGAACACGGAGCTTGTTGGGCATTGGGAGCTCGCTATCCTTAATCAGAGGAGGTGTCATGGACGATCGCTTTGTATTGCAGGGAAATCTCATCATTTTGGATACCAAAACGGGTCTTGCGTGGCAGCGAGGGGCCGCTGAATATCCCATGGTTTGTAAGGATGGGTATGCATATATCCAGAAATTAAACGAGAGTAAGTTCGCAGGATACGACGACTGGCGTTTTCCAAACAAAGAAGAGATGGGAAGCCTGATCATGTCGGAAGAAGACAGGAATACGGGTCTTTATCTCCACTCCCTCTTTTCAAGCCAGAGAAACCTTTGGACTTCGACGGAAGCCGGGCACCATCGCGCCTGTTACGTGGATTTCTACTATGGCGACGTCTACGTAATCGAACAGAACTACGCCAATTATTATGTCCGGGCAGTGCGCACAGCCCAGGCATGAGAAAAATCGCTCCAAAATTTGGCCGGTAGAGGACCAGCACGGGACAGTGAAGATGATCAAGGAACAGCCTCCTTTGCAGGTGATCCTCTATCAGCCGGAGATTCCTCAAAATACCGGCAATATTGCCAGGACGTGTGCTGCCACGCACACGCCGCTTCACCTCATCGAGCCCTTGGGATTTCAAATTACAGACCGATACTTGAAGAGAGCCGGCCTGGACTATTGGCCTCACGTCTGCTTGAAGGTCCATCCCAGTCTTGAAATCCTGCGGGAAGAGTTGTACCATAATCGATGGGTTTTCTTTTCCACCCACTCCCGGCGATCCTATCATGAATTTGATTTCGAGCCGGGAGATTGCCTGGTGTTTGGCTCAGAAACCACGGGACTACCCCAAAGCCTGATCGAGTCCGAACCGGATCGTGTGCTGAAGATCCCCATAGACAGATCAAGGGTCCGCAGCCTGAACCTGGCGACAACCGTCGGGGTGGCCTTGTTCGAAGCCATACGTCAGTTAACTCTTTACCATCGTCAGAGCTTTCATTCGTTTTCATCCGGGTCATCTGTTGACCGGGACAGGCAGGAAGCGCGGTGAATCCGATTTTCAGAGGCATCCACCCTTTTCATAGGTTGGGGGAAAGCCATATGAATAGGCTGAACAGGGAAGGGGTTATGGCAAAGCTCTACGAGCTCTGCCCGGAGATTGAGCAATTGGGGCTTTATCCTATTGTCCTCGGCAAGGGGAACCGCTTCTGAGTGATCTTCTTCGAGAGCAGGGACTGCTCGAAAAAACAACCCCCTTTGAGCTCTTTCCGGATTCGTCCAAGTGAAGAAGAGAAAGATTCCTTCGCCGGCGCGCCCCTATGGGAGCGGGACCTGCGCCATGCCCTGGCGGAAGCCGAGGATAAGATGCACTGCAACGCGAAAACGAAACAGCCTTCTGGCAAATCTTCCAAGCGGAAAAACGGAGACCGAGCACGTGGCGGAGATCGAGTGGAAAGGCGCCAAGTGGAAAGCTGCTTATGGTGACCTTTCCATTAAGGAATTGTTGACGATCCTGAAGGGCTTTGGGCCCATGGAGATTTTGGAGTTCGAAAAACCCGAGCGATTCAAAGGGCAGATCAGTATCTCCCTCGCTAAAGAAGGAAAAAAGGAAATCACTCTCTACCATCTGGAAGTCTATGGCCCCAAGCGAGGGGGACATGGCCGGGAAGCATTGCTGTGGTTGAAGAAGATTTTCAAGGGTGAGCTCTATGTTGAAGATCCCGGGATCATTCGTGTAAAAAACGCTAATGAAGAGAGTATCCTGTTCTGGATCAAGATGCTGCAGGAAGGACTGATCGAGGCGCTGGACAACGACATGTTCTCTCTTCATAAATTGAGTGGCACGGAAATCGACAGAGCAGAGAAGGAAATCAGAGAAGGTCTCGGAAACAGATAGACTGAGCCCGGTGGACGATGAAGACCCAGGACACGAGTACCGGGGCCCGAAAGGCCACCGACAAAATCAAGAAAGCCGGGGAGCTTCAAATCCTCTGCCGGTCTGCCCAGCGTGAAGAGCGTGGAGTCGTTTTCACCAACGGCTGTTTTGATCTGCTCCACGTCGGTCATCTACGGTACCTCGAGGCAGCTCGGAACGAAGGTGATATCCTGATCGTGGGGGTCAATACCGATGCTTCCGTACACCGGATCAAGGGGCCGCTCCGCCCGGTAATAGAAGAGGCAGAGCGCAGTGAGCTGGTGGCGGCTCTCCATTGTGTGGATTATGTCGTTTTGTTCGACACTCCCGACCCCCTGCCTCTGATACTGCTGCTGCAGCCCGACGTTTTGGTGAAGGGGGCGGACTGGCCAATGGACAAGATCATCGGAGCTGACGAGGTCCTGGGCAGAGGCGGCAGAGTGGCTCGTATTCCCCTGGTTCAAGATCGCTCCACAACGTCCCTCATAGAAAAAATCCTGGCACGCTTCGGTCCTCAGCCCCACCCTTTTCTCTGACGATTATTTCCTGGAAATCCCGTACATCCGAGCCGGCGCACCGGTTTCAGACCAGCCGGGAAGATCCGGTTTTTCCCGATAAGGCGAAACCTTTGATAAGCTATTAAGTTATAAGGAGAATCAACTTGGCAACTGCAAATCTGAAGGTCGTAAGAAAGAATCCAGAAAAGATCGAAGAAATTCGCAGTCTATCTCAACGAGCCAAGGGATGGGCCGAAGCCCATCCGGTTCCCGTCGTGGGAACGGTGGTGGGGATCTTTGTCGTTCTGGCCCTTGCCTGGGGAATCAATTCCTACATGCATGGCAAGGACGCACGCGCAAACGCCGACTATGCCAAAGTGTTCCGGCAGTGGAGCGCCGAAAAGGCATCAGACCCGCAAGAGTGGGAAAAGCTGATCCCGGAGCTGGAGAAATTCATCAAGGAGCATGAGGGCGGCATTCCCGCCCGGAACGCTCAGGTGGATCTGGCCCAGGCCTATTTTCAGACCAAACGCTATGAGGACGCCCTGAAGCTGGACAACAAGGTCCTGGCGGAATTGCCTGCCGGGAACGATCTGAGGATTCTGACCCGCTATCAGTTGGCCTCGACCTACCAGGCCCTCGGCAAAGCCGATGAAGCCATGGCTCAATGGACCACCCTGAAGCAGGAGCCCATATCGGGTATGGTCCGCGAAGTGAACTGGCATCTGGCCAGGCTCTATTTCGCCAAAGGGGACTTTGCCAAGGCCGTCGAACAGTACGAGGAGGCTTTGAAGACCGAGGGCATGTACCCCGGGGCTCCCATCCTGCAGGAAGAGATGGCGACGGCAAAGCTCAAGGCGGGAATTCCCGACGCGAGCCCGAAGGCCGATGCCCCCAAAGAAGCGCCCAAAGGCTGATATGTACAAATGAGCCAACGAGCAAGTAAAAAGGTAACTTAAGGAGGAGCACAGGGAATGATGTACAATATCGAATTCGAAACGTTGCCGCGAGAAGCCCTCGAAGCCATTCAGTTACGCCGTCTGCAGGCTGTCCTCGAGCGGGTTTATGCCATGGTCCCCTTTTATCGGCAAAAGTTTCAGGAGGCGGGAATCACCCCCGCGGATATCAAGACTTTGAAGGACATGAGGCGTCTTCCTTTCACCACGAAGCAGGATTTGCGGGACAATTATCCGTTCGGCATGTTCGCCGTCCCGATGGACAACGTGGTGCGCATCCATGCCTCTTCCGGAACGACCGGAAAGCCCACCGTCGTGGGCTACACGGCCAGGGATATCGTCACATGGTCCGAGCTGATGGCGCGAGCATTGACGGCGGGCGGCGCCACCCGCGGAGACGTCATTCACAACGCCTACGGCTATGGACTTTTCACGGGCGGCCTGGGCGTCCACTACGGGGCGGAGCGGCTCGGAGCCTCGGTCATCCCCATCTCGGGCGGGAACACCAAGCGCCAGATTCTTATCATGAAGGACTTCGGGCCGACGGTTCTCACCTGCACGCCTTCCTACGCTCTCCATTTGGCCGAAGTCGCAGCCGAAGTGGGTCTGGATTTCAAGGAGCTGCGCTTCAGGGCGGGAATTTTCGGAGCGGAGCCCTGGACTGAGCAGATGCGCCAGGAGATCGAACGAAAGCTTCATCTGAGCGCCGTGGATATCTATGGTTTGAGCGAAGTCATGGGGCCGGGAGTTTCCGTGGAATGTCAGGAAGCGAAGAGCGGACTTCACGTCTTTGAGGACCACTTCATTCCCGAGATTATCAATCCCGATACGGGCGACGTTTTACCTTACGGGGAAAAGGGCGAGCTCGTCTTCACCAGCATCACCAAAGAGGCCTTCCCGGTCATAAGGTACCGGACCCGCGATATCACCTCCCTCAACCCCGAGCCCTGCATCTGCGGCCGCACTCACGTTCGAATGAATCGCGTGAGCGGCCGAACGGACGACATGCTCATCATTCGCGGAGTCAACGTCTTTCCGTCCCAGATCGAAAGCGTCCTCATGGAAATCAAGGAAGTCGAGCCCCATTACCAGTTGGTGGTGGATCGAGAAGGAAACCTGGATACTCTTACCGTCATGGTGGAAATCGGCGACCAGGGCTTTTCGGACGAAGTCCGGGTGCTCCAGGGGATCGAGAAGAAGATCTCGAAGAATATCAAGGAGTATTTGGGAGTTTCCGCAAAAGTGAAGCTTGTGGAGCCCAAGACCATCGCGCGGAGTGAGGGAAAAGCGAAACGGGTCATCGACAATCGAAAATTCTAGGATGACGGGAAAGGAGGCTCTAAGATGCGAGTGGAACAGATTTCAGTTTTTCTGGAAAACAAGGCCGGCCGCCTGGCGGAAGTCAGCCGCATATTGGCCGAAGCCGGAGTCAACATCAGAGCACTGTCCCTGGCGGACACATCGGACTTCGGGATACTGCGCCTGATCGTCAATGACGACGCCAAGGCCAAGGAAGCGTTGAAACGGCACGGGTTCACCGTGGGCAAGACCGACGTTGTGGCCGTGGAAGTGGAAGACCGTCCGGGAGGACTCTACAAGATCCTGGATACTCTCTGCAAATCCAACGTGAACGTCGAGTACATGTACGCCTTCGTACAGCAAAGCGGCAACAATGCGGTGATCATTTTCCGTTTCGACAATCTTGACGAAGCTGTGAAGGTCTTGACGGAAAACGGCGTGAGGGTCATAGAGGGGGAGACGCTGTACGCCATGTAAGGAAGATTATCGGGAAACGGAGGGGTTTTCTCTTCTTTGCGGTAGCATCCTAGTGGCGACGTGAGGGGTATTGTGTAACCAGGATAAATAGATAGCGAGAGGAGGAGGATTTAATGAGGTACAAAGAGCATGGCTTGTTGAAGACTTTGGTGGTCGTCGCACTTGTTTCGTTCGCTACTTTGGGATTCTTTCCGCGGCTGGGCTGGTCGGAAGAAGCTTACAAAATCGGGGGGATCTTCGCCATTACCGGATCTTCGTCCTTTCTTGGAGATCCCGAAAAGCGAAGCATGGAAATGGTGGTGGACGAAATCAATGCCAAAGGCGGTATTGACGGGCACAAACTGGAGGCAGTGATCTACGACACCGAGGGAGATCCGGGCAAAACGAATCTGGCCGCCAGCAAGCTCATCAGCAATGATAACGTTCTTGCGATCATCGGCCCCAGCCTCACTCCTACCACTCTCGCTATCGTTCCTCTTGTCGAAGAGAAAAAGGTCCCGCTGATCAGTTGCGCCGCGGGAATCAAGATCACGGAGCCGGTAAAGCCCTGGGTATTCAAGACCGCCCAGAACGACGTGCTGGCAGTCGCCGCCATCTACCAGCATATGAAGAAAAAGAACATCAAGAAAATCGGTATCATCACTGTCGAAAACGCCTTCGGGGAGAGCGGCAAGGAACAGCTCACGGCTCAGGCAGCTAAGTTTGGAATCGAAATTGTTCAGGCTGAGACTTTCGGCGCCAAAGACACCGACATGACCGCCCAGCTTACCAAGCTTCGCACTGCTCAGCCGGATGCCATCATCTGCTGGGGAACCAACCCCGGCCCCGCGGTAATAGCAAAGAATGCTCAGCAGATGAACCTCAAGATGCCCCTCTATCAGAGCCACGGCGTGGCGTCTCCCAAGTTCATCGAACTGGCCGCGGAAGCCGCGGAAGGAATAATTCTGCCCACCGGCAAGATTCTCGTGGCGCAGCAACTGCCGGACACGGATCCCCAGAAAGCCGTGCTCCTCAACTACATCGAGCAGTATGAAAAACGCAGCCAGATACCGGTATCGGGCTTCGGGGGATACGCTTATGACGCCATTAATCTTCTGGCCAAAGCCATGCAGGGTACCAACGGCGACAAGGAAAAGATCCGCGACGCCATCGAGAAGCTTGTCGGTCATGTTGGAGTGACCGGAACTTTCAATTTTTCTCCCCAAGACCACAATGGCCTGGGGCAGGATGCCTTTGTGATGGTCCAAATCGAGAACGGAAAGTGGAAGCTTCTTTCGGAATAGCATCGAGGAATCAAAAAAGGACTGAAAGGACATAAAAGACGTAAAGGACATGAGGAATAGAGAATGGCAACGGAAACAATCCCTTTCCTTTCATGTCCTTCACGTTTTTTGTCCTTTTTGTCTCTTTCGTCCCTTTTGTCCTTTTTTGTCTTTTTGGGTGTAAAATTGTAAAGCATGTGCGAGCCATGCCTGTTTCTCCACCCTTCTCCTTGACATGACATTCAGCCCAGACTGAGCTTATGCAAGAATTTCTTCAGTATTTCTTTTCCGGAATTACCAACGGAGCGATCTACGCCATTATCGCCCTGGGGTTTACCATGCTTTTCAACACCACGGGGCTGATCAATTTCGCTCAGGGCGAATTCGTCATGATGGGGGCTTTGAGCTTGATAAGTCTTTGGAAAGGCCTCCACGTTCCCCTGGCCTTTGCCTTCGTCATCTCGGTGGCCGGTGTTTCCCTGGTGGGGATGATCCTGGAGCGACTGGCGATTCGCAGCGTGCGAAAGCCTCATCCCATTGTTCTGGTAATCATCACCATCGGAGCATCCATTTTCTTCCGGGGACTGGCGATGATCGCATGGGGAAAGGACTCTCACAGCGCTCCCGCTTTCTCCCGGAATACACCTCTTGAAGTGGCCGGAGCCACCCTGCTTCCCCAGAGCCTGTGGATCTTGGGGATTGTCCTCCTCATCGTGATCGGTCTGCAATTTTTCTATAAGAGGACCCTCACCGGCAAGGCCATGCAAGCTTGCGCCATCAATAAGAGAGCGGCATGGATACTGGGAATACCCAGTGAGCGGATGGTGCTCCTGGCCTTCGCCCTGAGCGCTGGCATGGGAAGCATCGGAGGCATTCTCATCGCTCCCATCACCATGAGCAGCTATGACATGGGCACGATGCTGTGTCTGAAAGGATTTTGCGCCGCAATGCTGGGAGGACTGGGGAGCTCCTGGGGAGCCATTTTTGGGGGGCTTCTCCTGGGAATCCTTGAAGCGATGGGGGTAGGCTTCTTTTCTTCGGGTCTGAAAGACGCAATCGCCTTCCTGCTGCTCCTCTTGATCCTGTACGTGCGCCCGAGCGGGCTCTTGGGAGTGCGGGCGGTCCATCGATTTTAGGAATCAGGAATTGTGAAAACATGAGGATTTTTTTGTTTGCTCTGGCCGTTTTGATAATCGGCCTCGGGGTTTCCAACCCCTATCATCTGCAGCTTCTGACCTTCATAGGCATTCACACCCTCCTTGCCCTGGGTCTCAACATGCTCATGGGTTACGCGGGTCAGATCTCCCTGGGGCATGCGGCTTTTTACGGCCTCGGCGCCTACACCACGGGGATTCTCACCACGCACTGGAGCTGCTCTCCCTGGCTGGCTCTGGTGGCGGTTCTCCTGCTGACAACCCTGGTGGCTTTTCTGGTGGCCCTCCCCATGCTGAAGCTTTCAGGGTTCTACCTAGGCATGGGAACACTGGGGTTCGGCATGATCGCTTTCATTCTCTTCCGCGGATGGACCGGCATGACGGGAGGAGATTCGGGGCTGGTCGGCATTCCCGCCTTGACTGTGGGTCCGGTTTCGGTCGGTTCCGGGAAAATGTACTATGCCCTCGTTTGGGCCGTAGTGCTGCTCTGCTTTACCATCTGTGAGCGCATCGTCAATTCTCGGGTGGGGCGTGCGCTCCGGGCCATTCACGATAGCGAGCATGCGGCGGCGGCGATGGGGATCGATACGGCGCGGATAAAGATATGGGTTTTCGTCCTGAGTGCTTTGTTCGCCGCCGTGGCGGGCTTCCTCTACGCTCACCTGGTGAGCTTCATAAGCCCCAACACCTTTGATTTTATGGTTTCAATACGCATCGTTACCATGGTCGTCATCGGAGGAATGGCCAGCATCTGGGGGGCTATCCTGGGAGCTTCCCTTTTGACGCTTCTACCCGAATGGCTGCGTGTTTTTTCGGACTATGAAATGATCGTCTACGGGCTCGTTCTGATGATGGTCATGATTTTTCTTCCCCAGGGCCTTATGCGAGGAATACTGGATTTGTATGAACGCTCAAGAATCAAGTATCGACGTCCGTCAACCCCTTCTCGAGGTTGAGGCTTTATCCAAGTCCTTCGGTGGAATCCAGGCTCTGTACGACATTTCCTTCCAGGTCCTTCCGGCAACCATTCATGCCGTAATCGGTCCCAACGGCGCCGGGAAGACGACTCTCTTCAACATGATCACCGGAATCTATTCCCCCGATGAAGGCCGGATTCTTTACCGGGACAAAGAAATTCAGGGAAAGAAGGTTCACGAGCTTGTCTCTCGTGGAATTGCCCGCACCTTTCAAAACGTCGAGCTGTTCGGAAGCATGAGCGTGATCGAAAATGTCCTGGTGGGCCGACACGTGCGCATGCGATGCGGCTTCTGGGGCGCCATGGTCCGCTGGCCCGGTGTAAAGCGCGAAGAAGCCGAAGCGCGCGAGCGCGCCATGGAGCTGCTGCGCTTCGTGGGGCTGGAGGGAGCGGCTGCGGACCGGAGCCTCGATTTGCCTTTCGGATGGCAGCGTTTTCTCGAAATCGCCCGAGCCATGGCCGCCCAGCCGAGCCTGCTGCTTCTGGATGAGCCCGCGTCCGGGCTGAACGCCGTCGAGACCCAGCAATTGGGCGAGCTTCTGGAGGAAATCCGCAGGCGTGGCGTCACTCTTCTCCTGGTCGAGCACGACATGACACTCACCATGGGAATCTCGGACCATATCCTGGTCCTTCACCAGGGAAAGCGGCTTGCCGAAGGCACGCCGCGAGAAATACAGGCCAACGAAGCGGTTATTTCCGCATACCTTGGAAAAGATTAGAGCTTTTGAATTTTAGTCTCTTTGTTTTTTTAGGCTGACAGGGTTTGAAATGCTGCGTATTCGAAATCTAAAATGCTACTATGGCCGGATTCGGGCCATCAATGGCGTGAGCCTCTCCGTTCGTCCCAAGGAATTGATCGCACTGATCGGGGCCAACGGAGCCGGAAAGAGCACCATGCTGCAGACGATTGCCGGTCTCCTGCCCCATTGGGAGGGCGAGATACAGTTGGAGAAGGAATCGCTCCAAGGCTTGAAGCCTCCGGGCATCGTCAAGCGCGGGATCAGTCTGGTCCCCGAGGGACGGATGCTCTTTCCTCCCATGAGCGTGCTGGATAATTTGAAGCTGGGCGCCTATCTTCGGTATCGCCGCCGCGAGCACTCACAGATCGCGGAAGACCTGGAGATGGTCCTCGATCTCTTCCCGGTACTACGAGAGCGGGCCAAGCAACCGGCCGGGACTCTTTCCGGCGGTGAGCAGCAGATGGTGGCTATCGGGCGGGCACTCATGGCGCGGCCGAGGCTGTTGCTTCTGGATGAGCCGTCCATGGGGCTCGCGCCCTTTCTGGTCCGTACGATCCTCAACATTCTGGTGCAATTGAGGGAACAGGGGATGACCATCCTTCTTGTGGAACAGAACGCGAGGGCTGCGCTTCAAATCGCTGATCGCGGCTATGTCCTGGAAAACGGCCGTATCGTCCTCGACGGTCCCGCCGCCGATCTGCTGGCCGATCAGGACGTGAAGCGGGCCTATCTGGGCAAGGACTATCGTGAATTCAATGAGGGGAGAGCCTGAGCCATGTCCATTTGGAACGCCGGAGAAGAATGCCTCGATCTGGAAGAAAGGGCGCAACAGCAACTGGAGCGTCTCCAGAGTACACTCAACCGCGCCTATAAAAACGTACCCTTTTATCGAAACCGTTTTCAGTTACAGGGGATCGATCCCGCTCAAATCGAGAGTCTTGGGGATCTGGACAGCATCCCCTTCACCGAGCGTGCACACCTGGCGGAAAACTACCCGTATGGGCTTTTTGCCGTTCCCCTCAGGGACGTCGTGCGGATACACACTTCTCAGGGCACTGCCCTGAAGCCCACCGTGAGCGGGTACACCAGGCAGGACCTTGCAGTCTGGCGCGAGATGGCGGCACGCACCTTCACCGCCGCGGGGGTCTCGAGCTCCGACATTTTGCAGATCGACCTAGACCCTGGTCTGTCCAACTGGGGCCGCGACTACAAGGATGGCGCCGAAGCCATCGGAGCGGGCGTCATTCCCTTGACCATTCTCCCCCCCGAAAAACAGTTGATGCTGCTCCGGGATTATCGAACGACGGCCCTGGTAACGACTCCTTCCGCCGCCACACAATTCATGCATCTCTTGTTTCGCGCCAATCTAAACCCCAATGCCCTGGCCCTGAAAACTCTTCTTCTGGCCGGCGAGGCACCGGACGCCGATATTCAGGCCGAGCTCGAAGAGCAGCTCCATGTGAAAACCTGGGTGCACTATGGCCTGAGCGAAGTTCCGGGGCCGGCTCTGGCCTTCGAGTGCAGGGAGCGAAGCGGGCTCCACGTGAGCGAAGATCATTTCCTGCCGGAGGTAGTCGATGCGGTGACGGGAGAAGCTCTTCCCGAAGGAGAAGTCGGGGAGCTGGTCCTCACCACATTGACGACGAGGGCCTTCCCTCTCATCCGATTTCGAACCGGCGACCGGGTACGGCTCCTGCCGGACAACTGCCCCTGCGGCCGCACATTGCGGCGGATGGAATGGCTCCCGGAGCGAACGGATGAGTTGAGGGTCATTCGCGGAGTCAAAATGCACCATCAGCAGATTCTGCTTCTCATCGAACGGGCCCTTGGCTTTCCCCCGAAAGCTTGTCGCTTCTTCATCAAACGGCAGGACTTCAGAGACTACCTGGAAGTGTGGCTGAAGGTGGACGAAGAGCTCTTCTCCGACGAGGTCAAAGAAATGGAAAGACTTTCAAACCGTCTGGGGTCCGGCCTCGCCCAGGAGCTGGGAGTTCCCGTGACTATCCGGTTCAAGGAAGACATTTCCTTCGCTTCTTCCGGCCGTTCATCCGGTCAATCCTCTCGAATCGAAGATCTTAGGCATTCTCCATTTTGAATCTTTTAGAAGTGTGGTAAGAAGAGCCGAAAAGACCTCTTGGGTCCCTCGATTGACGGGGTTGGGGAGGGAAATGGGAAGAATGGAGAATACATCATTGCCTAACTATCAGGATTCGCTGGATTATTTGTACGGCCTTCAAAAATTTGGCATCAAATTCGGCCTTAACTGTACGGAAAGCATACTGGAGCAGATAGGAAATCCGCACGAGCGGCTCCGTTGCATCCACGTGGGAGGAACCAACGGGAAGGGCTCCACCGCGGCCATGCTGTCAAGTATATTGAGGCAGCACGGCTTTCGCGTGGGTCTCTACACTTCTCCCCATCTGGTCCGGTTCACCGAGCGGTTTCGGATCAATGATCAGGAAGTGTCACCGGAGCGTATCATCCAGGTGTTCGACCGGATACGGGAGGTACTGGACGAGCGGGAGCCTCCGACCTTCTTCGAAATGGTCACCGCCATGGCCTTTCTCTATTTCGCCGAAGAAGAGGTCGACTGGGCCATTGTGGAAGTCGGGATGGGTGGGCGCCTGGATGCGACCAATGTCATTAATCCTCTGGTAAGCATCATCACGAACGTGGCGTTCGACCATCAGGAATTTCTGGGATGCACTCTGGCTTCCATCGCCAGGGAGAAGGCCGGTATCATCAAGAACAAGGTACCCGTCGTAACAGGGGCCCGACAGCCGGTGGTGCAGGGGATACTCAAAGCGACCTGCTTCAAGCATCAGGCACCGCACCACCATTTAGGAACCGATTTCAAGGTACGGCGCAACGTCGATGGCTCCTTTCTTTATCAAGGGCTCCGGCGGCGATGGCCCATGCTGAAAATGAAATTGAAGGGGATGCATCAGTGCAACAATGCCTCTCTCGTGCTTGCCGCTCTTGAAATTCTCGAGAAAGAAGGCGCCTTGGCCCTCGATTCCACCGCGATTCAGGAGGGACTCAAGGAGGTGTACTGGCCGGCCAGGCTCGAGGTGCTCCAGGAAAACCCTCTCATCGTTCTCGACGGGGCTCACAATCCTCAGGGAGCGGAATCCTTGAGGGAGGCTCTGAAGCAGTCTTTTGACTACGACAAGCTGCATCTGGTCCTGGGCATCATGGCCGACAAGGACATCCGGGGCATACTGCGCAGATTGCTTCCGCTGGCCGAAACGGCCATCTTCACCCAGCCGCGCTATTCCAGGGCTGCAAATCCCGAGGAGCTCCGGCGGCTGGCAAGGCCTTACATTCAAAAGCACTATGTCATTTCCGATCCGTCGTCGGCAATCGAGCAGGCAAGATTGCTTGCAGGACCCAATGACATGATTTGTATAGCCGGCTCACTCTACTTCGCCGGAGAGGTGAAAGAGCTCTTCGGAGAGCCGGCACTCTAACGGGCAACACGATAAAAAATGTGCATCATCGTCGAAAACAATGATGATGACAGGTCTGGAGCAGGATGTCTCGCATACGGCACCGAACTGTCCTGAAGCTTTGCAGCATATTTTTGTGTGCAAGCCTGTCCTTCGGGCTCATTCTCTTCATGTGCCCGCTGCAGAGTAGCTTTGCCCAGACGAAGAAAAGCCGGGAAGGCCGGCCGGAGCGAAAAATCCTTGGCGGCACGGCTTCCGGAACATGGAAGATCGAGGCCTCCCGCATCAGTTATGATCAAAAGACGCACACTTACGAAGCGAATGGGGACGTCCGAATCAGTTCGGAAGACCGGATCATCCAGGCCGATTGGGCTCTGCTCGACAACCGGGACAGGCAGGCTGATCTTCGGGGCCATGTCAGCATCCACTATGGGAATAACTGGCTCCAGGGCGAGCACATCGTCTGGAATCTCGATACCGAAACCGGCTGGGTTGAGAGAGGCACCGCCTACCTGTCCGAAAATCAGTTTTATGTAAGCGGAGCCCAAATCACCAAGACCGGTCCCAGCCAGTATGAACTGAAAGAAGGCGATCTCACCAGTTGCGATCCGGTGCATCCGGATTGGAAGATCAAATATAAAGACCTCAAGGTTGAAATCAACGGAATGGGCCGGGCCACGCACACTTCTTTCTGGGTTCGGGATCTGCCTCTCCTCTACAGCCCTTACATTCAACTGCCCATGACGCGGGGAAGGCAATCCGGATTCCTGCTCCCCTGGGGAGGGCATTCGAAGCTGAACGGCTTCGACCTGGAAATACCCTATTACTGGGCCATTCGAGACGATATGGATGCCACTTTCTACTCGCGATACATGACGGAGCGCGGGTGGATGGGAGGAGTGGAATACCTCGTCGCAAACCCCACCCGGGGTAACGGCGTATGGCTCTTCAACTACCTGCATGACCAGGCCGACAAACAGTTTCTTCTGGAAAGGGGATACCCCTTTCAGACGGAAGACCGCTTCTGGCTGCGCTCCCGGCATTCCTTCGAGCTACCAGGCGAAATCGAAGGACGTCTCGACCTGGATGTGGCGAGTGACCGGAACTACTTGTTGGAATTTTCGAAGGGCTCCACCTCCTTTGATTATTCCGACCGGCTTTTCCGGAAGTTTACGGGACGGGGTATTCTAAACGATGAAACCATCCTTGCCCGGGAATCGAGTCTTTATCTGGATAAGCGCGGCGAATCCACCCTTCTCGGCCTGGACGTCCGCTATTGGGACGAGCTGGACAAATCGGTCGATGAATTCGCCCTACAGAGATTTCCGGCCCTTTCCTTCAGCGTGATACCGAGCCGTGTCGCAAGCACACCTTTCTACTACACCCTGGATAGCTCCATGGTGAGCTACTGGAGGAACAAGGGAGACCAGGGCGGCCGCCTGGATGCTCAGCCGCGCCTCTATTATCCTTTGCACTGGAAGAGCTTTCTCGACGTCGAGCCATCCGTGGGGCTGCGAGCCACCTCGTACTGGGTGGACTGGCGGAAAGATTCGCGTGACCCATGGCAGGGAAGCTTCTTCCCCGATATGCGTATGGAGCTGAGCACCCGTTTGAACCGGGCTTACTCCTGGAGCAGCGGCAATATCGTGGCGCTGCAGCACGCGATTCGCCCGGAAGTCACCTATGAATATGTTTCAAAAACCTTCCAGGGTGATCTTCCTCAATTTGCCTCCCTGGATGAAAACCAGCCCAGGCACGATGTGCGCTATGGAATTTCCACTTTTCTGACATCCAAGGAGCTCGTAAGAGACCCTCAGGGAAATGAAACGCCTGTTTACAGGGAAATGGCAAGGCTTCGAGTGTCTCAGGCATACAATATCGAGGAAGCCCCCCAGCTGGTACCGGACTTGAACTTCGATCCGCAGTTCATTCTCCCGCATGAAAAGGGATTCGCGGACATCAACATGAGACTCGATCTCATGCCCAGAAATTACCTCACACTCACCTACGACACGGACATCTCTTACACGACCGGCTCCCCTACCCAGCAGGATATTCTCATGACCCTCGACAGCGGCAAGGGTCAGCAATTTTCGATGGACTATCGCTCCCGGAAGGATTCGCCGGTCAATGAAATCATTACGGCCTCAAGCCTCAAGGTGATGACGGACATCTATTTGAAGACCGCCCATGATTACTCCATCGAGCGCAATGAGCTGTTCTCGCATCGCTATGGCGTGACTTACCATCATGGATGCTGGTCGCTGGACCTGGCGTACGAAAGGGACGTGAAAGACCAGAAGGTCATTTTTTCAATCAATTTGCTGGGATTGGGAACAATCGAGGGAACACTGTAGGCGGCGGGCTCTTGTGTTCACCGCAGAGACGCAGAGGACGCAGAGGACGCAGAGAAAACATGGAGGATCGATAGAATTCTTCTGAAATTTCTCTGCGCTTTCTGCCTCTCTGTGGTAAAAAGCTAACAACAACTTCCTTGACAACAGGCAGGGGATCTTTTATAAGTTAGCGCTTCGGGTTTGACATTTTTCTTAGACGTGGAGACCAATAGATGAAAACAATCAGCGCTAAATTCGAGCCGGACCAGCGTAAGTGGCTTCTGGTAGATGCTGAAAATCAGGTATTGGGGCGACTGGCCAGCCAGATCGCCATGTGGCTGAGAGGAAAGCATCTGCCCAATTTCACTCCGCACGTGGATATGGGTGACTTTGTAGTGGTCGTAAACGCTGAAAAAGTGCGTTTGACCGGCAATAAAATGGATCTGAAGACCTACTATCGTCATAGCGGCTACATGGGCGGCGTTAAGACCACGATAGCCCGCAAGATGAACCAGGAGAATCCCGAAAAGATCATCCGCCTGGCCGTATGGGGCATGCTGCCGAAGAATCGCCTGGGACGCAAGCTTATCAAGAAGCTCAAGGTGTATCGCGGCGCGGAGCATCCCCACGAGGCCCAGCAGCCGGTGACGAAGACGCTCCAGGCGTGACAGGAAACGAGGAGACGAGACTGATGGCGGAACAAACCTTTTATGGAACAGGAAGACGCAAGACGGCTGTGGCTCGGGTCTGGCTGCAATCGGGCAGCGGGCTTGTGGTCATTAACAAACGCCCCGTGGATGAGTACATAGATCGGGAAACCAGCAAGATGGTCGTGGCTCAGCCTCTGGTATTGACGGGCATGTTCGGAAAGATGGACGTCACCGTCAATGTTAACGGCGGAGGCGGCTCGGGCCAGGCAGGAGCAATCCGGCACGGTATTTCCAAAGCACTGCTGGAGTACAATCCCGAATTCCGGGAAGTGTTGAAGCGGGCGGGCTTTCTTACTCGGGATTCTCGAGTCAAGGAACGAAAAAAGTACGGACGCAAGAGTGCTCGCGCTCGCTTCCAGTATTCGAAGCGCTAATTCGATCTTGTTGGTTGCGCTTGTTTCCACCGGTTGGTTATATTATGAAGCAAAATATGAGGGGCGCTACGCCGCAGGCGTTGCGCCCTGTGTTGTGTTAGAGGGGTGTTATGGTGCGTGTAGCTGTTGCCGGGGCTTCAGGGTATACCGGGTTTGAGCTGATCCGTATTTTGAGCCAACATCCGCAGGCCGAGCTGCGTATGATCACTTCGAGAGCCCAGGCGGGGCAGAAGCTCGAGGCACATTATCCCGCTTTGCGGCGGCATTGCGAGCTCACTTTTCAGGAGCCCGACCCCGATGCGCTGGCCTCGAGTGCCGAACTGGTCTTTACCGCCCTCCCCCACCAGGCCGCCATGGACCTGGTTCCGGATCTGTTGAAGCGGGGCCTCAAGGTAATCGACCTTAGCGCGGACTATCGCTTCAGGGATGCGGGCGTGTACGAAGAATGGTACCAGCAGCACAAAACCCCTGAGCTGCTTCCCGAGGCCGTTTATGGATTGCCGGAGCTGTATCGCGATCAGATCCGAAAAGCGCGCCTTGTGGGAAATCCCGGCTGCTACCCAACCAGCGTCATTCTCGGAACAGCTCCCCTTCTGGCTCAGGGGCTCATCGATCCCAAGACTCTCATCGCCGATTCGAAATCAGGAGTTTCAGGCGCGGGGCGCGGCGCCTCTCTCGGGGTTCATTTCTGTGAAGTGAACGACGGCTTCAAGGCATACAAGGTCGCGGAGCACCGTCATACGCCCGAGATCGAGCAGGAATTGAGCTTCCTTGCAAGAGAACAGGTGCGCATCACGTTCACGCCCCATCTTGTGCCCATGAGCCGCGGCATCCTCAGTACCGTTTACTCCTCCCTCAAGGACGGAGTGACGGCAGAGGACGTTGACCACGCTTTCGATGCCTTCTACGAGAACGCTCCTTTCGTTCGGCTGTGCGGCCGCAAGGATCTTCCGTCAACGCTCCAGGTGCGGGGAAGCAATTACTGCGACATCGGCTGGAGAGTCGATGCGCGCACGCGCCGCCTCATTGTCGTCTCGGTTATCGACAACCTTACGCGTGGCGCCTCCGGACAGGCCGTATGCAATATGAATCTCATGTGCGGGCTTGCCGAGGATATGGGCTTGAACTATGCACCATGGCAGCCATGACCGGTTTTTTTTGGAATTCGGAATGCGGACTGGATAAATGCGGAAGGCGGACTGGATAGACGGCGGGGAACAACCCGAAGCCGATAGCCGGCAGCGGCGAGCCAACAGACGCCACGATCTTCAAGCAAAGCGGAACTTCAAGCTTGTGCTGGAATATGACGGCTCCCACTACCACGGCTGGCAAAGACAGCTTGGGGTTCTCACCATTCAGGAGGTGCTGGAATCCCGCCTGGAAATCATGTTGGGAGGACCCATCCGGGTGCGGGGCTCAGGCCGTACGGATGCCGGAGTGCACGCACGGGGGCAGGTCGTCAATTTTCACAGCCGTACCGGATTGCAGCCGCACGAGATCCAGCGCGGGCTCAATAGCCTGCTCCCCCCGGATATTGTAGTACTCGAGAGTGAAGAAGTGCCCGACTCCTTCCACGCTCGTTTTTCGGCTGCAAGCAAGATCTATGAATACCACATTCTCAATCGGCCGACTCCCTCCGCTATCGACAGGCAGCTTGCATGGCACATCCGCCATCCCCTCGCACTTTCTCCCATGGAGGAATGCCTTGACATGATTCTGGGGACGCACGATTTCTCCGCCTTCATGGCTTCGGGATCGTCGGTAACTTCCACGGAGCGCTGTATCTATCGGGCGCAATGGGAGCGGCGTGGCGGGGATCAGCGCCTGGTTTTTACCTTCGAAGCCAACGGCTTCTTGAGGCACATGGTACGAAACCTGATAGGAACGCTGATCGAAGTGGGAAAGGGGAAATCCACCCCGAAGGATTTTTCGGACATCATGGCCGCCAGGGACCGCCGCCGTGCAGGAATGACTGCCCCGGCGCATGGACTTTACCTGGTCACTGTCCACTATGGAGAAGAGGATACTTTTCAATCAACCAGAAAGGGTGAGGAATGAAACTGGCTCAACGGGTGGCTCGAATCAAACCATCGGCAACATTGACCATCAACGCCAAGGCAAAGGCTTTGAAGCAGCAGGGAATTCATATCGTAAACTTCGGTGTGGGCGAGCCCGACTTCGACACGCCGCTCAATATCCAGGAAGCCGGCATAAAGGCCATCAAGGAAGGTCAAACCCGTTATACGGCCGTACCCGGAATCGATCAGCTTCGGGACGCCATCTGCCAGGTGATCGGCGAAGACTACGGCCTCACCTATGCGAAGGAAAACGTTCTGGTCTCCTGCGGCGGGAAGCACGCCATCTATAACATGTTCCAGGCCGTTCTGGATCGCGGAGACGAAGTCATCATCCCATCGCCCTACTGGGTATCCTACCCCGACATGGTGGAGCTCACCGGCGCAACGCCCGTAATCGTGACCTGCCCCGAGGAGGACGGTTTCAAGCTGAAGCCCCAGGCCCTGGAGAAGGCCATCACATCGAAGACACGCCTTCTCATTCTTAACAGCCCGTCCAACCCCACCGGCGTCCATTATCGCCGTGAGGAGCTGGCGGCCCTGGCCGAAGTGCTCATCCGACACGAGGACGTGATGATCCTCTCGGACGATATCTACTACCGCATCCTGTTCAAAGGCCACGAATGGCACAACATCGCCATGGTCAACGAGAAGCTGCTGGACAGGACCTTCATAATAAACGGCGTAAGCAAGACCTATTGCATGACCGGCTGGAGAATCGGCTACCTCGTGGGCCACGTGGATGTCATTCGCGCCGCGAGCAAGATTCAAAGCCAATCCACGAGCAATCCCACGTCCATCGCCCAGTGGGCGGCCCTCGCGGCCCTCAAGGATGATCAGAAGGGCGTCCAGGAAATGGCCAAGGTATTCGAAAAGCGTTGCCAATACGTATTGGACCGCCTGGCGGAGATCCCCGGCGTAACCTGTCCGGCACCCGCCGGCGCCTTCTATGTCTTCCCCAACTTCAGCCACTACTACGGCAAGAAATCTGAAAAGGGCGCCATCGACAATTCCCTCCAACTGGCGGATTATCTCATGGAAAACGCCCACGTCGCCGTGGTGCCCGGAGGCGCCTTCGGAGAAGACCGATGCCTGCGCTTCTCTTACGCTCTCTCAATGGAAGACCTCAAAGAGGGCTTCGACCGCATAAGCAAAGCATTGAAGGCCCTGTCCTAGATCGTCACACCGTAAGCTCGTACCCCCCTTGCGGGAGCGTGAAAACGAGGGGGAGTGCGAGCTCACGGCAGAATTTCGTGTGGCTTCCCCTGAAAACCCGACACATATACGAGGAGGAGGAGACATGAGTCGTGAGGACTACTTAGCCTGGACCAATCAAGAATTCGATGCGTCCAGGATTTTTTCCAAACCCGAAGCCTTGCGGGGCATTCGCATACTGGAGCTGTCCACGCTCATTCTCGGACCGGCCGTTCCCGATTATCTGGGGGAGTTCGGCGCGGAAGTGATCAAGGTGGAACTGCCCGGGGCGGGCGATACCATGCGTTCGGTGACTCCGTACGGTACCTTTTGGAAAAACGCATCCCTTGGCCAGTTGCCTCAAAATCACAACAAGTACCATCTAGCCCTGGATGTTAGGAAGACCGAAGGCTCGGAAATTTTTCGCCGCCTGGCGCAGCGATGCGACGTCGTGGTGGAAAACCTACGCGCGGGCACCATGGACCGTTGGGGAATCGGGTACGAACAGCTCAGCGAGGTGAATCCCCGCATCATCTATATTGCTCTGAACGGTTTCGGCCAGTGGGGGCCTTACGCCGAAGGCCGTGCATCCTATGATGCGGTAGCCCAGACGGTCAGCGGTCTCCTTGCCACTACAGGTTTTCCGGGACGCTTACCTTTGAAAACCGGTGTTTTCATCGGCGACTATTTCGGGGCTCTGATGGGCGCGCTTTCCGTGCTGGCTGCGCTGCATTATCGAGACAGGACCGGGGAGGGGCAATTTATCGAATTCTCCCAGGCTGAAGGGCTGATGAGGCTCCTCGATTGGAGCTGGATCTATAACCATCTCGAGAAATACAACCGCCCCAGAACGGGGAATCGCGACCTGGCCATCTGCCCGTCCGACGTCTTCCAGTGCAAGGACGGCCCCGTCGCTCTGGCGGCCGGCAGGGACTCTGAATTCAAAGGCTTGTGTGAGGCCATGGGAAAACCGGAGCTGGCGGAAAATCCGCGCTTTGCCGACCTTCTGACCCGCCTTCAGGATGAGAATGCAGTCGCGCTGCTGGAGCTCATCCGCGAATGGGCAAAAGACAAGACCGTTGCCGAGATCGACCAATTGGGCTGTCAGTACGGTTTTGCTTCAACTCCCATCTTGAGTGCGAAAGACCAGTATGAGTCACCCCATTTCCGGGCAAGGGCGAGCGTTTTCGAGTACGAGGACCCCATCCTGGGCAAGATGGTGGAGGTGGGCTCTCCCGCCAAGCTTTCAAAGACGCCGGGCCGCCTGAAGTGGGCCAACAAGCCGGTCGGGCTGGACAATGAGTTCGTTCTTCGCAAATACCTCGGGCTTCACACCTCCCAGATTCGCGCGTTGGCCGACAAGAAGATCATCGGCAAATGGGTTGAGAGTCCTCCCGGACGCAAGCCACCCGACGATTGGGATGGAAAAGCAGGAGTCATCCTGTGAGATGCGCCGAAGATCGCGAGCCCAGGGTCGAAAAATCCGGGTTTTGAGCTTCAGGCTCCGTGTTGGGGCACTCGCGTACGCCGGCGAAGAACCTTCGCCATCGATTGGCTCTCAACGTGCGATAAGGAGAAACGGCTCATGACATTGCCCAAGATAACCACTGCACTTCCTTTCGAGGATTTTGCCATTCCATCGCACCGCACCTGGGTCGATTGGATCATCGAAGCGGATAATCCCAAGAAGAACCACCTGAAGCCCGAAGCACTCGATGATCTTCTGGTGCTGGACGTCAGCGACGGAAACATCGGAGGACTCTTCTGCTCGTCCATTCTGGGTGAATTCGGAGCGGAGGTGATAAGGATCGAGCCCCCCGAGGGAGATCCGGCCCGCAAGTTCACTCCCTTCGGCTATCTGCATAAGGGGACGGGCCTGGGTTACATGATGGAGGGACGCAATAAGTTTCACGTCACCCTCAACCTGGAGAAGGACGAAGGGCGGGAAGCCTTCCGCAGGCTGGCCGCACAGGCGGACGTGGTCATCGAGACTTCCAAGCCGGGGGTGATGGACGAATATGGCCTGAGCTACCGGTATCTCAAAGAAATCAATCCCCGCCTGATATATGCTTCACTTTACACTTACGGACACTTCGGTCCCGACTCCGGATGCGGGAAGCCCGACTACGATATCTGCGATCAGGCGCGCTCCGGGGTTATGGCGGTCACCGGCGAGCCCGAAAATGAAAGCGGCCCGCAGCCCTGGAATGTCCCCACAAAAGAAGGCAATTGGATGGGATGGTACAGCGGAGGAGCATGGACGGCCTTCGGAATACTGACTGCCCTGCACCATCGGGAGCTCACCGGCACGGGGCAGATGGTGGACGTGGCGCCACCGGAAGCAGAGCTTCGCTTCTGCGATTATCACGTTCAATACTACCATGCGGCAAAGGAGCTGCGCGGGCTTGTAGGAGCCTATGACAGCGCGGTTTTTCCGTATACCATCATAAAGACCAAAGACGGCTTCAACTTCATCGCCGGTTTCAGCGACGTGAACTGGGAAGGCCTGACCAATTTGATGAAGAACCCGGAGCTGCATCAAAGATTTCCCACCATTTTCGACCGGCTGAACAAGGCAAACCAGCCCCTCATTCATCAGGAGCTGGAGAAATGGTCCATTAACCACACCTGTGACGAAATTCTCGAAATGGTACACGATTATGTCGTGAACCGGCGCGGCCCGGGAATCGTCGCCACGGCCAGGATGACGGATATCGAGGAAACCTTCGAAGATGAAGTATGGTGGGAGCGCGGTGTCTTCGATAAGTTCACGGACCCCTACTACGGAGACGTGGCCTTCCAGGCACCCCCATGGAAGATGACCCTGACGCCAGCTCGGGTCAAATGGTTATGCCGCCCCATAGGCGCTGATAATGAATACATCTTTCTGAAATATCTGGGCGTCGGGAGAGAAAAACTGCGGGAATGGGAGAAGAAAAATATCACCTGACCCGGTGGGCTGGGGAAAAACCGACCGGTGCGGTTAATCTATGTTTTGTCAAACACAAAGAGCACGTATACTTTGAACGGTCATAATCCGCGCTCTTGTGCTCACTGCGGAGGCGCAAAGGGCGCAGAAAAAACGCAGAGGGATTTCACAAAAATCCTATACTCTCCGCGTTTCCTCTGCGCCCTCTGTGTCTCTGCGGTGAAAAGCTCAGTTAATCTCACACAAGCACTTCTCTACCTGATGATCAAACCCTTTTCCATGGCCAGAGCGGTCAACGCGGACGCGCTATGGAGATCCAGCTTCTTCATCAGGTTCGCCCGGTGCTTCTCCACTGTTTTGGCGCTGATGCAAAGATAGTCGGCGATGTCTTTGTTTTTGTAGCCTTCGGCGATCATCTTCAGGATCTCTCGTTCCCGCTGAGTGAGGGTATCCCAGGATGAGGTGGATTTTACGGTCTTTCGTCCTTCCAGGTATCCTTCGATGACTTTTTCGGAAATTCCGGGGCTGAGATACGATCTTCCGGAGAAAACGCATTCGATGGCCAACATCAGCTCGCTGTGCGTGGCATCCTTGAGAACGTAACCGTCAGCGCCGGCCTTGAGGGTCGCCAGGATGTATTCTTCGGTCTTGTGTACCGTAAGAACCAGGATCTTCGTTGCAGGGCACTGCTTCTTGATTTCCTGGATGGCGCCGATGCCGTTCATCCTTGGCATGGAAAGATCCATTAACATCAGATCCGGCTTCAAATTTTCGGCGCACCGCACCGCTTCCAGACCGTCTTCCGCCTCCCCGATCACCTCGAAGTCAGGATTCGACGAGACGAGCATTCTCAGCCCCTCTCTCAGTATGGTATGATCTTCGGCGATGACGATTCGTTTTCTATCTCCCATAATGCTTCCTCACACCCGGTAGGCGACACACGCCCGATAATGGCTTCACATGTTGCACAACTGGGGCGCCCAAAACCGGCTTCCCCACGGCCGGCGATACAGAGGCAGCGCACCATCTTTTCTCCGATAATCCTTGAAGGTTAAGAATACATTAAGCTTCTTCAACTGGGTAGCACTTTTTTTCCCCGACATTCCCGCACCCCGCATCCAACTCGAGCTTACACCCCAGCTTTTCTCCCGGGAAAATACCATACTCTACCGTGCACAGATACTGTATGCACCCCATTGTACCTCTCTGCCATACGGTGCAAAATCAGCACATGTCAGGGATAGACGTGTTTGAGTGTCTACTGGCTTTCAGACATGGCTTGCGGTAGCCCATATCCCGAAAGACCGCTTATCGATGATAATCTGAATTTTACATGACATGAACTTGAGAGTTGGGGACTGTGGAATCGGAAACGGATTTTTCACCCAGCTCAGGAGAGCTACCATGTGCCGGACACTAATTGTTGAAGACAATTCAACGTTTCGACAATCTCTTCGTGAAGTGTTGAATACCCATTTCCCGAGGATGAGCATCGAAGAGGCAATCAACGGAAAAGATGCCTTGCAGAAGGTGGACACCCTCACCCCGGACCTGATCTTCATGGATATCCGGTTGCCGGATGCAAATGGGCTGGAGCTCGCGAAACAAATAGGGGCCGTCCACCAGGATATCGTATTGGTTGTCCTCACGAGCTATGATCTGCCCGAGTACAGGGATGCCGCCTATCGGAGCGGAGCCAGCTATTTCTTTACCAAGGGATGCACAACAAGAGATGAGCTTGTGAACGCAATCGAAGGTATCCTCTCCACAAGACATTATGACTGAAAGGTATGTTGCTCCTGAATACAGTGCACATCGGAATCAAAATACGCCTTTTTTTGTGATGAATACAGTACACACCTTATTTATCCCAGTCCGTGTTTGGGAGTAAAACGTCAGTCACAAACGACGCCAACCGGTTTGACGGCGTAAAGTGAGCTGGAAAAAGCATTGAACCCAGAAGGCAAGGACGCTTCTTGCCAGGCCAGTAAGAGGAGAAGGATATGGGTAGCACGAGAATAGCCGACCATATGTCATTGGATGAAGTTAAAATGAAGATGCAGATGACGGCGGGTTTTCTTAAAATGCAGAAGTGGCTCGTGATTTATAACGCGATTATCGATCCGCGGCCCGTTTCCGAAATTGCCATGCACACCGGGTTGTCCGAAGCCAGCGTATATAAGATCATCACGGAATACAACAATCTGGGTCCGGAAGCCCTCGAGACGACCAATAAGGTGCTGTCTCAGATGTGGTTCGAGCATCAGCCCCAAACCATGTCCATCTGACCTTCCACGGCAGCTTCACAAGTCATGATGGTATCCCGAGAGATGAGCCCCTCCGGCAGGCGACCGCTCGATGGGCATCTTCGCGGGAGAAAAGGGGAAGATGTTTTGGCTCAGACACCATCCTATACAGAAAAGGCGAAGATGCTATCCCGTCGTCAACACCGAATTCTGTTGACCGCGGATGATCCTCGTGCCCGGGACATGATGGGTTGGGCTCTGTCGTACGAAGGCTACCGGGTCGTAACTGCCACAAGTGATGAAGCTTCTCTCAAGCTGATGAATGGGAGCCGCTTCGATCTGGTTGTTCTCGTCTCCGCCGGGGGAGTCATTTCAGGCCTGACCACGATCATCGAGAAAGCCGGGGAGTTGAACGGGGGAACAAAAGTTATCGCGGTAGTCAATGAAGCGAATCCGCCGTTGGATTTCGAAGATCCGGGATCTTCGAAATCCAACGGCTCTATAGTGAAGCCCCGCAGCCTTTCCGAGCTCCTCGCACTGGTAAACGGGTGTTTTGAGCAGCCGGGACCGGAGCAAGCGGGCACATCCCACGAGGGAAAGGCACTGACGTCCCACAAAGAGATCCTCCACATGCTCATGGTCATGTCTCACGATATCAGAGGATCACTCGTTTCCATCGGTGCGGGGTTGAAGCTCCTCAATCGAGGTGCCTACGGGCACATGAACACCTCGGTATCCACAATAGTGACCGATCTCTACGAGCGGGTCAAAAATGTGGTTGGAATCGCGGAGGATTTCCTGGGAAAAGCCGTCACGCTCAATGGCCAACTGATCGTTCAACAGGAATTGGTAGATCTGAAGCAAGACATTGTGGAGCCAGTCCTGGACGAGCTTCACCCGGAAATGAGAGACCAGAACATAGTTGTCCGAAACCACCTGGATTCCGTCCCCCAGGAGCGCATTCCCGTAAAGGCGGCCAGAATCTGGCTGAAATCCGTATTCAGAAACCTCTTCAGGAATGCCATCAAGTACGGCGGCCCCGGCTGTAAGATCGGCATCGATTTTGAAAAGTGCGAATCATGCTATCGCTTGAATGTCTATAACAGCGGACCACCGGTTCCGGAGGAACATCGTGATAAACTGTTCAAACGTTTTTCCCGATTCTCTGCCGAAGGCAAGGGGAACAGAGACGGCGTAGGTCTTGGCCTGTTCATGATCAAGGAAATCATACAGGAGCATGGAGGTGACATCTGGTATGAGCCCCGGGATAACGGCTCCAGCTTCGTTTTCACTCTGCCTCAGGAAGAGCTTCCAGCCACTCAGACTCATTCCGTTCTTGCTCGATAGATGGTTTATATACACTCTTTGCATTTCAACGGTAAATTCGACAAAGCAGAATTCAGCCATCTTAACAATCTCTATCGCATTTCCCCTATAACTCATTGAGAATTAGATATTTTTAAATTCTTGATTCCCTTCCGCCTCATATCGGGATACATATTATTCGCATCGAGAAACACAACCTTATGGAGGAATCTATGAAGAAAGCGGCACTTGTATCCCTTGGCGCAATCGTTGTCATCATGATAGCAGGCCCGGCGGCTTTTGCCGGAAGTATCGCCCCGGAGGTCGAATCGGCCATGGAGGCAGCGGGAAGTGGTGAAAAGGTTTCCGTGATTGTTCGCCTTGTCGACCAGACGGACCTCACACCTTTCAAGACGCTACCCGGGAAGCTCCACCGAACTGAAATGATCAAGAAGCTTCGATCCCATGCCGATTCTTCGCAGCGCCCCCTCAAGGACTTCCTGCTGAACAGAGGCGCCGAGCGCATGACATCCCTCTGGTTGATCAACGGGATGACTTTGACTGCCTCACCGGAGGTTATTCGTGAGCTGGCCGCTTTTCCGCAGGTAGCGGAAATCCAGCCGGACAAGGTTATTCCCTGCTATGTCCCGACGGTAGGAACATTGCAGACGGCGGAATGGAACATCGATGCAATTCACGCAAGGGACTTGTGGGCATTGGGCTTTAGCGGCCGGGGAGTTGTCGTCGCCAACATGGATACGGGTGTTGACGTCAATCATCCCGATCTGAAAACTCGCTGGCGCGGAGGAGCCAACAGTTGGTTCGACCCGTACAGGAATACGACCACACCCTATGACCCTGACGGGCATGGAACAGGAACCATGGGAGCCATGGTAGGAGGAAGTGCGAGCGGAACGGCCATCGGTGTGGCGCCGGAGGCAAAATGGATCGGTGTCAAGATTTTCTCCGACGGGAGAAGCGCGACGTACAGCGCCATTCATGCCGGATTCCAGTGGATCTTGGATCCGGACGGAAACCCCAATACTGACGATGCTCCCGATGTCGTGAACAATTCATGGGGATCTTCATCTCCCACCTGCAGCAGGGACTTCGAAGCCGACATCCAGGCTCTTAGCAACGCGGGGATTGCCGTTGTATTTGCCGCCGGGAATTCCGGCCCCGGTACCTCCACCGCTTGCGACCCCGCCAATAACCCTGGTGTCTTTTCCGTCGGTGCCATCGACAATTCATCGCTCATTGCATACTTCAGCAGCCGAGGACCATCTCAATGCGATGGAAGCCTTTTTCCCCGGGTGGTCGCCCCTGGACTGAACATCAAGCTCGCAGCCCCCACCACCACGGGAGGTCCACTGTACCAGGTCGAAAGCGGCACCTCCTTTTCGTCCCCACATGCCTCCGGAGCCATGGCACTGCTCCTGAGCGCCTTCCCGGGTCTCACGGTGGATGAGCTGGAACAGGCCTTGATCTCCTCGGCCACGAATCTCGGCGCCACCGGTGCCGACAATACCTACGGAAACGGCTTGATCAACGTCATGAATGCCTATGCCTTCCTCCAATCCCTAACCAATACGGTCACCCTGGGCTCCCGAGCCGTTTATGATGGATGGACCCGCGAAACATCGCCGGGGAGCGCGGTGGGAGGCACAATGGACAGCGCGGGCGACCTCCTTGTGGGAGACGATACAGGCAACTTGCAGTACAAAAGCGTTCTTTCCTTCAACACCGGCAGTATTCCAGTCAACGCCGTCGTCACTTCGGCAAAGCTGACTTTGACGCGAAAGCAACGGACCGGTACCAGTCCTTTCACGGTTCTCGGGAGCTGCAATGTGGACGTCAAGAGCGGTACCTTCAACACAACGTCACTTGCAGCCAATGATTTTCAGGCGCCCGCTACAGCCGCGAACGTGGCCACAATGAGTAACCCCATTACCGATGGGGCACACTCGCATGGCCTGTTTGACGAGAATGGGCTCAGAGCCATCAACAAAGGCGGCCTCACTCAATTGAGGCTCTACTTCTCCCAGCCGGCAAATGGCAACTCCCTCCAGAACATGATGACCTTCTGGAGTGGTGATGCCGCCTTAGCGGCACAACGCCCGAAGCTGAAATTGACGTATATTATCCCGTAACCTGTGTGGGTTTGTATGGGTTCCATACACATACTTCGCACGGGCATTAACTGAGCTTTTCACCGCAGAGGCGCGGAGGACGCAGAGAAAACGCCGAGGAATTTCACAAGAATTCCAGCGACTCTCGGCGTCTTCTCCGCGTCCTCCGCGCCTCTGCGGTGGGCTCAGTGCGCATCCGCATCGATCTTTTCCGGCACCATCATTTTCTTATCCCGCTTGTCACGACCCACCTTCGGTCCCTTCCATTCATCCGTAACCTTGAATTCGGTTGTCCCGGCAGAAGCCTGGAAGGTCTTGAACGATACGCTCTCTCCATCCACGATAACCGCTATGATCGTGTTTCGCTCATCACTGTGTGACGTCCATCCGGCAGCCCCGACATTTATGTAAAAAATGCCGGTCTCGTCGTCGGGAAACGGCTTACGCACGTAGACGTGGTAGTGCCCTGCAACGACGGCTCTCACCTTATCGTGGTGCCTGATGAGCACTTTCCAGAAAGCATCGACAGAAGGCTCGATGGGCAGATAAGGCTCGTGGAAAGACACGAAAACATGGCCGGCCTTGGGAGCGGAATCAATGGCGTTCTCCAGCCATTTCAATGCAGCCTTGTTGTCGAGGCTGTTACCGAAATCGGCATATTGATCCAGAACGATGAGGCGAACGTTTTTCCAATCGGCGTAATAGCTCACGCTGCCGGCGTTATGCATCTTGATCCTGTTTCCGTGGAGAGGCAGGAGGCTCTTCAGGATGAATTTGACATCGTTTGCATTTTCATGATTTCCCCTGACCGGGAAATAGGGCGGCATGGCATCCTTGAACACGCTCTTGTAAAGGTTGTAGTTCTTTTCCATGGGACTGATGTCTCCGCAGGCAAGGACAAAATCGACCGGTGGAGCTTCGTGGCTCGCCCCCTGCCCGATGCCCTTTATCTTTTCTAGAACGTTTCGATAAGAATCGAAAGCTGAACGATTATCGCCAAGAGCCACAAAGGCCCACTTTTCGCCGAAAGCGGAGCTCGGCCACAACAACGGCAGTGACGACAGCAAGAGCAACAAAACGAATGAGAAAAATCTTTTCCTGTTTTTCACCTTGAACAACCCTCGATTCATGGAGATCACAACCTGAGCCGATCCGGCATCGCCTTCTTCACAACCAAGTTCATGAAGGACGAAGAGCACGGCGCAAATTTTATCCCATGCCTCTTGAAGAGACAACTTGCGTGCTGTAAGAATACAGCTTGTGCAACGAGAGCCCGAAGAGTATTTGGGTGGTATCGAATGTTTTTTGTCGTGCCGAGAGGCGCGCTTCGACATGGAAAGGGACTTCGCGGGCATGAAGGCCTATCTGATCAAGAGGATTTTACAGATCATCCCCACCCTCCTGGGCATCACGTTCATTACGCTGCTGATCATCCAGTTGGCTCCGGGAAATCCGGCGGCTTTGAAGCTCCAGATGTCCGCTCAGGGCCAGAAGGCGGACAGCGCCATGTCGCAGCAGATTATCGAGCAAACAAAGAAGCTCTACGGACTCGACAAGCCTCTCCCCGTTCAATACGTGCTGTGGCTCAAGCGTATCGTCACCCTCGATTTCGGCGTTTCTTACAAGGATCACCGCAAAGTCTGGGACAAGATCGCCGAACGGCTGCCCATTACCATTCAGCTCAACGTCATTTCTATTTTCATAGTATATCTGATCGCCATTCCATGCGGGATATACTCGTCAACCCATTCCGCATACAGGTCGGATAAGCTTCTGACGCTGTTTTTCTTCTTTCTCTACTCCCTCCCGAACTTTTGGGTCGCGGTGCTGCTCATCATGCTCCTTGGAGGCGGGGATTTTTGGGATATCTTTCCCGTCTACGGCGTCTCGTCCATTAGTGCCGAGTCCTGGCCGGTTTTCCAGTGGCTCATGGATCGTCTGTGGCACTTGATTCTGCCGGTGATATGCCTCTCGTACGGAGGACTGGCCTACTTGTCGCGGCTCACTCGCGCCAGCATGCTCGAAATGATTCGTGAGGATTACGTCCGAACGGCACGAGCGAAGGGCTTGAGCGAGCACGTGGTCATTTTCAAGCACGCCTTTCGTAACGCCCTCCTTCCCATTATCACTCTGCTCGCGTTCCTGCTTCCGGGTATGTTCGGAGGCAGTGTCATTATTGAAAGCATCTTTTCCATTCCCGGAATGGGGCAACTGGGATTCGAGGCGGTTTTGAGCCGCGATTATCCGGTGATCATGGCCATTACGGCTATTTCCGCCCTGCTGACACTAGTCGGGCTCTTACTCTCCGACCTCCTGTACGCGGCCCTCGATCCAAGAATCAAGCTCGAATGAAGAAGTCCGAGGGCGTTGCACTTCACAAAGCTGCACCGGCCCCCTCCAAAAGGTATGACCCGTCGTCTTTGACAACACTCTTTCACTGTGGAAGCCATGGAAAACGATAAAACGAAAGCTCCTCATACCTACCGGCAAATGGTCTGGCATCATTTCAGGCGCAAGCATCTTGCCGTATCCGGCCTGTGGGTGACTGTCTTCCTTTTCGTTGTGGCTATTTTCGCTCCGCTCCTGGCCAATGACCGCCCTATCCTTTTCAGCTACCAGAGTCACTGGTACTGGCCGGTCTTTTCCGGGGTCGAGAAAATCGGTCCGGATACCTGGCAGGAAATGAAGAAGGACCTCCCCTTCGTTCTCCAAAATAACATCGGAGGCAGAGGAGATTTCGCCGTCTGGCCGCTGGTCACTTATTCTCCTACCGAGCACGACCTGCTGGAAAGCCTGGCTTCACCGAGTCGCCGGCATTGGTTCGGAACGGATGACAGCGGGCGGGACGTCTTGAGCCGCATGATTCATGGCGCCCGCATTTCCCTTTCCGTCGGATTCGTGGCGGTAGGGATCGCTCTGTCGATCGGGATTTTCCTCGGAGCACTGGCCGGATATTTCGGAGGATGGGCGGATATGCTCATAAGCAGGCTGATCGAGATTCTCCTTACCATTCCGACCTTTTTTCTGATCATCGCCATCATCGCCTTTCTCCCGCCCAGCATCTACAATATCATGGTGGTCATAGGAGTCACGGGCTGGACGGGCGTGGCCCGCTTCGTCCGGGCGGAATTCCTCAAGCTGAAGCAACTGGATTTCATAATGGCGTCCCGCGCGCTGGGAGCTTCCGACAACCGGATCATCTTTCTGCACATGCTCCCCAACGCCATGGCTCCCGTGCTGGTTTCAGCCGTTTTTGGAATTGCCGGGGCCATTCTGACGGAATCGAGCCTCAGCTTTCTTGGCTTCGGCGTGCCGCCTCCAACTCCGAGCTGGGGAGATATCCTGTCCCAGAGCCGTGACTACATCGAATTCGCCTGGTGGCTGACCGTTTTTCCGGGGTTTGCCATTTTTCTTAGCATTACGGCCTATAATCTGGTAGGAGAAGGGCTTCGGGACGCAATGGACCCGAAGCTGTTTCGCTGATCGTGAGGCATGAGGGATGAAGAGAGAGGATTGAAAGTGGGGCCATGCTCTATCCAGCTCTAGAAGAAACGAGCGTTTTTTCCGTCAGCCTGTTGAACGCTCAGATCAAGGCTCTGCTGGAGTCCAACTATCCCCTTGTGTGGGTTAAGGGGGAGATCTCCAATTTTCGCGTTCCCGCCTCCGGCCATTACTACTTTACCTTGAAAGACGACCAGAGTCAGATTCGCGCGGTGTTCTTCCGGGGCCAAAACCGGCACCTGCGCTTCGTTCCCGAATCGGGCCTGCAGGTGCTCTGCCAGTGCCGCCTGAGCGTTTATGAGCCACGCGGCGAATACCAGTTGATCGTGGAGGTGATGGAGCCTCAGGGATTGGGAGCGCTTCAACTGGCCTTCGAGCAATTGAAGAAGAAGCTGGAAAAGGAAGGCCTGTTCGATGCGTCGCTGAAGCTTCCACTTCCCGTCTGTCCACAGAGGATCGGCATAATCACGTCTTCCACTGGAGCAGCCATCCAGGACATGCTCAAGGTGCTGCGCCGCAGCCCCTACCCTCTTTCCGTCACTCTCCTGCCCGTTCGCGTCCAGGGCCGGGAGGCAGCCGCGGAAATCGCCGCCGCCATCCTGGCAACGGATTCTCTTGCCGCGCGTTTTCAGTGGGATGTTCTAATCGTCGGGCGCGGTGGAGGAAGTATCGAGGACCTGTGGCCCTTCAACGAAGAAATCGTGGCCAGAGCCCTCAGCTCCTGCTCCATTCCCACCATTTCGGCAGTGGGGCATGAGATTGATTTCACCATTTCCGACATGGTTGCGGATCTGCGCGCTGCAACTCCCACGGCGGCAGCCGAGTGGATCGTCTCGGAGCTCGAGCGTTTTCAGCGGGATCTTCAGAGCCATCAGGATCGCATCCTGCGAGCCATGGCCCAAAAAACAGATGATCTAAAACAAAAGCTCGCTTTTCTGGAAAAGCGCCTGGTGCATCCCAAACGGCGTCTCGAGGATTTGCGGCTTTTTGTGGATGATCGCCTGGACCGCCTCCAACTGGCCTTCGGCCGCCGCATCGAGCAATTTCGAACGGTCCACGGACACCTCCAGGAGAAGCTTCGCTCCGTTCATCCCCTTAAGGAAATCTATCGATATCGAGCCCTGGTGGACCAACAAGACCGCCAGCTTGCCCTCCATCAGCACAGGGTCTTCGACGTGTGTCGCTTCCGGCTGCAGGGGTGCGCGGTACAACTGCAAAGCCTCAGTCCTCTTGCCGTGCTAGGCCGTGGCTACTCCATCACTTACCGGCTGCCGGATGAGAAAGTGATCCGAAAGCCCGGGGATGTCCAGGCCGGAGAGCGGGTGCGGGTACGGCTTGCGCGGGGATTTCTGGAATGCGTCGTGGAAAAAACAGAGAACGAAAAAGAGCAGGCTTCATTTCATAAGGATATGGCATGACGAAGAAAAAAAGTGAAGCATTCGAGGATGCCCTCAAGAAGTTGCAGTCCATCGTCGAGAAAATGGAACGTGGGGATCTGCCCTTGGAGGAAGCAATGGACTCCTTTACGGAGGGGATTCGCCTGGTCCAATACTGCCATCAGAAACTGGAAGAGGCTGAAAGCAAGGTCCGGATGCTTCTCAAAGACCAGCAGGGTGACTGGAATGTTGCACCCTTTGACCCTTCGGCTGCGGCGGACTCGAAAGACTGATACCATTCAATGGCTCACGCAGAGTACCGGGTAGGCCCTGAGTCATCGAATTGCCGGATTTTATTGAAAATTATAGAAAGATGGCTTCGAGCGTGTTAGAGTGGTGGGGTGATGAAAGCGATGGAATAGTCGGGATCGATTATCTTGACACGAACGGATAGAAACTAGATGCAGGATTTCGCTTTAAAGAATTATCTGGCAGAATGGAAGCGGCGGGTGGATGCGGCCATTGAACAGTCGTTTCCCGCTCCCGTGGGTCTGGAAAGAAAAGTACTTGAAGCCGCGCGTTACAGCCTCTTTGCCGGCGGAAAACGGCTTCGGCCCATCCTGTGTCTCACGGCGGCGCAGGTCGTGGGAGGAGCGGCCGAGACGGTGATGCCCGTGGCGTGCGCACTCGAAATGATTCACACCTATTCCCTGATTCACGACGACCTGCCTGCAATGGACAATGACGATTTTCGCAGAGGCATGCCGACGAATCACAAGGCGTTCGGCGAAGCCATAGCCATCCTGGCGGGTGATGCCCTGCTCACGGAAGCCTTCGGGTTCATGGCCGGCCTCGAGCGGAACGGCGGCGTGTCGGCGGAGAGAATCGTGCAGGTAATCGATATCATTGTGAGGGCAGCCGGATACAGAGGCATGATCGGTGGGCAGGTGATCGATCTTGAATGCGAGAATCGCGTGGTGGATATTGCCACGGTGGAATACATGCACATTCGCAAGACCGGAGCCCTCATCGCGGCATCCCTCGAGGTTGGAGCCATACTGGGAGGAGGCTCCGATGAGCGGATATCAGCTCTGAAGCGCTACGGCCATCATCTCGGCCTGGCCTTCCAGATCACGGACGATCTCCTGGACGTAGAGGGAGATGCGCATATTATGGGCAAAACTCCCGGCTCCGACGCCGCAAAGAACAAGAAAACCTACCCGGCGCTTCTGGGTATTCCAGGCTCCAAGGCCGCAGCACGGAATCATGTGGAAGAAGCTTTGAACAATCTCGCCATCTTCGACGAGAAGGCGGAACCTTTGCGCGCCATTGCCGGATATCTTCTGAGCCGGAAAGCGTAAGTGGTGAGGACTAAAGAGTGAGGTAGTACGTTGAAAGAGAAGGAAGTAAGGACTTTGCTTTCCCAGATTGACAATCCGTCGCAACTGAAGCAGCTTTCGCTGGGTCAGTTGCAGCAACTGGCACAGGAAATCCGCGACACTATCATCTGCACAGTGGCAAAAACCGGAGGCCACCTCGCCCCGAATCTGGGGGTCGTTGAGCTTACCCTAGCGCTTCACGCCGTCTTCGACTCTCCGAAAGACCGGATCATCTGGGACGTGGGACACCAGGCCTATACTCATAAGCTCCTCACGGGCCGGCGCGAGCGGTTCCACACCCTGCGCCAATACGAGGGCCTCAGCGGGTTTCCCAAACGGGTGGAAAGCGTATACGACGCCTACGGGACCGGTCACTCGAGCACCTCCATTTCCGCCGCCCTCGGTATAACCGTGGCCAATTCCCTGAGAGGAGCCCCGAATCGCGCCATTGCAGTGATCGGAGACGGCAGCATGACCGGCGGGATTGCTTTTGAAGCCCTGAATCACGCCGGCGATATGGACAAGAATCTGATCGTGGTTCTCAACGACAACGAGATGTCCATCTCCCCCAACGTCGGAGCACTTTCCTCCTTTCTGAGCCGCAAGCTCTCGAACAAGACGCTCCTCAATCTGAAACGGGACATGGAAGCCTTTCTCAAGTCAATCCCCGGGCTGGGTCCCAATATCGTACAAATCCTCAAGCGCAGTGAAGACTCCCTGGTTACCCTGTTTACGCCGGGAATGCTTTTCCAGGCCCTGGACTTTCACTACATCGGACCCATCAAGGGACATCGTCTGGACCGTCTCCTCGAAACCTTTGAAAACGTCAAGCACATCAAAGGTCCTGTCCTGGTCCATGTCATGACTCAAAAAGGCAAAGGCTACTACCCCGCGGAATGCGATCCCACCAGTTTCCACGGTGTGGGCTCCTTCGATATCAAGACGGGGAAAAGCTGTTCCTCCGCTTCGGGGACGCCCTGCCCTCCCTCGTATACTCAGATTTTCGGAGAGTGCCTCACCCGCCTGGCGGAAAAGAATCCGAAGGTGGTTGCCATTACCGCGGCCATGCCGCAAGGCACGGGACTAGAGCCCTTTTCCAAACGGTTTCCCGAGCGATTCTTCGACGTGGGCATCGCCGAGCAGCACGCGGTCACCTTCGCCGGAGGGCTTGCAACCGAAGGCTACAAACCGGTCGTCGCCGTCTACTCGACCTTTCTTCAGCGGGCCTATGATCAAATCATACACGACGTCTGCCTGCAGGACCTGCCCGTGGTTTTCGCCATGGATCGCTGCGGTATCGTTGGAGAAGACGGCCCTACCCACCATGGCACCTTCGACCTTTCCTTCCTGCGCCTTATACCGAACATGGTGGTTATGGCCCCCAAGGACGAGAACGAGCTGCAGCATATGCTCAAGACGGCTCTGGACCATTCCGGGCCGGTCGCGGTGCGGTACCCCAGGGGGAATGGAGTGGGAGTGTCACTGGATGAGGAACTCAAGGCCCTTCCCATCGGAAAGGGAGAGCTCCTGCGCGAGGGCAAGGATCTCGTTTTCATTGCAATCGGGACTGCGGTCCAGACGGCTCTCGAAGCCGCCTGCCGGCTCGAGGAACAGAACATTCATGCCGCGGTTTTAAATGCCAGATTCGTCAAGCCCTTGGACCAGGATCTGATCTTCGAATGGGCACACAAGACGGGCTGTGTCATCACGATTGAAGAAAACGTGCTGCAGGGCGGCTTCGGAAGCGCAGTGCTGGAAATGTTCCAGGAAGCAGCCTTCTTTCCCAAGTCTTTTTTGCGTCTTGGTCTTCCCGATGCATTCATCCCTCACGGGAGTCAGAGCATTCTGAGAAACCTCTACGGAATCGATGCGGACGGCATCGAGCGGGCGGCTCTGAGCCTCCTGAAAGCGGATCATGGCAAAAAGCTTCGTGCGATTGGATAAGCTGCTCGTCGAGAAAGGCCTTATCCCGAGCCGCGAAAGGGCGCAGGCACTGATACTTGCCGGAGAAGTCCTGGTGAACGGCTCGAAAGTCACGAAGGCGGGGCAACAGGTTTCAGACGATTGCGAGCTTGAGCTCCTCCAGGAGGATCTACCCTTTGTGAGCCGGGGGGGCCTCAAGCTCCGGCAGGCCATCGAGGTCTTCCGGCTGAACGTGAAAGGGCTGGTGGCCATGGACGCCGGGGCCTCGACGGGAGGATTCACCGACTGCCTCCTGCAGCATGGCGCGAAAAAGGTTTACGCCGTCGATGTGGGCTACGGCCAGCTCGCATGGAAGCTGAGGCAGGACCCTCGTGTCGTTGTCATCGAACGTCAAAATATCCGCTATCTCCCGGCTGAGCTCGTTCCCGAGCCGATTCAAGTCGCAACGATCGATACTTCGTTTATCTCCCTCAAGCTCGTCATTCCCGCCGTGGTACCCTTTCTGGATTCAGGAGCAACGCTGATCGCCCTCATCAAACCTCAGTTCGAAGCCGGACGGGCTCACGTGGGAAAAGGAGGCGTCGTCCGCGATCCGGAGATTCATCAGGAAGTGTGTGAATCTATCTCTGCGCTCTGTCAGGAGCTGGGATTCAGCGTTCTTGGAATCACCCCCTCCCCTGTTCTCGGCCCCAAGGGAAACCGGGAATTTCTGATCGTCGCTTCACACGAACAACCTGCCCCCGCCTGCTTATGATTCGAAGGTAACCAACGCCATGCTGCATTTTCATTTGATTTTTGTAGGAAAGACAGCCTTCCCGGAAATGGATGCGGGGATAGGGCGATACCTGGATCGCCTCCGCCACTACGTCCCGACGGAGGTGCACCTCGTCAGGGCCGAAAAGATTTCAGGCTGCAGTGCGGACGATCTGGTTAGAGAACGGGAAGGGGAGCGAATTCTAAAGCTATTGGAGAAACCGGACCATCTGCTGATCTGGGATCAAAGGGGACAGCAATTGGATTCGATGGGCTTCGCACGCTTTTGGGACCGCCTCAACAATGAGGGGACATCGAAAGTGTGGATGGTGATCGGCGGACCGCTGGGAGTTTCAGGAAAACTGCTGGAGCGGGCCAATTCCGTATTCTCCCTTTCGAAAATGACCTTCCCACATGACCTGGCCCGGCTGATCGTTGTCGAACAGCTTTACAGAGCTTTCAGTATTTTGAAGGGAGAGCCTTATCATAAGTGAATAGATGGGATCACCAACATAAGCCGGGACAACCTATCAATATGCTCTGAACGGACAGCGGCTGAGCTTTTTTCAACGCAGAGACGCAGAGGACACAGAGAAAACGCAGAGAAAAGCTCTTGGAAATCCGTAAAGTTTCTCTGCGTTTTCTTTGCGTCCTCTGTGTCTCCGCGGTGAGCACACAAGCTCCGTCTTAAGCATGTCCAGTCTTATGCCGGTAGCCCTAGACGGCAACCACTTCGGAAACTTCAGGCACTTCCTGCTTGATGATCCGTTCAATGCCCGCTTTCAGAGTCATCTGACTCATGGGACATCCGCGACAGGCGCCTGTCAGACGAACCTTCACGATAGATCCTTCGACTTCGACCAATTCAACGCTTCCGCCATCACGCTGAAGCATCGGGCGTACTTTCGCCAGTGCTTGCTCAACCTTTTCTCGCATTACCAGATCCTCCCTTGAATTAGTTTTTGGCTTGTATAACCGTTTGGTATCTCAAAATCAACGAAAAGGTGCTGCCGCAACTGCCGACCAATACTTGACAATACTTGACAATGGTTTTCGTTTTGCGTAAAAGAGCCTGTGTATTTGGATATCGAAAAGGAGATAAGCTACTTCTCCCGAACGGCTGAAATAGGAGGCTCCTCGATTGATTAGTTTGATCAATGGAATGTAAGGCAGTGTTGTGATCAGTGGCCGGAGGTATCAGTATCCCGGCTTTTCCGCCATTGTCCCGCCGAAGGTCAGACTCGATCTTATTATTACACCATCTCCCCGTCAGGTTGGCTAATGGAATTAGACATACCGGTTATCGGCATATTGCGCGGCGTAGCACCCGATTTTTTTGGCGAGGTCATGATGGCGGCTTTCGAGGCCGGATTACAGGCCATCGAGGTTACGTTCAATACGGACCGGGCTGAGGAAATAATCGCAGCTCATCGACCTCGAGTACCCGCTGGAAAGCTCCTCGGCATGGGGACCGTCCGCAACCTCGATGAAGCCCGAAAAGCCGTGGATGCCGGTGCTATGTTTCTGGTTACGCCCAACATGGACGCAACGGTCGTTGAATACGCCGTGTCTCGGGGTATTCCGGCAATCGTCGGCGCCATGACGCCCACTGAAGTGTATAGGGCCTGGTCGGCAGGTGCGGCCATGGTCAAGGTGTTTCCGTGCACGGCATTGGGTCCTCAATATATCCGGGATCTTCTCGGACCCTTTGATGACATCCCGCTGGTGGCTGTGGGCGGAGTCACGAGAAGTAACGTAAACGCCTATTTCGAGGCCGGTGCCGCGGCCGTCGGTGTGGGAGCGTCGCTGTTCGGTCGTCGGGCTTTGGCCGATAGAGAGCCACGGCACATCATCGATCATGTGACGCAGTTTCTTTCACTCATCCGTCAATAAGACTGGATATCGCATCTTGCAACAGGAGAAGGACATGTTTCGCCCTCAGATTAAAGTAGTTGATTGTACGGTTCGTGACGGCGGTTTAATGAACAAATGGCAATTCGAAGACGATTTCGTACGACAGGTCTATCGGGCCAATACCAAAGCCGGTATCGACTATATGGAAATTGGATATTTGAGCTCCGAGTCCGCCTTCTCTCGCGATATCTACGGCCCATGGCGGTTTTGCGCGGAAGACGATCTTCAACGGGTCACCTGCGACACTGAAAAGAGAATCAAGCTTTCCGCCATGGCTGATATAGGCCGCATTGACTATGACGATATTCCACCTAAATCCCAAAGCTCTCTGGATATGGTTCGAGTCGCCTGCTACGTTCACCAGATCGACGCAGCCATTGCTCTGGCCCACCACTGCCAGGACAAGGGCTATGAGACGACTATCAACGTGATGGCCGTCTCGACCGTTGGGCCGCGGGATCTGGAAGAGGCCCTGGACGATCTGTCCAAGAGTCGTGTTCCCATCATTTATCTGGTGGATAGCTTCGGTGCCTTTTACTCGGAGGACATCGATGTTCTGGCCAAAAAGTATATGGAGCGCATGCCCGACAAGATTATCGGCATCCATTGCCACAACAATCAGCAACTGGCTTTTGCCAACACCATCTCCGCTATCATCAACGGGATCAATTACCTGGACGGCAGCCTGTACGGCATAGGCCGCGGAGCAGGCAACTGTCCCTTGGAATTGTTGATCTCTTTTCTGAAGAACCCCAAATTCAAGGTCCGGCCGCTCATCGAAGTCATCGAAAGCCAAATCATGCCCTGGCGCAAGAAGATCGATTGGGGCTACTTCATTCCCTACATGATCACCGGCGTCTTGAATGAGCATCCCCGTGCGGCGATGGCCCATATGGAGTCGGACAATAAAGACAACATTACCGATTTCTTCAACCAGATGACCACTTCCACCGACCTGGTGTAGGGAGCTCGGAAAGAAATAGCCGTCCCGGCATCCTATCCTTCATTCAGCAGCCCGGCACCGCCTTCCACGGCGGCGCCGGGCTGCTCGAGCCGCCTCTTCCGGCGGCACTACGCTCTTCTCAGTCCTCACACGATACGCGAGCACCTCAAAATCCGAAAAAGAATTGGACGATGGTAATGGATCGTTTCACAACCCCGCTGGGATTCACCTGGGATGCGCGGATTTTCCCCAAAATCGACAGGTCCGCCGATATCGACAGACAAATTGCGCGCGCGTGCTTCCGTGCGAAAAAGATCTTCCCCGAGCTCGTCTATAACACGACAGCCCTGGAAGATAATCCCTTTACCTTTCCGGAAGTTCAGACCCTGCTTGAAGGAATAACCGTGGGAGGCCACAGGCTGGAAGATCAACAGCAAGTGCTCAACCAGGCTGCGAGTTGGAGATTTCTTATAGAGAAGGTCTCGAAGAAGGAATTTTCCGTTACCAGGGAGATGCTTTGCACCCTGCACAGCCTTGTTGCAAAGGAAGAGGCACTCGCTTGGGGAGTATTCAGGGATGGAGACGTGAGGATTGCCGGCACGGATCATCGCCCCCCGAAGGCATCGGAGCTTGACTGGATATTCCAAAGGGGAATCGCGCATCTCAATGGAATGGAAAACGCGCTGGAAAAAGGAATTACCGCCTCTCTATTCGGTTCGCTGAATCAATTCTTCTGGGATGGCAACAAACGAGCCTCCCGGCTTTTCATGAACGGTATTCTCATGTCCGCGGGCTTTGATGCCATCAATATCCCAGCCAGACTGAGACTCGATTTCAACACCAAAATGATACGTTTCTATGACTCGAAGGATGGAACAGAAATGGCGGAGCTCCTCCTCTCACTCTCCGACATCCGACCAACGTGACGGTCACGAAGATCCCGGTCCCGGGAAAGCTCTGCCGTGAAAGAATCGAGGTAAGACCGTGGAAGCGGGCTTCTCCGCTATGAAATCGCCCGGACCGCTTCAGACCCGGGGATGAAAAGGCTCGGAACTGCAAAAGAGGAATCCGGGGTATCCTTTTTAGCCTAAAAGGGGTATACCCTCCTGGAAGAATGAGATAAGGAGAAGCGGAGGCGGTAATGGTACGACGTTTAATGAAGGGGATTATGCGATCCCTCGGCCACTCCGGAAGGCGGAGAGTGGCCGGATTGTTGGTCCTTTCGCTGCTTGCCGGCATGCCTTTTTCGGGGGCTTTTGCAGGGATAGATGAGCAGGTCGTCTCGAAATTCGTGGGAAAAAACTGGGTAAACGGGCGATCATGGGATCTACTCGACTATTCAGGCAAACTGGGGTTTGTTTGCGGGGTCTTCGACGGGATAACGCTTTTCTGCTCTATGGCCGAAAGCGGAAAAACCGTCAAGAAGAGCTCACTGGACTCCATATACAATTCCTTGAGTGTTCCCACCAGTCTCACAGTGGGGGATGTCGTCAGAGGAATGGACGAGTTTTACAAGGACCCTGCCAACATGCAGCTTCCGGCGATTTGCGCCTATATGCACTTCATCTACAAATCGAGAGGCGAGAGCAGCGAAGCCATAGGCAAGCATGTCTTTCGCTGGAGGAAGATGTTCAAGGAATAGGCGTGGAGTGAGGGAATCGGCGAGCCCGTGAGCTCACCGGCATGCCGCTACGCTGGAAAGCATATTCGCCTTCGAGCGTCTAAAAAAAAGAAAGAGCCAGGAAGGAGGGGGGAAACCTGGCTCTTTCTCGGAGGAGGAAAGAGTTTCTTTCCGCTTTATATTATAACAGGTATGTCAAGAGGGGCGATCTCCGAGTGCCTGGCTTTGAATACGCATTTTCTTCAAGAGGCCTTCAAAAGAATCCGCCTGAATAACCCGTCGAAAGGTGCTGTGGTAGTTCTCGACGATACTCACCCCATCGATCTCCACGTCTCGGATAAGCCAACGGCCGCTGCTTTGAGCAAGCTCGTAGTTCACCGGGATGTGCTCGTTCGAGCGCATAATGACGGTCTCGACGTGCCCGCTGCCGTCTTTCTGATATTCCTTGCCGTACTCGATGGTTTCACGCTGCAAAAAGTTCAAAACCAGGCGTGTGTAGGAATCCTCAAACAGTTGGGTGAACAGGTCCTGAAATTCACTCCGTTGTTTCGGAGTGAGCTTGTCCCACTCTTCTTTGACGGAATTTTTAGCCATTTCGCCGGAATGGAAATTATCGGCAATGAGCTTATGAACCAACTCGGCACGCTCCTTACGATGCGCATCCCCCTGGAGATCCGCCCTGGTCTGGACGTCCATCGCCTTTTCGAGCACGGCTTTCACCTGAGGCGTGACAGCGGCTCCCGCCGCCCTACCCTGCGCGGGGCTCATGAAGCACAAAGCGACACAAAGTACCAAAACAGACAGACGTAAAGTCACCTTGACAAAACCTCCTTTCCCGAGACAGCTCTCGGTGCGATTGCATCGATCAGTATGGCGGGAAGAATAACCAGCGCGGCCACGAGGACGCACAGGCTTCCCGCCCAGGCGACAAACCCGAGACTGAAAATACCCCGGTGATGCGAGATCATGAGCGTACCAAATCCCACGGTGGTGGTCAAGGCAGCCAGAATGACTCCCTTGCCCGTGCTGCGCGGCAGACGCCCCGGCTCCATTCTCCCTTCCCGCCACCGGTGAACGATAATGACGGCGTACTCCACGCCCGCTCCGAGAATGAGGGGCATGAACATGCTGTTAGCCAGGTTGAAGTTGACTCCGACCAGCCCCATGAGCCCTATGGTCAATAAGGTTCCGACGGCCAGCGGCACAAGAGTCAGCAAGGTAAGAAAGATGCTTCTGAACGTGCCCATAAGCAGTATGAAGATAGCGATCAGTGCATAAATCGAAGCATCGATGCAAGCTTTCTTGAAGGTTGCCGCGAACACGTAAAGGGATATGGGGTCACCGGCGACCTTCGGATCCACACCCTGCAGGTCCGTCACGAAACGGGTGAGAGCCCCCTGGTCCAGGATGGATTCCTTGGGAAAGATACGGATCAGATACTGGCCGTCATGATAGAAGGAGTCCCTCATGGACTTGGGAATGTCCAGAACGGTCATGGGAGTGGCCTCAGCCCCCTGCCTGAGAAAATCCCATGTATTCGTGAGATCCTCTCTGAAGCGCCTCTGATACGCAACAAGGGCCTTGGCCGCATCGCCGGGATTTTCCTGCATGAACCGAACGATCTCTCCCGCAAGGCTTCTCACCCTGCCCATCTGATCGATGGTCGGCTTGTCCGCCCCCCACTGGCCAGCCTGGTCCTCCTGCATCTTGAACCGGATTCTCTCGAGAAGATCCGCGAGGGTCTTCATATCGGAGGGCGAGATGCTCCTGTCCTCGGAGCGGATTACCGGAATCTTGGGGACAAGGGTACGAACCAGCGGTATTTTCTCTTCCTGATGCTCAGGAAGAATGGAGAGGGCGCTCACGACTTCCGAAACCGATGGAAGTTTTTCAATCTCTTTGGTCCTGGTAATCACTTCCTCGGGGGAAGAGGCAAGAACGGCGGCGGCCAACAAGGAGCGCTGCGAGTTTTCGATGAGTCTCGTTTCCCAGACGACCGATTCCGCATTGACAGCCTGAAGACGCAAGGGATTGAGGTCGAAGGTCACCTGAGTTGCGCTCTTGATGCCCCAAACACACAAAACAACGGCAAGGGTCAGAATCAAACAGGCAGTTCGAGGCGTGAGGCGCAGAAGATCTCTGTCCTCCGGCGCAGCCTCAGGAGAAGGCTGTTTTCGGGGACGTCCAGCCGCATACATACTGAGAGCGGGCAGTACGCTGAAATTCGAAACAAGAATCAGCAGGATTCCCGTACCGGTGATCAGCCCCAGCTCCATGAGCCCTCTGAAGCCCGTCAGCACCAGCGGCAGGAAGGAGAAAGCCGCGCTCACCCCCGCAAGCAAGATCCCCGGTCCGGAACGCTCCGTGACTCGATGGATCGCCGCTCGACGATCCCCATGCACGGCAAGCTCTTCCTCCTCGAAACGGGCAAACCAGTGAATCCCGTAGTCCACACCCAATCCACAAAGCAGCGGCCCAAAAACGATGGATAGTATGTTCAGATGGCCAACGACGAGGGTAGTGAATCCAAAAGTCCAGCACACACCGATCATCAGCGAAATGATTTCGATCAGCGGCCGCCGCATTCCCCGGAAAAAGAACACCATCAGGAGCAGTACGCCCAGGAAGGAAAGCCACGTAGCATGAGTCATGTCGCCCATCACCGTGGTCATCTCGTCGTTGTTGAGAGCTTCCTGCCCGGTAACTCCCGCCTGCACACCGGGAAAAAAAGTCTGGACCTCCCGGATCAGCTTGCGGAGCTGTTCGAGGGAATCCTCGGCCTTGTTGAAGCCATCTCCCTTCTCCCTCGGAAGGACGGTCATGAGCAGAAAACGCTTGCCTCCTTCCCAGAAATAGCTTTCCAGATCCAAATTCTGGGTGGCACCGTCAAAGAAAGAAGCCCAAGGCGATTTGTACTCCGGATAGCCCTGCAGGTAACAGTTAATGCCATCCAGGGTCATCGAGAGAAAGCTCAGGTCGATGGGCCCCTCTTCCTTGCCCTTCTTTGTCTCCGCTCCCTCGGTGGTGCCCTCTTCGCTCAGAAACCCGGTGAAGAGCTCTCCCACCATCCGCGAGGCCATTTCCTGATTGGTAAGCTTGAGAAACGTCAGCAGCGTCGGACTGTCGGCTAGCTCATGGATGAGGGTGGAATGCTCATCGAGAGCGTTTCGTACGTCGAGAATTTCCTTCTCGCCCAGGTAGAGCAGCGCCCAGCGTTTGATCCGATTGGGGTCCACCTGGTAGAGAGCTTCCCGGAAATGGGCGGGATCCTGCTTGATGCGTGCCCCGAGTGCCTTGACGAAAGAAACAGCGCTATCGGGCGTAGGAGCCTCGATGACGACCGTAAAAGTTGTCTTGCCCCCAAAACTGAAGGGCTCCAGTCTTTCGGTAAGAGCGATCAGGGGGTGATCAGGTGAGATCAGCTCCAATTGATCCGTGTGAATATCCAACCTGGCAGAGGCCAGGATGATCGAAGCCAGCGCCGACGCAAAAGCAAGTCCCAGAACGAGACGCGGCCAGTTCATCACCCAAGTCATCCATGCCACCAGAAGCCGTGCAATTCTATTCATTCGTAATCTGAAATCCTGTCTTCTTGAACAATTATCGAGAGATGAGAATGAGGCGACTATTCATAAACATCTCAGTCTCTGTTCCCTCCATAAAGGAGCCCGCGAAAATCAATCCCCGGCTCGAGCCTGAAAAAAGAACTCCCCCCTTAAGTCTGAAGCGGGGGGAGAGAACAGCTCCGCACATCATTTCCACACTGCCAAATATTATACCTTATTTGTTTTCATCGTCAAAAGTGAAAAAAAAGCTACCCACATAAGCCGGGACACCTGTCAATATACTCTGAACGGACAGCGGCTGAGCTTTCTTCACCGCAGAGACGCAGAGGACACCGAGGAAACGCAGAGAAAAGCTCTTGGAAATCTCTAGAGCTTCTCTGCGTTTTCTTTGCGTCCTTTGCGTCTCTGCGGTGAACACACAAGCTCCGCCTTGGGCATGTCCCGTCTTATGACGGTAGCCTTGGTAATTCCTGTTCTTAATTCAACCCTTAGGGTTTTTCCGGAAGGGATTGCGTGCGATATTCACCAGTCGCGTAACTCAGATTCGCCAAGGCCACGTGATAATTGTAGAGCGCCAGAAGGTATTCTCCCTGGTTCTTGCCATAACGATCTATGGCGTCGAAGATATCTCTCGCCGTTCCCACTCCCATGTCGAAATTTGAAAAAGCGGAGACAATCCATTTACGGGAAGCCTTTGCAGCCTTGGCAAAGGCCTGAAAGGAATTTTGAGCCTCAATGGCATCCTGGTAGTATTTGGCAACCTCGAGAGGGATGTTTCGGTCGGCAAATTCCTTTGTATGTAGCAACTTCTGGTATTGAGCCCGCTCCTTGTCGACTTTTCCTTTCCCCAGCCCGAGATCGAAATGCCACTGGGTTCCCAGGACGACCCCCACTTCCGCATGGTTGAATTCATCCCGGAAGTAAGCATTGGGAAAGCGATCCCGGCCGGGGGCTCCCGCCAGAGAGCCGATACCGGCAAGGAAGGCGGAGGGATACAGATCGGCACGGGTTGCCTCCACCATGGATTTCTGAGCTTCGATGCCCTTTTTGAGCTGTTCGAATTCAGGCCTCCGCGCGGCAGCCATTCGGATATACTCTTCCTGTTTTTGAAGTTCCTGCGCGGTGGTGGAAAGTTCTTTCCTGTCCAGTCGAAGCTCCTGATTTTCCGGAAATCCCACGGCTTGCTTGAGGGCCATATAGGCCATGTTTGCCCCCGTTTCGGCTTTGATCTTGAACTGATCGATCTCGGCCTTGAAGGCCTCCATGCGGTAGAGATCACTCTGGTCCACATTCTTCGATCCCAGCTCGAGCAAACGCCGTATTCTTCCGCCGGCATCCTCTATGAATTCGTCGGCATCCTTTGCAGCGTCCTTGCCCTGGGAGGCGACGATGAGCGCATAGTAAAGCTGCTTGACGTTGAGGATGATCTCACCGGCCTTCTTTTGCCGGGCCACCTGCTGGACCTCGACCCCTAAGGCAGCCGCATCCTGGCGATGGGATATCTTCCCAAAAGTGTAGAGGGGCTGAACGATCATGAAATCGAGCCGCCCGAAAATCCCCACCCCACTTTCGTGATTCTCGATCTGCCCCTTCAGGACGCCGTCTACGGCAATCGGATCGACGACGACCGTAGGTTTATTGGCATTGGTTATGGGGCCGACAGTTCCCGTCACATCCATCTGTGCCCATTGCCCCGCTTTGGCCTGAGCCAGATCGCTCTTTGCCGCCGCAACATCCTGGTCCGCTTCTCCGAGCTCGGGGTTTTTCTCCAAGGCCATCCGGATCAACTGATCGAGGGTGTACACCTGGGCCCCTTCAGCCCGAGCGCCGGACGCGGCCAAAAAGCAGGCTCCAAAGGTCAGCACCAGTATCCAGCACCATTTCATTTTAGAGGAGATCATAGTCTGCATCCCAATTACCTTCTTTAGCCAAAATTCACGTATTTAGAACTCACGTATACATACAGCACTTCTCGCCAAATGGAAAGCCGGAAAGGTCATCCCTGCCATTTCTTGACAGGGGATACCACATCTGTTAGCTATAGCAGCTTTCACGAACGGGACGCTCCGGCGGGGCAGATGCTGGAACATCCTTACAAACACAGCATGAAAATCGATCATGGTACAACAAGATAATGCAGGACGGTCGAAGATAACATAGGGCTCTCATGAATACCGGAAGACGCACGCTCATTATCAATGCCGATGACCTGGGCTACACCCGGGGGGTTAATCTTGCCGTCGCCCGCTGCCGGGCCGACGGGGCGGTGCGCAGCACCACGCTGATGGCCAACGGCGCGGCCTTCGAAGACGCGGTCGCCATGATCGGAAAAGCTCAGGGGCTGGGTGTCGGGATTCATCTCGTGCTTACCGAGCTCAGGCCTCTTTCCCCGCCGCAAAGAATCCCGGGCCTGGTAACCGCCGAAGGCTTTCTGCCTTCTACCCCCGGTGATCTGATGCTTTCCCTTCTTCGAGGAAAAATCAGCGCGGAAGACATACGGAGGGAATTGAGCCTGCAAGTGGAGAAAGTCCTCGACTGCGGCATCACTCCGACTCATCTGGACAGCCACAAACACGTCCATGTGCTGCCACAGGTCCTGGATGCGGTGATCGATGTCGCGCGCAAGTATTCGATTCACTGGATCAGGAATCCTTTCGACCGCACTCTCGCCCGGCACGTGATGCCCGTCCTCGATCAAGGCCAAAGAGCGCTGTTTTGTAAGCAGCACCTGAAAGCCAGGCTGGTTTTGGCCTTTCGGTCCGCATTTTTTCGGCGCTTGCGGGAGGCAGGCATGTACACGCCCGATCATTTCTTCGGGGTATCCCTCACCGGAATCTGGAATGAAGCCGCCATGACAAGACTATTGTACCGTCTGCCCCCGGGGCTGAGTGAATGGATGTTCCATCCGGGAAACTGCGACGCGGAGCTGCAGGCGCGTCCAACCAGGCTAAAGAAACAGCGTGAAAAGGAAAGGAATTTGCTCCTTTCACCGGTATTGAAAAATTTGCTTCTCGCTCATGATATCGCTTTGAGATATTTCGGACAGGAGATTGCGTGAACACTTCGATTGAGCTCACCTCGGCTGAGGAACAGTATGCCGACCCGGTTATCGGGACGCCGGGCGTATCCGTCGTCATTCCCTTGCACAACGAAGCCGGAACCCTCATGGAGCTGTACCGGAGCGTTCGGAACACACTCGAGCGCGAGGGTAGAACCTGGGAGCTGGTACTGATAAATGATGGCAGCACGGATGATACCCCTCGGATTCTGAACCAATTATATCTGACCGATCCCCGGGTCGTCGTGGTTCACCTGCGCCGCAATTACGGGCAGACTCCTGCCCTGATGGCCGGTTTCGATCATGCACGGGGTGAGTTTGTGGTGGCACTGGATGGAGACCTGCAGCATGATCCCGAGGAGATCCCACAGTTTCTGGCTAAGATCGAAGAAGGCTACGATCTTGTTTCCGGCTGGCGAGTCAGCCGCTCCGACGCCCTCCTGACCCGCAAAATCCCTTCCCGTATCGCCAACTGGCTCATGGCGCACGTCTCAGGAGTCCCCATCCGTGATTTCGGCACCACTTTCAAAGCCTACCGCCGGGAAGTTCTGGCAGATCTTCATCTCTACGGAGAGCTCCACCGCTTTGTCCCTGCTCTCTCCGCACTGAACGGAGCGCGCATCGCCGAAATCCCCATCAAAGACATGGGCCGAAACAGCGGCACCTCCCACTACGGCCTGTCGAGAACCTTTCGCGTCATGTTCGATCTTTTGACCGTCGGGTTTCTCATGCGCTACATGACGCGGCCCCTTCACTTGTTCGGGAAGCTCTTTCTCGCTTGCTCCGGTATCTCGGGTTTCATCGGAATCTTTCTCCTGTTCAGAAAGATCTTCGAGGGCATTCACATCTTCCATGAGCACGGTCCTCTGATGCTCCTGGCCGCGTCCCTCATGCTGGCCGCATTCCAGTTCCTGGCCATCGGCCTCCTTGGAGAAATCCTTGTAAGAATCTACTATGAATCCCAGGATAAGAAGATTTATGCGGTAAGGCAGGTTCATTGCCTGGGCAGGAAACAGGGGGCAAATTAAGAATTAGGAATTGCGTAATGGGGAAGGTTGTGGATCACCAGTTTACCACGACCTTCTTTTCCCCTTCCCTGGCAAGTAGCCGGTAGTTGAAGTCCGGGTGTTTCCGCAGGAATTTTTCAAAAGGCTGGTCTTCGCTGAAGAGGAAGATCCGCTGCCGAGAGCCCCACAATTCCAGGAATGAATCGTCGTCGTAGAAAATGTGGGGAGCGTCAGGGTAAAACGAGCCGTACCAGAGGTTTCCAAAGTGTCCATTAAGGATTGAAACCTGAATGTGCGTGTAGTAGTTGATGGACGATCCTCTCTCATACACCCCATTGATGAAGATGCGATCTTCGGGACGATACTGGGACTGGATAGTCTGTGCCAGCCCACTGGATGAGAGGATAGGCTGAAAGGCAATCATCCCTCCATGGTAGCACTGAAGGACGCCCATCATCGTCAAAGCCAGGCAAAAGGCGGAGAGCTGCCATCGTCTGCGAAACGATACGATGAACGCGAGAGTTGGACCGATAAGGAAAAGGAGCGCCGTTCGGTAGACAAGCGACGCCAGGTGGCCGAAAGTCGCTGAAGTCAGATCATGGATGTGCCCGAAGGAAAGGGCATATTTATCGGGGTTTATGGTGAGAGTGCTGCTCAGATCGCCTGCGTGCCCCATGTTTTGCCCGAGCCATGCCAGGGAGAACAAGCCCGCCCCGATCAAAACGCTCACACCGGCCACTATGGCCAGACCGATACGAGCCTTCCGGTGATCCCCGATTCCCTCCTTCGAATCTACCCACGCCAGAACCTGCCCCAAAAGCAGGGCGAAAGCGGAGAGCGTCGGAAACGTGTAGTATTCCTGAGTTGTCGAGAAGGAGAAGAAGATCAGGATGAGCAAAATCCAAAGATAGAGAAACAGGTTGATCTGATCCGTTCGGGATTCGGGCCGCGGCTTACGGGGAAAAGTCTTCATGAAGCCCCAGGCATAGGCCGTCCACGGAAACAGCCAGGCCATATGGAGCGTCCAGAAAAGCCACCGGGGCACCGTGTCATAATCCTTGGGGTAGCGGAGGCCAAGGTAGCGAAGGAAATGCTCGTTCATGAAATAGAACCAGAAGAAGCCCTTGTTGGAAAATCCCGCGGCCAGATGCCAGGGAGCGGCAATCAGCAGAAAGAGGACGATTCCGGGAATAATTTCGAGCTTCTTTAGAATACCCCAACGCTTGGTCAGTGCAATATGAGCAAGGATCACAAGCCCCACGAAAATGACTCCCACCAATCCCTTGGTGAGCACCGCCATAGCCGCGGACGCGTAGATTCCCAAAGCTCTCCGGTCCCAGCGTCCGAAGAGCTTTCGAGAAGGCTCGGGGTCGAACACCACCTGAAGGTAGAAGTAGAACGAAAGAGCCATAAAAAACGCCAGGATGACGTCCGGCAGAAAGATGCGGGTAAAAGCGTAGGGTCCCAGGCTGGTTACGTAGACGAGTGCCGAGTAGAAGCCCGCCTTCTCGCCCCAGAAACGATTCCCAAAACGATAGATGAGCAAAGTGAGGAAAAGAGAAAAAAGCGCCACTGGAAGACGAACCGCCCAGTCCGTCAAGCCAAACAGTTTGACCGACAGCGCCGACATCCAGTACATGAAAGGTGCTTTTTCGAGGTAGCGAAGCCCGTTATCGATTCGCAGCGTCACCCAGTCGCCGCTCGACACCATTTCGCGCACCGCTTCAGCGTGTACGGTATCCGCGTCGTCGAACAGAGCCGGACCGGAGAGGCTTCCAAGATAGATGACCGCCCAGATAACCACCAAGACCGCACACTGCGGGTATTTCCCGTTCGCTGGCATGAAAATTCACCTTGCATCGAGATATCGAGAATTGAGAAGCTCGGATCAGGACGACCAATACCGTGCCTGTTTACGATAGCTATCGAGGGCATCCGTCATAACGGCTCAAAACCTTTATAAGCCTTATCCCTCAACGCCTGTCCAGCGAGGCTTCCGCCACTTTAGCTCCATTCTGCTTTCGTTCCCTGATGATCAAATACAGATTTCGACAATAGATGGCCAAGCCTCCCGCCTGTCCGGCGATAAACACGGGGTCCTTTCGCCAGATGGAATAGACCAAAAGAAGGCCTCCTCCCAAGATGCTGAGAAACCAAAAAGAAATGGGGACCACGCTTCGTCCCACCCGCTCGCTGGCAATCCATTGAACCAAAAACCTGGCGGAAAAAAGCCCCTGGGCCAGAAAGCCCAAAGCCACCCAAGCTGTTTCCATATTCATAAGCTGACCTCATTTCCACGACGAAAAACCCCGGCGCATTGTTCGTTTATTCGTTGCCATATCGTCTCGGATACTGTGTGCTCATTCGTTCATACGAAGAAAGGCTCAAACACGGGGAAGATACCCCTTTACGGTGAAGGGTATTTAGCGGCAATTCCACGAATCGTCAAGGACTACCTCGAGATCTTCCCCTCGGGTACCCAGCACGTAGATCCATGCAGGCACAGTGGGACCCGAAGCGGGTTGGACGAAAAGCAGGGCTCTCCGGTAAACGGTCGGTTTATGTGGGTCAAATTCTTCCAGGCCATCCAGGGCCGGAAGCCGCCCTTCTGGGTCGTCAAAGGTCAGAAGCTCGCCGTGAATGAAAGTCCAGTCAGCATAGGGAGAGACGGCTACGGCTCCACTTTCGGGACGGTCCGCAGACCTCCGTTCCGCCGCGCGCGCCTGCGTCGCCGTATCCGCCAGGGGATCATCCGTACCGAAGGCAAGAATATCCTCCACGGGCACCGCCAGCACCGGAAAGCCCGAGGCAAGCTCATAGAGCCTTCCGCGGACCGCAGCCGGCTCTATTGAAAGCACACCCCGGCAGAAGGCATCGTGATTGGAGCATCCTCGCTTCAGTGTCCCGTATACAAACAGCCTGATCGTGCGAGGCGGCCCGCCGGGCGCAGGTCTGAGATCCTCTTTCGGTGGCTTCTCACCGACCTTAGAATTCCTGGGTTTCAAAAGCACTTTGATTACCGTGCAAAGAAGCTGATAAAAATGCTCTTCCATAAAAAAAGGGCACCCCTTGAAAGGGTGCCCCTGTCTTCAAGCAAGCTGCGTGCTCTCAGATGCTTTTCGATGGTAGTGACGTCTCTTTGAACGACGTGGCGGCCGGGGGCTCAGAAAGTCTACGCGGATATATTCGTGTTTGTTCACAAAGGAAACAAACACGCGATCTATGTTGAGCTCCTTCTGCACCACAGCCCTAATCAGAGCAAGATCCGAATACTTGCTGATACCATGCTCGCGATAATCTTCCGTTTTGATGTAAAGAGACATCAGTTAACCTCTCCGGTCAAATATTTTGTGATGGTTGAAACCTTCCATAACTCGAAACGGGTCTCGCTTACGGATAGGCTCAAGGCGCAGGACGGTTTGCATTTGCCGCACAAGATAAAGATGAAACAACGCGAAAACTTTCGTTCCTCCCTACTCTCTTCGCAGTCAAGCTCTTATCACATCCCCTATCCCACTTTGGCGTTATATTATCACGCAGGATGCGTTTGTCAAAAAGATATTGAAAAATCGCTTCTTGACGCAGGCGGGAAAATCACCGAAATAAAGAGATTTAGATATCTTTTTGACACGGAATCTTATCACCCGCTCTGGAAAAATGAACATGGCCGAAAAGATTCAGGGATTGGTTGAACGTATCACCTTCAACAACGAAGAAAATGGCTATAGCGTAATCAAGGTCAAGGTCCCCGGTCGTAGAGACCTGGTGACCGTCGTGGGGAATTTCGTGTCCGTGACGCCGGGCGAGGTCTTACGCATGGAAGGCTCCTGGAGCTTCCATACCCGTTTCGGAGAGCAATTCAAGGTGGACACCTACGAAACGGCGACGCCCGCAACCGTCGAGGGTATTCGAAAGTACCTCGGCTCAGGGTTGATCAAGGGCATCGGACCGGTCATGGCTAAACGTATCGTGCACCTCTTCGGGGAGGAAACTCTGGATGTCATCGACGCGCAGTCCGAGCGGCTCCTCGAAGTTGAAGGTATCGGCTCCTATCGTCTGGAACATATACGAAAAGCGTGGGAGGACCAGAAAGACATTCGAGAGCTCATGGTGTTTTTGCGCAGCCACGGAGTGAGCGCCACCTACGCCAGTCGCATTTTCAAGCACTACGCCAAAGCATCCCTCGAAGTGGTCAAGGACAACCCGTATCGCCTGGCCATGGACGTTTCGGGAATAGGCTTCATCACGGCGGATAAGATCGCCCAGAATCTGGGTTTTTCACTCGATTCCCCCCTGAGGGCCGAAGCCGGGATACTCTACGCCCTGCAACAGGCGACCGATGAGGGACACGAATGTACTCCCCGTGATTGGCTCATGGAACAATCCCAAAAGCTTCTGGAGATACCCCTTCCCATTCTCGAAGAGGCCCTGCTGCGCCTCATTGAAGACAAACGGCTGGTCAGAGAAATCCTCCCCAAGGAAATCCGGGGAAATTTCGGAGGCGAGGAAGCGATTTATCTCGGCGGGTATCATCAGGCCGAAACCCAGGTGGCACGGCGCCTCCTACACCTGCAATCTTTCCTCCCTCTGCAGAAGAAAGTGAATCTCGACGCCTCCATCGCCTGGCTTCAGAACAAGCTGCCCTTCAAGCTCGCTCCGCTGCAGGAAGAAGCGGTGAAACAGGCCCTGTCGGGCAAGGTGGTGGTCATTACCGGAGGACCCGGTACGGGAAAAACGACTCTCATCCGCGCCATTCTCGCCATCTACAAGGAAATGGGAGCCCAGGTGTGCCTTGCCGCCCCCACCGGACGCGCCGCCAAGCGTTTGAGCGAGGCCACGCGGCATCCGGCAGGAACGATTCACCGGCTTCTCGAATTCAGCCCTCACCAGGGTGGCTTTCAGCGCAACGAGCAAAAACCCCTCTCGACCGATCTCATCATCGTGGATGAGACCTCCATGCTGGATATCCTCCTCATGTACCATCTTCTCAAAGCCATCCCCAGCCATGCGACCCTGGTGCTGGTGGGCGACGTGGACCAGCTCCCTTCCGTCGGCCCCGGAAACGTTCTCAAGGATATCATCTTCTCAGGAAAATTCCCGGTGGTGCGGCTTACCGAAATTTTCCGCCAGGCCCGCCAGAGCCAGATCGTGGTCAGCGCTCACCTGATTCAGCAGGGAAAATTCCCACGCCTTCAGACGGAATCGGAGCGCCTGCAGGACTTTTATTTCATCGAGAAGGAAGATCCCGAGGAGGTTTCGAAGATAATCTTAAAACTCTGCACCGAGCGCATCCCCGCCCGCTTCGGCCTGGATTCGGTCGAGGACATCCAGGTGCTGAGCCCCATGCACCGTGGAATCATCGGGGCACAAAGGCTCAACACCCTCCTGCAGGAGACCCTCAATCCGGAAAAGATATCCGTCGAAAGAGTCGGCCGCGTGTTTCGTCTCAACGACAAGGTCATGCAGATCCGAAACAATTACGACAAGGATGTCTTCAACGGGGATCTGGGCCGCATCCGAAAGATCGATATGGAAAACCAGGATGTCGTGGTCGAGATAGACGGCCGGCAAGTAACCTACGATTTCTCCGAGCTGGATGAACTGGTCCTCGCCTATGCCGTCAGCGTCCACAAGGCCCAAGGCAGCGAATACCCCGCCGTCATCCTTCCACTCCTCACCCAGCACTACGTCATGCTCCAGCGCAACCTGCTCTATACCGCCATCACCCGCGGCAGGAAGCTGGTGGTGGTTGTCGGCAGCAAGAAAGCTCTGGCGATTGCCGTGAAAAACGACAAAATGCAGCACCGCTACACCCTGCTGAAGGAACGACTCGAAGGATGGCTCGATCCCTACGGGCGGCGCGGAGGGCTGCCTACCTGAGGCAGTATGCCAATAGTTCAAAGTTCAAACTGGAGAAAAGAAATGTCCGAAAGCATATGTATCGAGCCGATAGGGATAATTCGAAGCCCCTTCAAGAGCCCGGGCGAGGCTCCCAACCAGGGGAGCGAAGCTGCCGGCGAAGGAAAGCTGATCGTGGATGAGCGCTACCATGACGCCTTCCTGGGACTTCAGGCAGGGCAGAAAATCGTCATTCTCTACTGGCTGCATCAGGCAGAGAGAAGCCGTCTCCAGGTGCATCCACGCCGGGACCACTCCCGTCCATTGAAGGGTGTTTTTGCCACTCGAAGCCCTCATCGCCCCAATCCTATCGCCATCGAAGTCGTGGAAGTGCTGGAGATCGAAGGTACGACATTGACCGTGCGCGGCTTGGATGCTCTTGACGGAACCCCCTTGCTGGATATCAAATGTGAGGTTTAAAAAAGACTACAGGTATTTTGGCTTGAGCCCTGTCCGCCGTGCAATACGTGATAGCATGGCGTGGGCCAAGCTCTTCATCATCGTGAAAGGAAAAAACGAAATCAGCCCATCCAGACGGCACAGGGTCCGATGAGAACCGGATGAACGTTTGATCTGCCAGCCGATACGCTGCAAAGCGGCGAGAGCTCTTCTCGCCTTTGTGGAGGGCCATTCACTCATGCTGCCGCAAACTTGATATAGAGCATATCGGGTGGAGCCTCTCCATGCTCGATTCTATCCGCAAGCACACGAAGGGCCAATGCCTGCACCTTAATGCCAGCCTCCCCGGCTGTTTTCCCATAGGCAAGGACGCCTGGAAGCTCCAATATTTCAGCCAGCCAGCGTCCATCATCTTCTTGCTCGTATTCAATGGTGAATGTCATAAGCCGGTCCTGACAAAAGTTCTTCCATTAAGGACAAAAGCTCTCTCATGCTCCACCGGAATCCATCTCCGTGAAGCCGCCCAGCACACCAGCACACCTTATTTTCTCTCATGGAAGATTTCTTCCAGGCTTTGAGCATCCAAAGCCTGATCGATCCAGTGATCCAGTTGGACCTCGTCAGCCGCGGCGATAAAAGCCGGAATGTTGTTCGGCACCGTCCCGAAGCGTTTCCTCAAGACTCTATCCAGGGAACGTAGCGTACCTTCTTTGCGTCCCAGATCCCTTCCTTCTTTCTGCCCTAGCTCTCTTTCCTGCCGTTTCATCTCTTCCGTAAATTTCATCTCTTCCGTAAATTTCTTTATACGTTCCGCCAACATATCTCTCACCTCCATCAAGTCCCGCACTTTCGGAAAATCTCCTCCCGGAGCCTTTGCTTCCAGGAGCACCCGTCGAATCCAAACGGTGAAAGCCCGCCTCAGCGAACGTTGCGCGTCGGAATCCAGCCAGGTATTCAGACACTCCACGACCCTTTGGACGTCTTCGAAATCACGGCTGTTCTCCAGGCGAAAGAGGGCTGCCGCAAGATTTTTCAGAGGCTCCAGCTCGCTTTCCTCGTAGGCACCTTCGTCGAGAAGGAGGTAACGGATGGAAGGCTTGTACGCCTCGAGTCCTCCGGGCATCGGCTCGATCAGCTCCTCGAGACCGCGCGCCGCATTCCATCTGCTTCCACCGTTGTAGAGCACCAGGGGCAGTACGGGCGGGAGCAGCTCACCCGCGGCGACCTGACCGGTCTCGAGCAGATCCTGATAGAGCAGGCCTACGTAGACAGCTATCCGCAGAGCCATGAAGGGATCGATACTCGACTGAAACTCCAGGAGAAGGTAAACGTAAATCCACCGGTCGTGAAGCCTTGCGCGCCAGATGATGTCGTCCTCGCGGTCCCTGAGATCATCGGTCACGTAGTTGCCGCTCACCCTCTCGAGCGTCGAGAAGTCCACCTCCTTGATCCATTCCTCGTGGACAAAGCCTTCGAGCAGGTCCCGAACCAGCTCAGGGTGCGAGAAAAGATTCTTGTAGCCGTTATCGTGTTGCAGCCTTTTGCTCCTGCCGCCCCTGGATTTCTTCTTGCCCCGCTCCCGACCCATAAACAGACCGCTCCTTTCTCGACGGGCAACGAATCACGGACGACAGGGCTCTCTTCAGCCTCGCGACGCGATAGCCCGCAGTCCGAAAAGGCATCGAAGTCACCCGTGGCCCGGCACTTGCCGAGCTTCAAACAGTTTACCTTTTTGCTCATCCTGTTCAATAAAATCCTTGGGGGCGCATTTAAAAAAAAGGGGCATCGCAAAGTTGGGCGGTGCAGTCCCTTACTCCGAAGGAGTTACATAAATCAGCCCAGGGTATCCACCCTGGGCTGGCAGAGGAAAGAAAGGATTATTCCCTGAAAGGGATACATAAATTGCGGCTTATCTCTTATGCATCCCTTTCAGGGAATAGATGATTCTTTCATCCACCGCTACCCAGGGTGGATACCCTGGGCTGATTTATGTAACTCCTTCGGAGTAAGGGACTGCACCGCCCTACCCTTCGATATCCCCCTTTTTTCAAATGCGCCCAGTCCTTGGCAAGGCCTCCCAAGGTATCGTATTGTATGAATATCCCTTTTTATCGAGGATCTCAACAACCGCAAACAAAAAGAATTGACCGGGGTGACATCTGTGTACATAATTAAGTTCACAACTGGAGGAAAATATCATGAAATTTTTAAGCGTGCGCGATTTAAGAGGCAAATCCGCCCAGGTTTGGAAAAACCTCCCGGAAGAACGGGAAATGATCATCACCAACAATGGAAGACCTATTGCCATTCTTTCGGCTGTGAGCGAGTCGAATCTTGAAGAGTCTCTGACGGCATTTCGTCAGGCACGCGCAATCGGGGCGGTGGCAAGTCTTCAACGCCGATCTGTCGACCAGGAAACCGACAAGATCACAATGGACGAAATTGATGCCGAAATCGAAGCTGTCCGAAAAAAGCGTGCATGATCACGATGAATATCGTTCTCGATACCAATGTTCTTGTTGCCGGTCTCCTGTCACCCTTCGGGCCTTGCGGGGAAATCGTCCGCATGGTGTCGTCCGGTGAGCTGATCCTTTCCTTCGATGCACGTATCTTGACGGAATATGAAGAAGTTCTCTCCCGACCGAAGTTCAGGTTCGACAAAGACAAGGTTGCTGCCCTTCTTGATCATATTGAGCATCGTGGGCTTACGGTAGCTTCCTCTCCTCTGCCCCAATCACTGCCGGATCTCGATGATGAGCCATTTCTGGAGGTGGCCATTGCCGCACGGGTGGTATGTCTCGTCACGGGAAACCATGTTCATTTTCCGCCGGACCTTTGTCAGGGTGTAATGGTTGTTTCTCCAAGCGAGCTCCTGACATTCTACAAGAAGCGGCTCCTGATCGGGTAGCCGGAGCTCTTCCACCAGCCCCCAGTCTCGCCTCAAGGCATCATTCCGTGCGAATATCCCTTTTCCCCGATGATCTCAACAACATCATGGAGCTCCTTCCGCCCGCATTAACCCATGTTCCCATGGCTTGTGGCAATGGAAAGCCGTCATCGTTCCAATACTATCGCCATGGAGGCCGTTGACGTGTTACATATCAAGGGGACGACATCGAGCGTGCGCGGACTGAATGCTCCAAACACAACACGAGGAAGACACCGGCTAATGCCATGGTACGAAAGGATTGAATTAATGCCCCCAGCCCCAACAGACCCCTACCGGCGCAAAATCGATTATCTCAGGCTCTCGATCACCGACCGTTGCAACCTGCGCTGCGTCTACTGCATGCCCGAGACGGGGGTCCCGAAGCTGAGCCACCCCGATGTCCTGAGCTATGAAGAGCTTTTGCGCCTTGTTCGTATCGTGACGGGGATGGGAATCAGCAAGATAAGGATCACGGGCGGAGAGCCTCTCGTCAGGAAGGGGGTGCTCGCTCTTTGCGAGAACATCTCCCGCATGGCGAACGTGAAAAGCCTCAGCATCACTACAAACGGGGTGCTTCTTTCCCGGTTTGCGCAGGGCTTGTACCGAGCCGGCATCAAACGCATCAATATCAGCCTCGATACGCTGAAGGCCGACAAGTACGCCGCAATCACCCGGAGCGACTGCTTCGATCAGGTCCGGCAAGGGATCGAGACCGCTCATCGCATAGGCTTTGCCCCCATCAAGCTGAACGCCGTGGTGATGCGAGGAGTGAACGACGATGAAATCGAGGAGCTCGGCCGCCTCACCTACCGGTTTCCCTTTCATATGCGCTTCATCGAATTCATGCCCTTTCAATCCGATGAGTACTACGAAAAGTTTCTCTCAGCCGATGAAATCATTCAGCGCCTTTCAAGGGTCGCTCCGCTCCTTCCCGCCGAAAGCCGCAACAGCAACGGCCCCGCCAGCCACTACCGCTTTCAGGGAGCGCTCGGGAAGATCGGCATTATCAGCCCGGTCAGCCATCACTTCTGTCCCACCTGCAACCGGCTGCGCCTTACCGCCGACGGACGGCTGCGCACCTGCCTTTTCGCCTCCGAAGAAACCGACTTGAGGCTTCCGCTTCGCCAAGGGGCTTCGGATGAAGAAATCGAGGCCGTGATCCGCGACGCCATCGCGCGAAAGCCCGAAAAGCATGCCCTGGAGAGCGGTGTTTTCAGGAAATGCATCAGCAGGCCCATGTTTTCCATTGGGGGATAGGCGGTTCAACCGGATGTCGAGCGAGCTGGAAACAAAGCAGGAGCACTTGGTGCAATCCCGAAAGATCGTGGCCATCAGGGGCTACCCACATAAAGCGGGACAGGGCCATGATCATCGTTTCGGCCATGCTTCGATACCTCTCAAGAAACAGCTTTTCAGGGCCTGGAAAATCAATGACTTACGTTATCTCTCTCAGCCACCGAAAAGACGCCGAACAGCTCCGATGGAAGTCCTTGATGGATCGCTTCTTTCCCCGCGACTGGGTGGGCCGCTTCGTAGGCACATGCCGAACATCGGTTCTGGTGCTACGTCACGCTACCTGGGATTTTGCGCACTCCTCGACACCCTTTGGCAAAGAGATCGTCAAGCCCATGCAGCACTTTTCGTGAGAGAAGGAAAGAGAGCCGCCCATGGCGTCCACCAGCTTCGAGGAAAAAGATATCATCAGCCGGTCGCCACCCTCGAAAGGCATGAAAAATACCTCGGGATTGCACACCGTCTGCTCCGGGACCAAAATCTGGAAGCTAATATGTACGTGCTGATCGCTTTCAAACGTCCTCAAGATCAGCGGTGTGTTTTTGTCCATCATCTTTGCGCAATTCTTGACCACATTCATAAGGACCTGGGACAATACGGCAGGGTCCACGCAGACCGACGAGAGATCGGGCTCCAGATCGATCTCTTTGCTTATGTACTGATCGTCCAGCTCGCGAGAAAGCAGGTTCATCGTCTCCAGGATGATGCAATTGATGGAAGACTCCTGGTACCGTATTGGAATGGGCTTGAGATAAGAGCTTATTCTGTCGAGAAGTCTTTCGAGGCGCTGCGACTCGAGCAGAATGATGCCTACCTCCTTGGCATCCGGGAATTTCTTTTTCAGCCGGAGGGCAAAGCCACCGATAGAGGTGAGAGGATTGCGGATTTCGTGAGCGACCTCCGCGGAAATAGCACCGAGAGTTTTTAACTTTTCTCTATGTATCAGAGCTCTTTGCGCTTCCTCCAGATCACAGGTTCGCTCCTTGACCATCTCCTCCAGGTTGGCACGGTAGCGCTCAAGCTCTTCTTCCGTCTTCTTTCGCTCGGATATGTCTCTGATAACGCCCACAACCCCCGTGACGTTCCCTTCTGCGTCCTTTATCGGAGAGACCGTGTTTTCGGTCGGGAAGATCTTGCCGTCTCTGTGAATAAGCTCCCATTCGGCTCTGAGGGGCTCTCCCTTTTCTTTGGCCGCGGCGATTATTTCTCCGAGGAGACGGAAGGATTCTTCCGACGGATAAAGAACCCTCGAGGATTGTCCAACTATCTCATCTTCCCGATAACCAAAAAGATCGAGAAAAGCACGGTTACACGAAACTATTCTCCTGTCGTTGTCAACCATCACAATGGCGTCCGAAGAGCTTTCAACCAGCGTCCGGTACTTGTGCTCGGATTCCACCATTGCCTTTTCCGCAAGCTTTCGCTCGGTTATGTCCAGGATCATCGCCTGCTTGGAAACGCTGCCATCCAGGTGGTAAATAGGCGTGTTGACTACATAATACCAACGGCCATCCTTCGGACTCCGCACTTCCCAGCGAACGGTTTCTCCTTTGAACACCCTTTTGTTGACACACCAGGGACAAATGGAATCCCGGTCGTGAAGGGCTGAATAGCAAAATTCTCCCGTTGCGTCATGACCGGTTCGCTCTATGAATTTCTCGTTCATAAACTCGATACGATAGTCTTGAGAACAAACATAGATCAGGCCATCGAAAGCCTCGACCATAGCCCTGAATTGTGCTCTGGTCTCGTATAGCTCGCATACCCCGGGAGTCGATTCGCATTCCTTTGCCCACGGATTACCGTCAAATTTTACCTGTAATTCCATTACCATAATCCTCCACGAGACATTCGCTGCATTACGATAACTACTGGAAGTTACTATATCATTCGAGATAAAATTCGGCAACCGGGAAAGAAGATTTCTGAGGATGAGCGTATAGATATGAAGCACGAAGTACACGAAAAGAGCCAGAAGATCATCGACCGGGGGATGGAGAGAAAGCCGGCAGATAAATACAAACCGTCGTACCGCTTTTGCTATCGGATTTCACCATGATATACCCGCCATGCTTTTTAAGAACGGAATAGGCGACGGTAAGTCCCATGCCCATTCCCTTCTGGGTGCCTCTATCCTTGGTCGAATAGTAGGGATCGAAAATCTTGAAGAGGTTATCCTGGGATATGCCGACACCGTAATCTTTGACGGTTAACCTGACATAGCGCCCTTCTTTTTGCGGCAGTCCGGTACCCTCCGAGCCAATTTCCACGTTTTCAGCCAGAATATCGATGGCTCCGCCATGGAGCATTGCTTCCTTTGCATTCAAAATCACATTATAGAAAACCTGACTCATCTGGCTTTGATCCACTTCAATCCTCCACAAATCGTCCGGAAGAGAATACCGGCACTCCACATTGGAATTACGCAGAGCAAGAGAGGCGGCGTCCATGATCAGGCGATAAAGACAGACAGGCTCTTTGTTCGGAGTCCCTCCCGTGGAAAAGACAATGAACTTTTTAGTGAGATCACTGGCTCGCAGGGCTGCCTTCACTGCCTCGCCCAGCAAGTTGAAAGCGGATGATCCGGGCTCCACATCTTCTCTGGCCATCTCGATATTTCCAAGGACAGTCGAAAGCAGGTTATTGAAATCGTGGGCAATACCTCCTGCAAGAATTGCGGTCGCTTCAAGCTTTCTGGCCTTGATGAGCTCCTCCTCCATCTTTTTCCGTTTGCTGATATCGCGTGAAACGACGAGTATTTCTTTTGTCTCCTCAGTGTCAGGATCACAAATGGTTTTGCCGGTCGTTTCGAACCAGGTATAAGAGCCATCCTTTCGGCGCATCCGGTAGCTCACCACACAAACGACGGGCTTGCTCGGGATGATTGAAAAGCTTCTTCTTACCTCCTCGAGATCGTCGGGATGAGAATAGTCATAAACGGAACGGCCTATTAGCTCTTCGGGGCCATAGCCCAGGAGAGTACGGCACGCGGGGGAGGCATAGAGGAAGACCCCCCGCGGGTTGTGCTTGGAGATGATGTCCGTTGCATTTTCGGCAAGCAATCGGTAGTTTTCTTCGCTTTTCCGAAGCTCCTCCTCCATCCGCACACGTTTGGTGATGTCTTGGGCAATGCCTTCAAAGTGACTGATTTTTCCATCACTATCACGAACAACCCGGACATTGTTGGACGCCCATCCTATGCTCCCATCTTTTCTGCGGACTTGAATCTCGAAAATGGCTGTTCCCCGCTCCATTACCGTTCGAATGCACTCCTGGCGCTTCTCCGGATGCACATAGAGCTGGCGGCCGATGTCCTCGATGGCGCTCTTCAGCTCCTCCGGTGAATCGTAGCCGAATATCCGCGCGAAGGCAGGGTTGGCTTCGATGTATTTTCCGGCAGGAGTGCTCCGATAAATTCCCTCCGGGGCGTTTTCAAAGATATTTCGGTATTTTTCTTCGGCTTTCCCGAGCAGCTCCCGGGCATTCTCACGCTCTATGCTCCTCATTTCCAGGAGTGAGGCCATATCGTCGAAGGACTTGGCCAGTTGGCCCAGCTCATCGGAGGTGTGGGAAAGTCCGGTTCGTGCGTCCATTTCTCCTTTACCGAAGCGCTGTGTGGCGGTGAGCAGCCGGTCAATGGGCTTGACGAAAACGAAGCTCCCAAGAAACCATGAGAGCGCTATCGCAAGGAAGGTTGTGATCCCCAGGATTGACAGATTGCTCAGCATTTCAAGATTGGCTTTGCGGATAACCTCATCTTTGGCGATACCTACAACCATATACAAGTAGGGGGACAGATCGCCTCTGAGACGCAGTTGCTTGAAAGCATAGATGCGATCTACACCGTCCTGGCCGGTCCTCTCGACAGTCCCCTGCTCCGAATCGCCGGATATTCGTTTGAATGCATCCTCGGAAGCAGGCTCGCCGGCAGCGATCGCTTTATGTTCAGGCTCTCGATACAGGCAAACCCCTTTATGATCGAGAATTGTCAGCGACGAGCCCTCGGGCAGATGCACTTTTGTTAGGAAGCGAGTATATTCATCCAGTTTGAAACCGGCGATGACGATGGCGATGAGGTTCTTGCCGGTATCGAGAACAGGATAGCTGTAGTTGAGCGACCTGGTTTTGCTGACCCTGCCGACGATATACTCCCCCACGGAAAAATCGAGCGTCCTCATGGCATCCTTGACGTGCTTGCGGTCCGACAGGTTGACGCCGCCGGGCCCGATTCGAGGCGAATTGGCAAGCAGCTTGCCATCCGGCGTCGCTACTCCCATGGTGGAATAGTAGGGGTACTGGTTACGCAATTCATGGAAAAGCTCGTTGCAAGCCTCGACGTCCAGTTTTTGCACTTCGGGCAATTTGGCGAGAGTGGCGAGCATCTGTTTTGTCCCGCCGGCAATTTGCTCTTGTTGGGCCGTCAGGCTATGAGCCAGTAGCAGGGCATTGTCTTTCGCCCTCTGGATTTCATATCGGCGATGGTCCAGCCCCGATACGCAAATCACTCCGAAAGCGGGCAGGAAGAGAACCAGTAACAACAACAGTAACTTTTTATGGATGGAACATGACATAGCGATTGTTGGGTGATACATGAAGCTGCCACTACCTTCGGAATAGAATTTCGTATGTTATCCGACTGGGAACCCTTTTGACAGGACGGCACAAAAAAGTCAAGTGGCAAGACACCGCAGCAGGATCTATCAGAGGGACATGGCGGCATGGTGCGCACGGTAAGCTCCGATCTTACCTTTAACAGGTAGGCCGTATGATCTCATTTTTTCCCATGTTGATCGGATACCTCAGTCATGGCAAGGACAAATCGAGCGATAGAGGAGGTCGTCACAATGGCACGCCGCGACGTTTACCCCTTTCTGTTAGGAGGTCTGCTGCTGTTTTTCCTGTCGGGATGCATGCATGTCATTTCATCTCCATTGAGAGAGCAGGCTAAAAAGGACCTCACCGTCTCCACGGTCGTTCGGAATCCGGCATCGTATAAAGGCTCCATCGTCATTTGGGGAGGCAGGATCATCGAGACACAAAACGGCCCGGAAGGCTCCGAGATCCTTGTGCTGGAGACACCTCTGAGTTATGACGAAAGCCCTCGGGATTCTGAATCCTCGCGAGGGCGGTTCATTGCCAGGAGCCCACAATTTCTGGACCCGGCCATTTTCAGGGAGGACAGGGATATCACGCTGGCGGGCGAGATCACCGGTGTGGAGACGAAACCTTTGGGAAATACCCAGTACACTTACCCCATAGTCAAGATCAAAGAAATCTACCTATGGAAGAGAACACCCTACGCTTATCCTCCATACCCCTACTACGACTGGTACTGGTATGGACCCCACCCTTATTGGTATGGCCCGTTCTTCTACTTCCGCTATTAGGTTGCGCACAATGGTGAAGGTGTATACCGAAAACACAGGGGACACGACGAGCACGAACAAGAACAAAATCCTTTTTCTTCGTGCTCTTCGTATCCCCTAAGACCTACTCAAGGCCGGTGAGCGTCGCGAGCTTACTGACCGGCTTCCTGTTCCGAGGAATCCTTGGTGAATGCCCTCGAGAAATAGTCCATCATTTTCTGAAACTGATCGGTCTGCTTCTTGATAAGGCCATCAAACTGCTCGACCACTTCACCCTGATCCTTCAATTTGGCTTCCATGAGCAACATCCGCAAATGCTTGATCGTTTCTTCCTGCGAGCTGATTTTCTCCTTGAGATCCTCGTATTTCCTGATCAGCTCCAGGTGCTCACTCTTCGGGACGACCCCCAGCAGGCTCAGGTAGACGTCGAACGACTGCTTGAAATCCTCTTCGGCCTTTTTCCATGTCTTTAAGCAAGCGGGAGTCCCGTCGGCGATATGATCCAACCCATAAATCTTCTGGAAAAGGGCTGTCATGTCACCAAATCCTTTGAATCCCTGCTGTGTCCACGCAGCCATGTTTTCGAGCTGCTTTTGACCTTGGGCGGCGTTCAGTAAAAAGTTGCCCCAAAACTCCAGGAAGTGTTTGTCCATAGAAAAATTCTCCATCCCCTCCGAAGAAAGTATACAGGGTCCCCTGAAGAGCTCTGCCGGCAGAGCGTCGCTTAGCTATCCTTCGAAAGCTCCGAAAGAAAAGCCTCAGCTTTCTGGAAGCCGTCATCCACGCAGCTTTTGAAAGTCTCACGTCCCCTCTTGCAGGCATTCGTCCATTCGCCAATGACTGTCTTTCCCTCTTTGGGAAGCCACGGGGCCTGATCGAAACATGCGCTCGCGGCTCTCTCGGACTGATCCTGCAGCATGGTCACGGCATTGAAAGTATTTTCAAAAGCTGTCCTGTTGAAATCGAGCATTTGCTTGAGCAATTGATCCATCTTCATTCAAGTCCCTTCCGGATTTGGGATTTCAAGTTTCACGGTTCGAGCTGGAGCGGAAAGCCATTAGTCGGATTTGCCCGCATCGGCGAAGTAGGAATCCACCTTCTTATAGCCTTCATCCACGACTTTCTTGAATTCCTCACGCCCCTTCTTGTAGGTGGCGATCCATTCATTGAGAGTCTTCTTCCCTTCCTCGGGAAGCCATGTTGCTTGTTCCAAAAAAGCACTCACCATTTTTTCCGATTGGTCCTGGAGCAACATCATGGCGCTGAAGCTGTTGTCAAAGGTAGCCTTGTTGAAATCGATCATCTGTTTTGCCAGTTTCAATGGTTCCATTTCAAAAACCTCCTTGGATTTTAAACGGTTGATTCCGAAAAGACCGAGTCGCCCATGCGACAAAACCTGATTTATTCTAGCCACTCTCATCCGGTTGTCAAGAAAGAATGGTGCGGCGCACCATAAACAATCACCCAAATTATTCTTTCCAAGATTTCCCCTACTGGATAAAGATCGTTGGCTGTGGTACTGTGGCGCCTGGTACTCGCAACGAGATCGGCACAACGGCAGGCTCTCATGTTGCGCCGTGTCATATCGATATCGCTCCCTCATCCGATAAGGCACTCTCGAGGGTCGAGACGGACAAACCTCACCCTTTCGAGAGACTGGATTCAAAAGGTAGAAAGAAAAATGGCCGAAAGAATACTGCTCAAGAAATACGCCAACAGACGGCTCTACGATACGGAGAAGAGCTCATACGTCACTCTCACACAGGTATCGGACATGATCAAGGAAGGACGGGAGGTCGAGGTCATCGACGCCAAAACCGAGGAAAACGTTACCTCTTTCATCCTCACCCAGATTATCGTGGAAGAAGCGAGAACCAGGAATTATCTTTTGCCCGTGCCACTCCTCCACCTGATCATCAGATATGGAAATACCGTCCTCAATGAGTTTTTTGAAAAATACCTCGAGTTGACCATAAAGAACTACCTGACCTACAAGACGGCCTTTGATGAACAATTTAGAAGCTGGCTCGATATAGGAGCCGATCTTTCGACTTTGGCCCAGAAGAATCTGCCTTCTCTTACACCTCTCACTTCCTTCATGGACCTCTTTACCGATCCCTCGAAAAGAAAGGCGAAGGAGGAGTAGAAAAGCGATCTATACTCTGAACGGTCAGAGTATATTTTCGAGCCGGACAAGCCTCATTTTGACAGGATGCCTCAGAGTACCTAAAATTCCCCGAAGGATCGTTGTCGGTTTATTGCTCACTCTAATCTGTAATCTAAAAGGAGAGGAAAGATGCTGGAGATCAAAGATTCCGTGGCGGTTATTACGGGTGGCAGCGGCGGTATTGGATTTGCGTTTGCCAGGTACTGGGTTCAAAATGGTGGGAAAGTCGTCCTGGCTGACGTGATCGAGGATGCTCTGGCCAGGGCCGAGTCCGAGATAGCGGCCATGGGTGGTGAAGTGGCGACGACTTATTGCAACGTCACCAAAGAGGAAGATTGCGCCAGGCTGGCCGATCTTGCCATTGAAAGATTCGGGCGGATCAACCTGGTAGCCCCTTTTGCAGGAATCATCAAGGATGGCCTGATGGTTTCCACCGACCGGGAAACCGGAAAAGTCACCGACAAAATGTCTTTGGAACAATTCCAAAGCGTCATGAATATCAACGTAACCGGCGTCTTCCTGACCATACGCGAATGCCTCGAGCGCATGATCAACAACAACTGCAAGGGCCTGATCTGCCTGGTTTCCTCCACCGGTTCGCTGGGGACTGCCGGCCAGGTCAACTATTCTTCTTCCAAAGCAGCCATGTCCGTAATGCCGAAAGTCATCACCGCGGAGCTCTTCAGACGCAACCTGTCCGGTAAGATCCGCTGCGTGGCCATTGCACCCGGCTACGTTGGTACTCCCATGGTGAAGAACATGAATCAAAAAGCCCTCGACAAAATAGTCGAGCAGGTTCCCATCGGCCGTCTCATCGAACCGGAGGAAGTGGCCTCGCTGGTCGGAGAGCTCTATCGTAATGAAGCACTGGCCGGCGACGTCTTTTTCATTCACGGCGGCTTGCGCCTGGGCTCCAAAGGCTGATGACGACCGAGCTTCGTTTTATTACCTTATTACAATGCACTTGAAAAAGCCGCTGTTCCTCTCTATAATTGCAAGCACGTAAAGGGGAGTAGCTAATGAGCGTAGAGTCAACATACTGGCAATAGGCCTGGCTCTACCAGCACTAAAAAGGCTTGGCGAGACCTTTGCATCCACTTGTGGGATGTAAAGGTCTTTTTTTTTGGGGGAAGGAGAAACAGCCAATGTGTAGACTGCCGCCCGTACGGGAGTGACAAACCAGAAGCAATGAGAAAGCCTGTTGTTTCCAGGTCCCTAAAATCGATCCGGACACTTAGAAGGGGATGCCCGCCATGTTACAAGATTTTTGCCTGTCATCATTCATCATTTTCATTGCTGAAATGGGCGATAAAACCCAGTTGGTCGCTCTCACTCTGGCTACGCGCTACAACGCACGTATAGTTCTGGCCGGAATTTTCGTGGCAACGCTGGTAGTTCATGTATTCTCCGCCGTGTTGGGACACCTGGCGGGAGGATTGCTGCCCACCCACTGGATTCACTTTCTCGCAGGCCTGGCTTTTATCGGCTTCGGGTTCTGGACCTTGCGCGGAGACTGCCTGGACGATGAAGAATGCGCTCGACGCAAAAGAATAAGCTCTCCTTTTCTCGTGGTGGCTACAGTCTTCTTCCTCGCGGAATTGGGCGACAAAACGATGCTCGGTACCGTCACCCTGGCCACCCAGTGTACGCTTGTGCCGGTCTGGCTGGGATCTACGGTGGGTATGGTGATCGCTGACGGGCTTGCCATCTGGGTTGGAAGTGTTCTGGGCGCCCGGCTGCCCGAGCGAGCCATCAAGGTGGGAGCCGCAGCCATTTTCTTTGGCTTTGGCGCCTGGGGCACTGTACAGGGAGGATTGAATCTCCCGCCCTTTTCCTGGGGTCTGGGAGCCGTGGTGGTCGCCTCCTTTCCCTGCCTCTTTTTCTATGAAAACATCAAACGGAAAATCTTCCCGGGAGTGGCCGGAAAAGTGCCTGAATAGCACCATCGCCTCGATGACATCCTTCAAACGGGCACAATGTGAGCTTTTCACCGCAGAGACGCCGAGGACGCAGAGAAAACGCAGAGGAATTTTCTAAGAATTTTAACAACTCTCTGCGTTCTCTCCGCGTCCTCGGCGTCTCTGCGGTGAACACAAGAGCGCACATTATGACCGTTCAAAGTATATTCTCTTCGCGCCACTCCTACTGGATGCCGCCGACACCAGTCAGAGGCACATTGACCTGCGATGCATCGGGATCGTCCGTGCGTATGGAGACACGGGCATTTTTGGTCCCGAGGCTTACTGGATGGAACGTCACGGTTATTGTGCATGAATCGCCGGGATGCAAGACAGAGGGGCAGTTGTGGATCTGGCTGAACTGCTTGGGGTTTCGCCCGCCAAGAAAGATACTTTCGATAGTCAGGTCGAGGTTGCCTTTGTTGGCCGCAACGATCGTCTGTGGTTGAGAAGTCAGCCCGATCTCAACTTCTCCAAAGTCCAGGGCCTTCTTGTCCAGGCGGATCTCCGGACTCCGTGTGATGAACTGCCCGAGAGAAACGGGGCTGCTTCCCACGGGGATCGTGGCAACCACTTCCCTGAGGCGGGTATCGATGACTGAAACGCTGTTCCCTCCGTTATTCACTGCGTAGGCCCGTGTACCCGTCGGATTGAGCGCTATGCCCTGAGGGGCGGAGAGTGGAGAAATGGTATCGACGATCTTATCGGTGAGGAGATTGACAATCGACACCGCGTTGCTGGTATCGCCCGCCACATAAAGCTTGTTGTCCGCCGAATTGACGGCTACCTCCCGGCATGGGGTACCAACGGGAATGAGGCGTCCCACGGAATTCGTGCCGGTTCGGATCACGGAAACGTTGTTGGTCTGGCGATCCCCGACATATATGCGTGTACCGGACAAATTCATCGCCATACCCGAGGGAATAACACCTACGGGGATATGTTTAATGATGTGATTGGTGTCGGCATTGATTACCGAAACATAGTTGTCGCTGTTGGATACGTAGACTCTGGTGCCCGCGGGATTCACCAGCACGGCGCAGGGACTGCTCTTCACCGATATGGCGGCGAGAATATCCTTCGTCTGCGTATCGATGACCGTGACCTTATTGGAATACTGGTTGACTACATAGAGCCGCGTGCCGGCCGGATTCACGGCGATACCCAACGGAGAATTCCCTCCGCCGGGGAAGGATTCGATCACTGTATTGGTGGCGGTATCGATGACATAGACGTTATTGCCGTAGTAGCAGGACACATAAACCCGCGTCCCGGTGGGATCGATCGCCACACCCTGCGGGCAGTCCCCCACGGGAATGGTTGTAACCACCTGATTTGTCCCGACGTCGATGACCGTCACATCGTCGCTTCCGGAATTGCAGATGTAGGCAAAAGACCGGGCCCACGCAGTCGAGCCCCCCAGCATCGTGCCGGCTGCCGCTAAGGCCAACAGAGCCAGTAATAGAGATCTCCGGACAGGTGAAAACATCTTCCTCATAGCCGCTCCTCCAATCAGTCACTTTTTCTGCAGTTCTTTTAGATGGATGCAAAAACAACGTGCGGGGCGGATATCCGCCTCTCGCTAAAACACTTTCTTTTGAAAACGATGGCCTTGGAAACTGAAAACCGCTCCGTCGGGGGTAACCTGTTCCAACTTCAAGCCATTGGACACTTCCTGCCCTTCCCGCACAGAGTGGCCGTTGACGTTCACCATGCGCTCTTCCGGCTTGGTGGAATAGATCAGCACCGAAAAAGACATATCCGGCACCGCTTTCTGAACTGCAAAAGGCAGCTCGTGCAATTCCGGTAGTGTGGATGGCATTGGGGACTGCTCCACATTCGATGCTGATTTTATGTCGGAAGAATTCGCACCGGTAGCGGGAGCCGTGGAAGCCGGGCCCCGGTCGGTTGCGGGAGAGCCGCCGGATTCAACGGCTTCAAAGGATGGCGCGGTCTTGGCCTGAGCTCTCCTGGAGGCGTCGGAGTCCGCTGATTCCCGCTCCCGTTTGACCTGACGAAGAATGTCGGACACGTTCGCAGCAGCCGCGGCATCGGTCGAGCGAGCAGCCGCGCCGGGACGGTTGGCACTATCACGAGCAGCGCGGGCTGCTTTCTTTGGCGCTTCAGGAACAGGTAAGCTCGTGGCCGTGCTCTGTCTCGGAGAGGCGGGAGACACCTGGGCCGGTGCCGCCGGCGCACTTGCCTGCGGGGGGCTGTTCGAAGGCTTCTGAGGACTAGCGGATTTTACCGATTCGGGTCCCGTACGGGGGGGTAGCGCACTCGCGGAAGAGCCCGGCGTTTTTTCTCCCACATCCGTCGCGGCAACAGCCGGTTTCTTGCCGGATGAGGTACGTTCCGATGCCGTGCGATCCAATGCCGCATTCTCGGGCAATGGCTGCGCAGGAACCGAAGCCGTCTTTACGGGCTCGCTCCCGCCCTGTGAGCTCTGTTGCGGACGGCTCGCAAGCTCTTGCCGGGAAGCGTCGGATTTTCCCGGTTGCCAGGGATGCACCCACCAGAGCAGCAGGCTCGCATTCACGACCAGCACAGCCAGGAGCAACCAGGGCCACCAGGCACGTTTTTCCGGCTGCTGCACCACAACCGTGTGAACGGTCTGCAGCCCCGGCGCGGTACCGCGCCGGCGCTCCTCTTCAGATTTTTTCAAGGCCTCAAGAATATAGGACATCCTCACTTCTCCTTATCTCTGCCGGTCAAAACGGGACCACTGCCACCCGTGGCATTGTCCAGGCGAATAAGAGTATGCGGACCGATCACACCATCCGGTTTCATACCGCTCGAGAGCTGAAATTTTTTCACTTCATCGATGGTTGCATTGTCCAGTATCGGATTGTCGACGGGCTGAGCGGATATGCCCTTGAGACCGGCCAGTCGAGCCTTCAACCATTGGATCCCCGGTCCTCGTTCTCCAGGCTGAATACTGCCCCGGTACTTCGGCGGAGCTCGCCAAAGCAGGGTGTATTCGCCTCGCCACCACAATGCGATCTCATCGAGGGAAACAGTAAAGGTCTCCGTGCCGACGGAAAAAGCCGCTGTCTTTTCGCCAAGCGCCGTCAGCACTTCATAACATTCCTGCCCTTGATTGTCATAGAGCTTCAGCACGGCCGGTCGGTTCAATTTCCGTAGATCGTCCAGACCACCTCGCCCGCTCAGACAGCGCAGGCCCCGGGCTTCCGCCTGCCTGCAGATTCGTGTGCTGACTTGAGGCCGCAAGGAAGCCCCCCATTGTTTGAAAAGCACCTCATAGGCCATAATTTCCGTATGAAAGCGACGATGATCCAGCAGCCATTGGATAGTCATCTCCGGGGGCACCTGATTCGTCACGGCTTCGGGCACTGGAGGAGTGTTTTCCGAGGCGGCCGGTACGCTCTCCCGTGGTTGACTTTTCGCTCCCTCTTCGGAAACGTGCCCGAGGCCGGCAAAGACGTCCGGCGGGGGAATGGGCTTACGGAGTGTAGTGTCGAAGAGATCCTGCCTGGTGAGGTCCTGTGAATCTTGCCGGACCATCTCCGGAAGCTCCTGAGGGGCGGGTGCTGCAGGCTCCCGTCCGATAACACCGGAAGAATCCTCCGGTTTGGGGGCCGAGGATTCCCGTCCTGCCGCGCCGCCAGGCTCTTGCCGTGTGGAGCCTTGCTGCTCCTGCCTGGTAGAGGCAAGCAGGCTTTCCATCATCGGAAGCAGCTTCGGGTTATAGCGGGCTGCGGCGAGCAGGCCGCTTCCACCGATCATCAGCAGGAAAGCCAGAAGCCATATGGCTGCTTTTTTGGATCTCCCTGCCGGTATCCCGAGCTCCCCGAATACCTCACGGGCGGCCTTTGCCAGCGTAGCATCGTCCACCCTGCTCTTTCCCTGGACATAGGCTCCAAGAAGCGCCCGATCGCACAACACGTTTATCAAACGCGGAATGCCTCCGCTGAGGCGATAAAGCTGCAAAATGGTGGAAGCAGGAAACAACTGATCGCGTGCTCCAGCGAGGGCCAGTCTGTGATGCACGTACACGATCAAATCCCGCTTCGTCAGTGAGCCCAGATGATAGCGGGCAACGATGCGCTGAGCCAACTGCCGCAGCTCCGGCTTCAGGAGTATGTCCCGAAGCTCCGGCTGTCCGAGGAGGATGATCTGCAGGAGCTTACGCTGGTTCGTTTCGAGGTTTGTGAGCAGCCGCAACTGCTCCAGCACATCGATTCCGAGGTTTTGAGCCTCATCGATGATCAGCACCGCCTTCCGCCCCCTCGCGTGGCTGTTCAACAGGTATGCATTGAGCAGATCCACAAAGACTTTGACGCTTGTATTCCCTTGGGGGTAGCGAATCCCGAATTCATCGCATATCGTGGACAGCAGCTCACCGACGGTAAGCTTCGGATTGAGGATAAAGGCCACGTCACAGTTCTTGGGTATTTGCTCCAGAAAACAACGGCAGACCGTAGTCTTCCCCGTACCCACCTCGCCCGTAAGCAGCACAAAAGCCCCATCACTGTTCACTCCATAGAACAGATGCGCCAGGGCCTCTCTGTGCTGGTCACTCATGTAGAGGTAGCGCGGATCGGGGGCGATGGAAAAGGGGGGCTCCTTGAGACCGAAATATTTCTTGTACATAGACATCCATCATATGGTTGATACCGCAATTTCTCTTCGACGGATTATATGGAAGCCGCCGTCACTAGACAAGCTCAAACTGCGGCATCGAAAGGGATGGATCGGGTGGAGCGGTGGGAGTGAGCGCCGTGCCGGCCGGATTCATCCGGCGAAGATTCCGTCGAAAAGATGCCTTACGGCGGTCCAGCCCATCCTGCGGCGCAGAGTGCCGAGCTGGTCTTGCAGGCGGATTTTTTTGGGGCAGATGTCTTCACAGGCGAGGAGGCCAAGGCAGCCGAAAATGCCTTCATCCGTACCCACCACCTCGAAGTATTCCTTTTCGGTCCGTTGGTCGCGCGGATCGGCGATGAAGCGGGCGATGCGGTTGAAAGCGACGGGGCCCATGAAATCGGAGCGCATGTTGGCCTTGCCGCAGGCGGCCACGCAGCAGCCACATTCGATACAGCGCTCGATTTCGTAGATTTCTTCAGCCTTCCGATTGGTCATGGGCTCTTCGGGGGCCATGGGGTTAAAGGCTTTCTCCGTATGTATCCAGGATTCGACCCGCTCGTGCATGGCGCGGAACCAGACTCCCGTATCCACCGAGAGGTCCCCGATCAGCTTGAAGACGGGCATGGGCAGCAGGGTAATGTTGTCGGGGAGATCGCTGGTGAGCGCATGGCATGCGAGGTCCGGCTTTCCGTTGATCAGCATGGCACAGGAGCCGCAGATACCGGCCCGGCAGACAAAATCGAATTGCAGACTGGGGGCATGCTCTTCTCTGATGCGGTTGAGAGCTATGTAGAGGGTCATGCTGTCGGTTTCTTCCAGGTGGAAAGTCTCCGTATGAGGCCTGCCGGCCGGCTCTTGGGGATTATACCTGAAGATATTGAACGTTAGAATCCTTCCCATGTCTTTTCCTCATTGGACGGGGTTTGCAGGGGTGTTTCATTTTTCAGCCTGAAGACCTCGAAGACCTTGTTTGAAGGACTTAAGGGACTTAAGGGACTTAAGGGACCTGAAGGATGCAAGGAAATCACTGCCTTGCACGGTTTTTATTCACTGCGCGGCGGCAGTTTTTCGAGACCGCGGGTCTGTGCTTTTTCGGCGCAGATGATCTTGCAGGAGCCGTAGCCTCTTTCTCCGGGGGGAATTTCCCAGGCTGTTGAATTTGGCTCATACGTCAGGGTGGGGAGTCCGTTTTCCTCTTTCCAGGTGGCCAGGGTGCGCTTGAGCCAGTCACGGTCGTTGCGCTCGGGGTAGTCTTCCCGTGCATGGGCGCCCCGGCTTTCCGTGCGCTGGAGCGCGCCGTAGGCTATGCAGAGGGCAAGGCGGATCATCCCGGGAAGGCGAAGAGCGAGGGCCAATTCCGGGCTCGCTCCATAGCCGTTCGACCGGAGGCCTGTCTTTCGGGACCGCTGGTAGATCGTCTGCAAGTTTTCGACGGCTTTGGCGAGCTCCGGACCGGTCCGGAAAATCCCAACCCGCTCCATCATTTCGTCCTGCATGGCCCTGCGCAGCTCGAAGACGCTCTCTCGGCCGCTTCCACGGATGAGGCCGTCGATATGTGCCTGCTCGCATCTGAAGGCGTCCTTCACGCAGGCCATACGTAAATCGACCTCGTATCCTTCCATGAAGTCGGCGATCTTTTGGCCCACGATCCGCCCGGCCACGATGGTTTCAGCCAGAGAGTTACCGCCCAGGCGGTTGAAGCCGTGGAGGTCCCAGCAGGCTGATTCTCCGGCGGCAAAGAGGCCTTTCAGGCCGTAGGCCGCACCATTCTTGTCGGTGCGGGCTCCGCCCATGCTGTAGTGCTGGGCCGGCCGGACGGGGATCATTTGAGTGATGGGATCGATCCCAAGAAAAGAGCGGCAGATTTCATGGACCTCACGGAGCTTGGTCCGGATATGCTCCGCTCCCAGGTGACGTATGTCCAGCCACAGGTGATCCCCGTAGGGGCTCTTGACCCCGAGACCCAGGCGCATGTGGTGGGTCATCCAGCGGGAGACCACGTCACGGGAAGCGAGCTCCTGTTTGGCGGGCTCATAGATGTTCATGAACCTTTCGCCGTTCACGTCCTTCAGTGTGCCTCCGTCGCCGCGGCAGCCTTCGGTTACCAGGATGTTGGTGGGGACTATTCCCGTGGGATGGAACTGGACGGCCTCCATGTTGCCGAGGGGAACGACTCCCGTGTCGAGCGCCAGAACGGCACCGGTGCCGTCATTGATCACGGCGTTGGTTGTTTCGCGGTAAAGGCGTCCGTAGCCGCCGGTAGCGATGAGGGTGGCCTTGGCGAGGTAAGCGCGCAGAGTGCCGGTGCGCAGGCAGCGAACGATGGCTCCCATGCAGGTCCGCCCGTCATGAATGAGGGCCAGGGCCTCCGTTCTGTCGTGGACCGTTATGCCCAGTTTAACCACCACGTTGTCCATGGTGTAAAGGAGCGTGTGTCCGGTGCCGTCCGACGTATAACAGGTCCGCCATTTAGCCGTGCCCCCGAAGTCCCGTGCCGTGATGAGGCATTCCTTTTCCTCGGGCTCGATCTTTTCATACTGCTTTCCGGTCTTGAAATAGGCGCTCTTGCCCGCCACCACACGGTTCCAGGGAATACCCCAGTAAGCCATCTCGCGAACGGCAATGGGAGCGGTTTCGGCAAAGAGACGGGCGACTTCCTGATCGCAGCCCCAATCGGAGCCTTTCACGGTGTCCGTGAAATGGATGTCGGGACAGTCTCCTTCGCCCATGCAACAGTTCCCCAGAGCGGCCTGCATTCCCCCCTGAGCCGCCGAAGAATGCGATCTCCGGGGCGGAACGAGGCTCAGGCAGATGCTCTTGAAGCCCCGTGATGCCGCTTCCACGGCCACCCGCTCGCCCGCCAGGCCAGCTCCGATGCACAGCAAATCGGCATAGTACGTATCCAAATCCGGCTCCTTCCAGCTTGGTCTGGATAGCATCCGCGGTGAAAGCTCTCACGCGCCGCTCACACGATGAAATAGAAGGTAAACAGCGTAATCGCCCCGATGGCGATGAAGCCACAGGTCATCTTGTATTCGACACTCTTGAAAAACGTTCGGTTGGCCCTTGTGATCCATCCCCATTTGACTCCGATGCGATAAAACCCGAGACCCACGTGCAGCTCCACGACGGGCAGCAGCACGGCGTAGAAAGTCAGCCACCAGCCTTTCTGGACGCGGGCGGCGCTCTTGGCCGCCGTGATGGGAAGATCCGTCAGAACCGTCCACATGTGGATGCACCCCAAAAGGAGAATCACCATGGCGGTTGCGGCCTGAATCATCCACAGCCAGGTGTCCCGGTGGTTTAGCCGCAGACTGTGCTGGAGCATGATTTTCTGCTCGCGGCTTCTAACGGGCAATTTGCGCATGGCCAGCACGAAGTGAAACAGGAAGATGAGCGCTATCAGAGGACCGCCTGCTTGCGCCAGGTAGTGGGCTTCGAGAAAGCCCGCAATGGCGTTCATGGCTCCCGAACCGAAGTTGATGCTCGCCACCAGGATCATGTGGCTCCACATAAAGACAACGAGAGCGGCTCCGCTGAGCATCTGCAGGACATCGAGATATCCTTCGGCTCGCTGATCCTGTATCGAGACGGCAACAGTGTGGTCGGGCATCGTCTTCCTCTGCTCCTCTATTCAGTTCAATCCCCTGTCAGCGGTACCTGCCGCTACGCTTCAGGGGCGCAGGCAAGGCTGAAGATCCGGCAAGTCACTACAATCTGCATCGAATGCCCGGTGTTGTCAATATGAAGGCACAACGGATGCACAAGGCTTGTCCCCGTGCATCATTTTTTTATGGCATCGTCATCGCTTGCCTAATATAAAGTGAGGGTAGCAGATCTTCGACAATACTGAATGAGGAGCGGTTTGCCGTGTCGCTGCGATCTAAAGTCGTGCTGATTCTGATGGGAGTAATCGTTCTCTATGGAGCCATGGATTACTGTATACAACGCCTGGTGATCTTTCCGAGCTTCATCGACTTCGAGCGCAACGTGGCGTGCAATGACATGGAACAGTGCCTCGAGGCCCTGCGCGGAGAAATCCGATACACCCTGTTGTCCGTAGTGAGCGCCGGAGTGGCCGTACTTGCCGTCATGCTTGCGCTGCTTCGAAATACCGTCATAAAGCCGATTACCGATCTGACGCGCCATGCCATCGCCATTACTAAAAGCGGTGATCTCTCGACCCGTTTTCCCGTCTACCGTAAGGACGAGATCGGCGTTCTCGCCCGAAAATTCGATTGCATGCTGGATCGCCTCGAAAAACGAACGGATGAGCTTTCAAAATCCAACGAGCTTCTGAAGCGAGAAATAGATGAGCGCAACAGAGTGGATACGATTTTGCAAGAACAGCTCCACTTCATGCAGACTCTCATCGATACCATCCCGAGTCCGATCTTCATCACGGATATAGAGGGCTGTTATCAGGGCTGCAATGCGGCTTTCGAAAAGGTTCTGGGCCTGAGCCCGGAACATATTCCGGGTAAATCCATTTACGATCTGCATCCCGTGGAAACGGCCGAAAGCTCATGGGAGTCAAGGGTAGATCTTCTGCCTCGCTCGGGGCTTCAAACCTATGAGACCGTCGTTCTTTACGCCGACGGCAGCCGTCATGACATCATTTTCAACAAGTGTACTTTCTCTAACAGGGACGGGACCCTGGCGGGGATCGTCGGGCTCATGACCGAGATCACCGAGCGCAAGACGGCTGAAAAGGCCCTTTCCCGGCAGAACGAGGATCTCGCGGCGCTCTATACGGCCCTCAACAAGGAACTGGCGGTGCGGCGCCAAACGGAGGAGGAATTGCGGGAGGCCAAGGAGGCGGCCGATGCGGCCAACAAGGCAAAAAGCGAATTCCTTGCCGGAATGAGTCATGAAATTCGCACACCCATGAACGCCATAACCGGCATGGCGAAATTGATGCTGGATACGCGCCTCACGCCCAAACAGCGCGAGTACCTGGAGATCATCCACACCTCCGCTCATTCACTGCTGAGGCTCCTCAATGAAATCCTCGATCTCTCGAAAATAGAGGCAGGAAAGCTCGAATCGGAATCCACCAGCTTCTACCTGACAGATCTCGTGAACGGCCCGTGCGACATGTTCCGCGAAAGAGCCCTCGAAAAGGGGATCGGGCTTCGCCTCTCCATCTCCAGCGACACTCCGGCCACGCTGCTCGGCGACCCGTTGCGGCTGCGTCAGATTCTGACCAATCTCATCGGGAACGCCGTCAAGTTCACCGAAAACGGGGAAGTCACGATTCAGGTCATGCCCGATGAAGAATGGAACGGCCATATTCGGCTGCTCTTTTCCGTGAAGGACACCGGGATCGGGATAGCTCCGGAACACATGGGCAAGCTCTTCGCCGCCTTCACCCGGGCAGACGGCTCCACCACCCGAAAATACGGAGGCACCGGGCTGGGACTGGCTATATGCAAGCAGCTCGTGCAAATTATGGGTGGAGAGATCCGGGTGGAAAGTGAGCCCGGAAAGGGAAGCACCTTCAGCTTCACGGCGGATTTTCGGAAAGTCGTCAACAAAGCCGGAAAAAGGAAGCGCAAGACCGCCAGGGAGCTGAAGGCCATTGAGCGAATCCGGGGAGCGCGGATACTGCTGGTAGAGGACAATGTCATCAATCAGAAGGTTGCCATGGCGATACTCAAGCGCGCCAGCCTCAAGGTGGATATAGCCAACAACGGTGAGGAGGCCGTCCGTGTGGTGGGAGAATCATATTACGATGCCGTCCTTATGGACATCGAAATGCCCGGCATGGACGGCTACGAGGCCACTCGTCTCATTCGGCGGGACGCCCGCTTCGATGGACTTCCCATCGTTGCCATGACCGCTCATGCCATGAAAGGAGAACGGGAAAGATGCATTCAGTGCGGCATGAACGACTACCTGGCCAAGCCCGTAGAGACCGAGGATTTGTTTTCCACTCTGGCTGAATGGATCTGGCAGAGGGAGAAGGGGCCGGAGCGTGGAGTGCCTTTTGTGGAATACGGGCTGCGGGACGAGATGATGGAGGCTCCTGATCCTGATCATGAACCTGAACCTGATCCTGAAAAGGAGGAGAGAGAAGGGGCTTCTCCCGAAAGAAGCACTTTCATAGGCAGTCTCGAGGGCGTGGACGTGAGCTCAGCCCTCAGGAGGATCGGTGGAGACGAAGAGCTCTTCGAAAAGCTTCTGCGGACATTCTCGAAGGACTATGGTGGAGCGGCAGATAGCCTCAGGACGTTGATCGAAACGGGAAATACCGGGGAAGCCCGTCGTTTTGTCCATAACCTGAAGGGAGTAGCCGGAAATATCTCCGCCGTGAGCGTCCGGAATGCGGCCCTGGAATTGGAGAGGGAGATTGAAAAGGCAGGAGCTCACGATGCGGACGAGCTTTTGAGCAACCTGGAGCGCGCTCTGGCTCAGGTGAGGGAATCCGTGGAAGGCCTCCCGCATAAGGAGGGAAAGACCCTGATCAACGGCAACGATTATGCTCCCGAGAGCCCGGAAGCCCAGAGGAATCCAGCAGAGCCCGTGGAGCTCGCGCCCTTCCTGGTCAGTCTGGCAGGCTTCCTGGATGAAAACGACCTGGATGCACAGGAATGCCTGGACGGCATGAAAGAAAGTCTGATCCATTCAGGATTTTCCGAGGAGACCGGGCGTCTCGAGGATTTCATCGCCGCGCTCGAGTTCAGGCAGGCGCGGGAGGTTCTGGCCGGAATCGCCGAGGCCCTTGGAATAGCCCTGGAGTAGAGAATAAAATGAATGACAAGCTCGGCAGGCCCAGAATACTGATCGTGGATGATGTCCCCGCCAATATCGACGTGCTGTGGCGTGCGCTAAAGGCCGAATACAAGGTCAGCTTCGCCAGGAATGGAGAAGATGCTCTACGGTTCGCGGCCTCCGGGAGTCCTCCTCACCTCATCCTGCTGGACATCATGATGCAGGATATGGACGGCTATGAGGTGTGCCGAAGACTCAAGGCCGGTAAGGAAACACAAAATATTCCCGTGATCTTCATCACGGCCAAGAGCCGGGATGAAGACGAAACCATGGGCTTCGAGCTAGGCGCGGTGGACTACATTCGAAAGCCTTTCAGCATAGCCACGGTCAAAGTCAGGGTGAGGACTCACCTGGAGCTCGAAAAGCACCGCTATCACCTGGAGGAGCTGGTGCGGTTGCGCACCGCCGAGCTGACCACCACCAACGAACAGCTCCGCCTGGAAATCGCGGCGCGTAAACGGGCCGAGGACGCTTTGCGAAAGGCTCACGATGAGCTTGAACGAAGAGTCGAGGAACGGACCTCGGAGCTCCTCGAGGCCAACATGCTTTTGAAGCTGGAAATTGCCGAAAGAAAGCGAGCCGAGAAGGCCTTGCAGGAGAGCGAGGAAAAGTACCGCCTGGTGGTGGAGAACGCTCATGAGGCCATTGTGGTCGCCCAGGAAGGAAGACACCGCTTCTTCAATGCCAAGACGTCGGAAATCACGGGCTATGCGGCGGAAGAATTCACGGAAAAGGAGCTCCACGAGATCATCCATCCCAATGACCGGGAGGCCGTGCTCAGTCACCAGCGCAAGATACTCAAAGGAAACGGCCGCCCCGCCGGCCGCCCGTTCCGAATCATCGACAAGAACGGCAGAGAAAAATGGATAGAGATGAACGTGGTCCGGATCGATTGGAAAGGCAGGACGGCCACGCTCAACTTCCTTACCGATATCACGGACCGCAAGCGCTCCGAAGAGGCACTCAAGGAAAAAGAAGAATACCTGAGGACCATCATGGCGACCATCCAGACGGGCGTGATTATCATCGATGCCAAGACTCATACCATTCTGGACGCCAATCCCTACGCGTCCGGAATGATCGGCTGCCGGGTGGAAGATCTTATCGGCCGTGACTACCGAAGGTATACCTATTTTGAACGGCTCGAGGCCTCTTCACCCGTGACGGAGGCGCACCGGAGCGTGGATTTCGCCGACTGCGTGCTCCGAACCGTCAACGAAGAGATGGTCAACGTCCGAAGATCCTTCGCTCCGGTAAAGATTCGGGATCAGGAGTACCTGGTCCAAAGCTTCCTGGACATCACGGACATCAAGCAGTTGTTGAAGAAGCAGGAAATCAACATCGGCCTGGCAAAGGGAATTTTGAACCTCATAAACGGTGTCCCGCCCCGCTACTCGAAGCTCACGCAAGACCTGGAGCTCTTTGCCGACGCCATATCCGTCCCTTGCCATGCGGAAGGAGGAGATCACTTCTTCGTGGCGAACCTTCCGGCCAATGGACAAGGAGGCCGCGGAAAGACGGTGATCAGTCTGAAGGATCAGTCGGGACACGAGGTAAGTTGCGTGCTGAGGAGCATCATCACCGACCTGATCCATAACGCAATCCTGAACAATGACTCCTCGATTTTCCTGGAGGAAGCCATCGCGACTCTAAACAATGAAATCTGCCATTCCCTGCTGTTCAAACAGGAGGACTTTTTTACCTCGATAAACGCCGAGATAGATCATGAAACCCTCACCCTCCGCTATGTCTCGACGGGCCATCCTCCGTTCCTCCTGATAAGGGGGAAAGAAGTCATGTCTTTTCCGGGGCCTGGGGAAGAAGGCGCGAATGTGCCCATTGGAGTGAGCGGCGGGATAAGGTACTCGGCCGGCAAATGCAGGCTCGGAGAGGGTGACAAACTGCTCTTCTATACCGACGGTTTAAATGAAATGCCCCAGCGGAATTGTGATAGAGTGATGACCTTCCAGGAGATGAAAGATCTTGTCGAGGAAATCGTTCAGCGGAGTGGCGCCATGCCCGTTTCCGATTTGAGCCGTAAGATCCTGAGGGTGATCTCGGAGAGGAGCCGCGAGGAAGTTGTGCCTTTTTTGCGGAATACTTCCGGTGACGACGTAACGCTTCTTTGCCTGGAGATAGAGAATTTGGATGCTTATCATGAGACCGTTATCAGGCCTCGTGATTCCGGTGAAATGGGCCGCGTCATTGCAGCGCTCTATGAAGAGATTAAAGTGGAATGGGACCGGCAGGGCTATGAGAATCCCGAACCGCGCCTTCGCATAATATTGGAGGAAGCGGCCCTGAATGCCTGGAAGCACGGTAACAAGCTCGATCCGGACAAAGCCGTAACGTTCCGCCGGCGATACGGGAACGATTTTCACCTGGAAGTTATCGATGAAGGAGAAGGCTTCGACCATGGGTGCCTTCCGGACCCGACCAGCGAGAAAAACATCGCTAAGCCGTCCGGCCGCGGCATTTTCATTATCCGGCACTATGCCAGTTTAGTTTGTTGGAAGGAAGGTGGCCGGCACCTTGTTGCGTCCTTCAGAAAGAAACCCGGCCCCGAGGAAGAAAAGCACAGGGAGCAAACAGGCAGGTTGATGAAATTATGGAAAAACACCAGGGAATATTCTTAGGTCTTCAGACAATGCAATCTGGTTCAATGGAAGGAGTGGAATGATGGAAATTTTAGTAAAAAAGGACGGTGAAAATGTTCGCTTCGAGCTGAACGGGGTAGTCGACGAACATGGCGCGGAGGACATCAAGAAGCAGTTCCAGGCACTGAATGTATCTTCGGTCAAGGAAGTGGTTTTCGATTTCAGCAGGGTCAAGCATATCGGCAGTGCGGGCATCGGCAAGCTGCTCTTGTTCTATAAAGACATGGCCATTCGGGGAGGCTCTATCCGAATCGAGCGTGTTTCGGAAAACGTTTACGAGTTGCTCAAGGTGCTGAAGCTTGATACTATCTTCCCTATCAGCCGAGGGTAAGCAGATCCGGGCACGGAGCTGCTTACCGAACGGAGCGCGAAACGCCTTGCCTGGCCAGGTGTGTCGCCGAGGATGACTCAATAGAATCCGGGAGGATAAGATGTTACAGAAATTCAGGCTGTCCACAAGGATACTTTCCCTGGCCGTTGGTATCATCGTCTGTTTTACATTCATATTTGTCGTCGTCTATCCCCAGTTCAAGGACAAAATGTACGACTCCAAATATCTCAAGACCCGGCACCTTGTGGAATCCGCCTGGGGGGTCATGGACTTTTATGCCAAGCAAGCCAAGGCCGGTGCCATCTCTCTCGAGGAAGGGAAAAAGATGGCTCAGGAAGTCCTCAAGAATCTCCGCTATGATCAGAACGACTACTTCTGGGTCAACGATCTGGGCCCCAAGATGATCATGCATCCGTTCAAGCCCGAGCTGGACGGCAAGGATATTTCGGACAACAAAGATCCCAACGGAAAGAAGCTGTTCATTTCCATGGTGGACGTGTGCAAGAGGGAGGGCGGAGGCTTCGTAGAATATTTCTGGCCAAAGCCGGGCGAGCCCAAGCCGGTACCGAAGATCTCTTATGTAAAGCTCTTCCAGGAATGGGGCTGGATCGTGGGCTCCGGAATCTACATCGATGATCTGGAAAAGGAAATCAGCAGGACCACATCGATTATCGGCGGTGCGATTCTTGCCATCGCCGCGCTGGCCCTGATTGTTTCCTACTTTATGGCACGCTCCATCAGCCGGCCGATCTACCGGGTGGTGGAGGGTTTGAGCGAGACCGCATCCCAGGTGAAGCTTGCCGCAACCGAAGTGGCCAGTGCAAGCCAGTCTCTGGCCGACAGTGCCGCCACCCAGGCCAGCTCCCTGGAAGAGACGTCTGCATCGATGGAAGAGCTGACGGCCATGAGTCAGGAAACATCCAATCTGACCTTGGGCGCGGAACAGTTGATGAATGAAAATATCGAGAAATCGGGCCAGTCCCTGAAGTCCCTGGTGGAGCTGACCCGAAACATGACGCAAATCGAGGCGGACAGCGATCGAATCAGCCAGATCATCAAGACCATCGACGAAATAGCCTTCCAGACCAACCTGCTGGCTTTGAACGCCGCCGTGGAAGCCGCACGCGCGGGCGAGGCGGGAGCCGGGTTCGCGGTCGTGGCCGAGGAAGTGCGAAATCTCGCCATGAGAGCCACCGAAGCCGCAAAAACAACTCAGCAACTGCTCCAAAGCACTATGCAGCGTGTGAGTCAGGCCACTCATTCCATCAAGGAAATGAATACCGCCTTTGAAGGCATTGTCGAATCCGCAACGGTCATGGGTGAAAAAACCGCTGCCATCACTGCGGTGAGCAAAGAGCAGGCCATCGGGATGGAACAGATCAGCCGCGCGGCAAACGAAATAGACAGGGTAACGCAGGACGTGGCTGCCGGTGCCGAAGAATCCGCCGCCGCTTCGGGGGCGATGCTGGAACAGACGGACAAGATGAAAGGCTTCGTCGATGGTTTGGTGACCATCGTGGGTGGGAGCTCATCCGGAGCCGCTGCGCGCATAAAAGACCGCTTTGCCGGTGCCCGTAAGAGTACCACTACCAGGCCTCAGAGGCAGAAAGTCAGAGCATCCACCGCACCCCGCACAGCCCTCCCGCCGGGAAAGAAGAAGCCCGACATCAGGCAGCCCGCGGTCCGAAAAGGAAGGGAAGTCCCGCCGGAGCGACTCCTTCCCGCAGATAATGCTGATTTCGAAGACTTCTGAAATTAAGGTTAGCACACAGGAGGATCGGGATAACTCAGCAGGAGATGGTTTCTCGTTCTCACGCGCCGGCGCATTGGCGTTAACTTAAGGGACCTAAGGGACATAAGGGACCTAAAGGACATAAAAAAACCACGACCACGAAAGCCACGAAGAAGCCAGAGTGCTTATCTCGTTTCTTCTTTGTGCTCGATCCTCTTCGCATCGTTGGTGTGCTGTCCTCTATATCCTTATACGTCCTTTAAGTCCTTTAAGTTAACGCGCATGCACTTCAGCGTGTGAAAGCAAGGAGAGAGAAGTGAGCAGGGACCACTGCTCACTTTTCCCTCTTCTATTTCTCTTTATTTATTCTTCTTCCTTTTCTCGACTTGCTTTGCCTTCAAAGCATCCCCCAACGTCCCCATGGATCGTGGAGCGGTTTTTGTGTAGCGCTGAAGATCCTCCGTCTCGTCTTCTTCCTCGTCTTCCGCACCCGATCTGGATACCGCCAGAGCGATGCGCTTGCTCTTCGTGTCCAGGGACTCGATCTTCACTTCCATGTCCTGGCCTTGAGCTAGAACTTCGCCGGGATGCTTGATTTTCTTGCCTGCACCCAGTTTGGAAATATGAAGCAGGCCGTCCACCCCGTTTTCCAGCGTCACGAAGGCGCCGAAATTAGTCAGACGGGCGACTTTCCCCATATGCCGCGAGCCTTCGGGGTACCTGGCCTCAACGTTTTCCCAGGGATCCGGCATGGCTCCCTTCTGGCTGAAGCTGAACCGGTCCTTATCCCAATCCAGTTTGAGAGCCACTATGTCCACTTCCTGCCCGACCGTCAGAAATTCGTTGATGTCATCGACGCGCCCCCATCCGATCTCGGAAATGGGAATGAGGCCCTCCAGGCCGCCGATATCCACGAAAGCGCCGAAATTGCGTATGGAAGTGATCGTTCCCTTGACCGTCATGCCCTCTTGCAGGATTTCGCGGAAAGACTCTTTCTGCCGGCGGCGCTCCTCCTCGAGGAGAGCCCTGTGAGACAGGATAATGTTGCGTCCTCTCTCGCCAAATTCCGTAATCTTGAACGGCAGGCGTTGTCCGACGAGGTCCGCTGGATTTCCCACTCGATGCAGCCCCATCTGGGAAAAGGGGCAAAAGCCTCGAGCCCCGCCTGCGATCTTTATCTCGAAGCCTCCCTTGATCTCTTTTTCGACGATACCTTCCACCGGAATGCCGCTTCGCCATGCTTCATCCAGGTGAGCCCGCCCGGCTTCGCCCCCACCGATTTTGGTGGTAAAGATCTGGTCATTGTTCCTGGAGGTGAGGAAATACGCCTCGATGGTATCGCCTTCCTTCACCGTGAGGCTCCCTTCCGCATCGAGGAGCTCTTTTCTGTCCAGATACCCTTCGCTCTTTCCACCAATATCGAGGAAGATCGATTCCGAGCCTATCTTGATGATCTGCGCCCTTACCCTCTGCCCTGCCTCCAGATGCTCCGGCTTGACAAAGCTCTGCTCCAGCAATTCCGCAAAATTCTCATCCCCCATGGACTCATCGACGACTGACTTACCGACTTTCCGATTGTCTTCTTCCATCTACTCTATAAAACCTCTATGAATCTTTGTTTGACAGGGTCACCATAATCAACAACGAATCCCTCGATCCCCTACGCCTTATTATCCTTCCCAGCTTTCTTTGCCTTCTTTGCTTCTTTCTTCTCTTTCAAGGTCTTCGTGGGCTGCTTCTTAGTGTCCTTCTTTGCATCCTGAGTTTTTCCCATAGCCGTAGCTCCTTAAATTTGAAGGTCACACCGGAGATGAAGAAAATGCCAACCTTTCATGTCATGCCGCTCCGCAAACGCCTATGCAGCATGGCATAGCGGCATGGAATAAAAAAGTCAAGACAAGGATACAAGATGCAGCATGTGAATTGATCTTTTGGTGAAAAGTGCTATTGTGCTCCTGGGACGGCTTTCCAAAATGAAGTAATGAATTCTACGGACAATTCCCGCACAAATCCTAAGGTGAATACTCCTCGCTCTCGACTTGCAGTGACGGCAGAGCTCGATTCCACGCTCATGGTTACCTTCTTCCTCCTCCTCCGGCGGCCTCAATCCGCTCTTTGTATGGTGCATTGGACCGGATGCTTGTCCCGAAGCCACTTTCGACGTTCGCTGACAAGCTTCAAAGCTCCATACAACGGGTAGGACTTCACTTAACAGGCAGGACTTCATTTGCTCTGAAGGCCATGCCGCGCAAGAGGGAAAACCATGACGATTCGAAACCTTGATTATCTGTTGAAACCCGTTTCCGTCGCTCTGATCGGAGCCAGCCCCAAGCCGTCTTCTGTTGGGGCGGTGATCGTTCGGAACCTCTTCGAAGCGGGCTTCAAAGGAGACATTTTTCTCGTCAATCCCAAGTACGAAGCCATCGAGGGACTTCGAGCCTATCCCAACGTAGCCGCTCTCCCCCGAACGCCGGATCTGGCGGTGATCGCAACACCTCCCGATTCGGTGCCTCAACTGGTTGCAGACTTGGGAGCGCGGGGCACAAGAGCCGCCGTGGTCATCACGGCGGGATTCGGTGAAGGCGGGCATGAGCGGGGGCGCCGGTTGTGTGCCGCCATGCTGGATGCGGCCAGACCGTATTTGCTGCGCATCGTGGGGCCGAACTGCCTGGGGGTTATGGCTCCGGGATCGTTTCTAAACGCGAGCATGGCTCATGTGCAGGCCCTCTCGGGAAACATCGCTTTCGTTGCGCAATCGGGAGCAATCCAGACGGCCGTGCTGGACTGGGCGACCTCGCGGGGAATCGGCTTCTCCCATTTTGTCTGCCTCGGAGACATGGCGGACGTCGATTTCGGCGATATGCTGGACTATCTGGCAACCGACATGCGCACTCGTGCGATCCTGCTCTACATGGAAACGGTCACTCAGGCCCGCAAGTTCATGTCGGCGGCCAGGGCGGCGGCACGCATGAAGCCCGTCATTGTCGTCAAGGCGGGCCGATACGCGGAAGGGGCGAGAGCCGCAGCGTCCCATACAGGTGCCATGGCCGGCTCCGATGCAGTCTATGAAGCGGCTTTTGCACGGGCAGGTGTGCTGCGGGTCTATCACATGCAGGCGCTCTTCGATGCCGTGGAGACACTGGCCATGACCCCAAGGCCGGTCACCGGCGACCGCCTGGCGATCCTCACCAATGGCGGAGGCGTCGGCGTTATCGCCACGGATTCTTTGATCGAAAGAGGAGGACGTCTTGCCGAGCTCTCGCCCGAGACCATGATACATCTCGATGAAGTGCTCCCACCGGAATGGTCTCACGCCAATCCCGTCGACATCGGCAGTGACGCCCCGGCGAGCCGCTACGCGGGCGCCCTCGAGGCAATCCTCTCCGACGGTGGAGTGGACGCCGTACTGGTACTGAACTGCCCCAACGCGGTCACCTCGAGCACTCAAGCCGCCAGTGAAGTCATCAGCACGCTGAAAAGGTGCACAACCAGGTCGAAATCCCATATTCTCCTCACCAGTTGGCTGGGAGAACAGGCCGCCGCTCCGGGGCGGCAGCTCTTCGCCACGAATCGAATCCCCACCTACAAAACACCGGGCGATGCCGTGCGCGCCTTCATGCATATGGTTCGCTACAGGCACAGCCAGGACATGCTCATGGAAACCCCGCCGAGCATTCCCGAAGCCTTCACGCCGGATACGGCAACAGCGCAGAGCGTCATCGACCGGGTGCTGGCCGAGAACCGCGAATGGCTCACGGAAGTCGAAGCCAAGGAAGTCCTCGCTGCCTACCGCATCCCCGTGGTGGCCACGCACGTGGCCGCTACCCCGGAGAATGCCGCCGAGCTTGCAGCTCAACTCGGAGGCGCGGTAGCCCTGAAGATCCTCTCCCACGACATTATTCACAAATCCGAAATATGCGGCGTAGCCCTGAACCTCGAAACCCCTGAAAGCGTGCGGCAGGCAGGGTCAACCATGCTGGAATGCGTCCGCAACGCCCGCCCCGACGCCCGCCTTGCCGGCTTTACGGTCCAGCCCATGATCCGAAGGCTCCACGCCCACGAGCTCATCATAGGCATGTCGGACGACCCCCAGTTCGGCCCCGTGATTCTCTTCGGCCACGGAGGCGCCGCCGTGGAAGTGATCCAGGATACGGCCTATTCCCTCGCTCCATTGAACATGCACCTGGCTCAGGATCTAATGTCCCGAACGCGGATTTTCCGGTTGCTCCAGGGATACCGGGGAAGGCCAGCCGCAAAGCTCGACAAAATCGCCCTCACCCTGGTCAAGGTTTCACAGTTGGTGACGGACATCGGGGACATTGCCGAATTGGATATCAATCCTCTTCTGGCCGATGAGTGGGGTGTCCTGGTACTGGACGCGCGAGTACGAGTGGTCCGGGCGACGACTCCCGCCGCGCAGCGCCTCGCCATTCGCCCTTATCCCAAAGAGCTCGAGGAAACCGTCACCCTCTCCGATGGCCGCGTCTTGCAGATCCGCCCCATACGCCCCGAAGACGAGCCAGGATTTCAGAAGATCTTCGCCGACATGACCCCTCAAGAAATCCGCATGCGCTTCCTCCACCCCATGCAGACCCTTTCCCACAGTCAGGCCGCACGCCTGACCCAGATCGACTACGACCGTGAAATGGCTCTCGTCCTGGCCTCGGAAAACCATCCCGGGGAGCAGGAGCTCTTCGGCAGCGTGCGCATAATCGCCGATTCGGAAAACGAGCATGCTGAATACGCAATCCTGGTGCGTCGTGACATGGCGGGGAAGGGTCTTGGTAAGATACTCATGCGCCGGATCATCGATTACGCCAGAAGCCGCGGCATTCGTGAAATATTCGGCAGTGTGCTGAGCGAAAACATCGCTATGCTGAAGGTCTGCAAGGCTCTCGGCTTCACTTCCAGACCCGATCTCGATGATCCGGGGGTTGTGATTGTCTCGCTGAAATTATGATGCATACTCTATTAAGTATACTCTGAACGTGGACCTGCTGAGCTTTCTTCACCGCAGAGGCACGGAGGACGCAGAGAAAACGCAGAGAAACTTTGAGATTTCCATGAGCCTTTCTCTGCGTTTTCTCTGCGTCCTCCGTGCCTCTGCGGTGAACACACAAGCCCCGCGTGGGCATGTATCGTCTACCGTCTCATGTCGGTAGCCCTCTATGCACACATCCTTTCCCGCGGGCCTGTATCCACGAGATGTGTGCATAGAGTAGCCGTGTTGAGAGCCTAGAAATCCACCACCGGGATTCCCTTCAAAGCCAGCTCGATTTGTTCATTGGAATACTCTTCATCGACAAGCTCACCGCGCAGGTAATTATCATAAGCGCCAAGGTCCAGGAGGCCGTGGCCCGAGTAGAGGAAGACGATGACCGTTCCCGGGTCCGCTTCCCTGGCGAGATCGATGGTCGCTTTGATGGCGTGGGAAGTTTCGGGAGCGGGCAGGAAGCCTTCGGACTTCAGGAAAAGGTGGGCCGCTTCGAATACTTCCGTCTGGTAATACGCCCTGGCCTCGGCTATGCCTTGTTTTACGAGATGGCAAAGAATGGGGGCATCGCCGTGGTATCGCAGACCGCCGGCGTGAATGGGAGGCGGGAAGAAGTTGCTCCCCAGGGTGTGCATCTTCAAAAGGGGAGTCTGGCGTGCCACGTCGCCGAAGTCATAGCGGTACTGGCCACGGGTGAGGGTCGGACAGGCCTGAGGCTCCACTCCGACCAGGCGAATCGGGCTTCCTTCCAGCTTGTCGGGAACAAAGGGCAGGATCAGGCCGGCAAAGTTGCTTCCACCGCCGACGCAGCCGACGAGCACATCGGGTTTTTCTCCGGCCATGGCGAGCTGCTTCTTCGTTTCCAGGCCGGTAATGGTCTGGTGCAGGAGCACGTGGTTCAGAACGCTTCCCAGAGCGTATTTGGTGTCGTCATGCGTTGCCGCGTCCTCTATGGCTTCAGAGATAGCCGCTCCGAGGCTTCCGCCGCAATGGGGGTCGGTGGCCAGGAGCTTGCGGCCGAAGTCCGTCTTGTCAGAGGGAGAGGGATAGACCTCTGCGCCATAAGCCCGGATGAGGATGCCGCGGTAGGGTTTCTGATCGTAGCTGCACCGGACCATGTAAACGGTACAGGCCATTCCAAACATCTGACAGGCGAAGGAAAGAGCCGTTCCCCACTGTCCCGCGCCCGTTTCCGTGGCGATCCGGCGGACGCCTTCCATTTTGTTGTAATAGGCCTGTGGAATTGCCGTGTTAGGCTTATGAGATCCAGCGGGGGATACGGATTCGTTCTTGTAATAGATTCTGGCCTTGGTGCCCAGAGCGGCCTCCAGGCGATACGCCCGCACGAGAGGCGTGGGCCGGTACAGCCGATAGACGTCCAGGACCGGTTCCGGTATATCGATCCAGCGCTGGGACGAAACTTCCTGTTCGATAATGGCCATGGGAAAGATGGGAGTCAGCGCATCGGGTCCAATGGGCTGCAACGTCCCGGGGTGGAGGGGGGGCGGCAGAGGCTGCTCAAAATCGGGAAGAATGTTGTACCATTGCTTGGGAAGCTCACTTTCGGGCAGAATAATACGGTTGTTCATAAATCAAATCTCCTTATCTGGGTGGTTATCCTTTCAACGAACACGCCACTCGAGTCTTTCCAAATCTTGCGTTGCCTTGCATCGAATCATATGTCGTATAGAGAAGCGGCTGTCATTTTGCAATCACTTTTCGGGCGGTCAGCCGTGGGTGCCAGGCCTATGACCTACGATCTCTTGAGAAAATGCTCAATAAGCTCCGCGACTTCATCCTTTCCCTTAAAGATGCCGTAATGTCCTTCACAGAGAATATCGGCGCCAAGGGAGAGAAGCAATTCGAGGGACTTGCGGTAGGCCCCCCGGTCGGAGAGAAGCTTGGGGTCTATGGGGCCGTGGACGTCCTGCCCGAAGAGGACTTTCATGCCTTCCGATTCGATGAGGTAAACAACGGAGCCGGGCGAATGGCCCGGAGTGTGAATGGCATGGATGAGGCGATCTTCCAGCAAAAGATCCTGGCGGGCCCCCGAGAGCTTGATGTCTACGGGAAAGGGATCGATGGAAGCTCCGTACCAGGTGGCGGCCGTGACCTCGTCATCTCCTTCTTCGAGGAATGGCGCATCGAGCTCGTGGGCGACGATCTTGAAGGGAATTTTCGCTTTCAATGCCCCGGCTCCGCCGGTGTGGTCGAAGTGGCAATGAGTGAGGAGAAGGTATTCGATCTGCTCGAGCTTAACTTGATGCCCACGAATGTTCGACAAGAGCTTCTCCCGGGAGCCTCCACATCCCGCGTCCACCAGAGCCGCGCGGTCTCCAAAACGAATGAGATAGATGGCCGCATCCTCGGGGGAAGTCAGCCGTCCCCCGCCTACCTGAAATACCTCGCTTGTTATCTTCATACTGGTCTCCTCCAGATTCGATTTTCGAAAATTCCCGCCGAAAGAAGAAAAGAATGTACCACAAAACCTTCCTTCTTCCCATTCGCCCATGCTCCCACGACCTCGATGACCGGCTTGTCCCATGAACGGTACGCGAAAGCGTCGAGCCTGTTTCTGGATACTGATGACATCGAGCATTATTTGAGTTAATTAGGTTTTGCTGGAATTAAGAAGGTTCACGCTCTGACTTGGAAATACTATGAGGTGGCTGGTTAGCCGGAGAGTCGCGCATGAAGATTGTCGAAGCACTGGAAGTTACAAAGACCTATACCCTCGGCGAGCGAAGGATTCGGGTGCTCGACGAGGTGTCGCTCTCCGTGGCGGATGGAGAGTTTGTGGTCGTGCAGGGGAGCAGCGGGAGCGGAAAATCGACGCTGCTGAGTCTTCTGTCCGGGCTGGATAAACCGTCTTCAGGCAGGGTGCTCCTTGGTGAGCGGGACATCACGGACCTGAGCGAAGATGAGCTGGCTCCATTGAGGAACGAAGCCATCGGGTTCGTGTTCCAATCCTTCCATCTGGTACCCTCTCTTACGGCTATCGAGAACATCATGTTTCCGGCTGAGCTCAGGCAGGATCGCGACGCGCAGGCCAGGGCGGAAGGGCTTCTCGGCCGGGTGGGTCTCAGGGATAGGAGCGAGAATTTTCCCCATCAGCTCTCCGGTGGAGAGAAACAGCGCGTGGCCATCTGCAGGGCGCTCATAAACAACCCGAAGATTATCTTTGCCGACGAGCCCACCGGAAACCTGGATTCCCTAAACGGGAAGGCTATCCTGGACCTTCTTTTCGATTTGCGAAAGGAAGGCCGCTCCACGTTGGTTCTGGTGACGCATAGCCTCGACATCGCCCGCGCGGCGGACCGGGTCGTGCTGCTTCGGGACGGAAAGATCGAGGATGAGAAGCCGGATGCTTCATAAGCCATTCATCCTGCGGCAGTTGACCAGATCGAGAAAGCAGGCGACCGTCTTCGTGCTCTGCGTGGTGCTTTCCATAGTGACCCTTATCGCTCTGAACGGGTTCAGTATGAGCGTCCACGATTCACTCCTCAAGGACGCCCGTACTCTCCACGGGGGAGACATCATCATCCGCTCCCATTCTCCCTTGTCAAAGCCACTGAAGGATGCCGTTGCCTCCCTCGCAAAGCGGGGGCTCGTCGAAAGTGCCCGCTACTACGAGCTGTTTTCGGTGGTGCGAACCGCCGGTGACGCCAGCTCGCTCCTTGCCATACTCAAGATCGTCGAAAAGCCTTATCCCTTCTACGGCAACCTCCAACTGCAATCGGGCCGTGCGTTCCACGAGGTCCTCACACGGGGAAGCGTCATCGTCGAGCAGGGACTTCTGGATCGGCTCCATGTGCGGGTGGGAGATTCTCTGGGCATAGGGAGCGCAGCTCTCACCATCCGTGACGTTGTCGAGGCCGAGCCGGACCGGCCAGTGAACTTCTTTTCCCTCGGGCCGCGCGTCTTCATTTCCACGGAGGATCTGGAAGGGCTGGATCTTGTCAAAGCGGGGAGCCGGATTGAATTCGTGGATTTATTGAAAGTCCATGACCCCAAAAAGCTGGATCGAATTACCGGGGAGCTCAAAGCCGTTGCGGAGAAGGCTGCTCAGGAGCGGGTGGACACCTTCATGACGGAATCCTCCGGAGTGAAGAAATTCATGGACAACTTTCTTTTCTTCCTGAGCCTCATCGGAATTTTCACGCTGCTGCTGGCGGGCTTCGGCATTCAGAGCGCCCTGGCCGCCTTTTTGAAGGAAAAGGAAAAGACCATAGCCATCATGAAAACCGTGGGCGCGACGAGCCGGTTCATCATGGCTCAATTCGTCGCGGTCCTGTGCGTGCTGGGGCTGATGGGAACCATCGCGGGCCTGGGGCTCGGCTTTCTCCTTCAACATTTTTTGCCGGCCCTCTTCAAAGAGCTCCTTCCGCAAAACGTGCACCTCATCGTCTCATGGCGTGCCGTGCTGCAAGGCCTCCTGCTGGGAGTCTTTGTAGTAGCTCTCTTTGCCTTCCTGCCGGTCTATCGGCTCAGGGACCTGAAGCCCGGCGCCATCTTTCGAAAGGAAGACCCGAGGATCGAACGGAGCCTGCCATACCTCCTCACGATTTCCACTATTCTTCTGTTCTTCATCGGCATGGTACTGTGGCAACTGCAGGACCTGAAGGTCGGCCTCTGGTTCGTTGCGGCCGTCGCGGGGCTTATCGCCGCCGTCGCCGTTATCACCCAGTTGGTGCTCTTTTTTCTCGTAAAAAGCCGCGTGAAAGCACTCGCCATGAGGCAGGCTCTAAAGGGCCTCTTTCGTCCGCGAAACGCCACGCGGGCCATCATCATCACTCTGACGGCCTCCCTTTCAGTCATCTTCTCGATTACCCTCATCGAAGGAAACCTCGATGCCGCCTTCGTCAGCTCCTATCCTCCCGAGGCACCCAACGTCTTCTTCATCGATATCCAGCCGGGACAGCTCGAGGACTTTTCCAGGGCGCTCGGAATAAAAACCCGCTATCATCCCATTGTTCGCGGGAGAGTGACATCTATAAACGATGAGCCCGTCGATCCGGACAAAGAGCGGGAGAAGAGAGGCGACAACCTGTCGAGGGAATTCAATCTCACCTACCGGGAAGAGCTGCTGGAGGATGAGACAATAATCGAAGGAAAGAGCCTTTTCCGGAACGACTGGCATGAGCCTCAGGTGTCGGTCATGGATACGGTGGTGAAGATGAAGCCCCTTCGGGTAGGAGATCGCATTGTCTTCAAGATCCAGGGCATTCCCCTGTATGCCAGGGTTTCGAGCATCCGGAGCCGCACGGGAGAGCACATCCAGCCCTTTTTCTACTTCGTTTTTCAGACCGAAATCTTGAAGGACGCGCCGCAAGCCGTTTTCACCGCCGTGAGAATGGACAAGGAGGCGATTTCGCCGCTGCAAAACAGGATCGCCTCACGGTTTCCCAATGTGAGCATCGTCGATGTCACTCAAACGATTGCGGTATTCTCCAAAGTGATGCATAAGCTGTCGCGTATCACGCGCTTCTTTACCTCGTTCAGTATCATCGCGGGAATACTGATACTCGTGAGCTCGATTTTCGCCACGCGCTTTGCGCGTGTCCAGGAGGCGGTCTACTTCAAAATCCTCGGTGCCAGGAGAGTCTTCGTGCTGAAGGTTTTCACCCTAGAAAACACCCTGCTGGGCCTGATCAGCGCCGTCCTGGCTCTGCTCGTCGCTCAGACGGGAAGCTGGATCGTCTGTGCCCGTGTGCTGGATGTCCCTTACAGGCCGTTCATCGGTACCAGCTCTCTCATGGTGGCGGCAACGCTGCTGCTCGTCATCCTGGCGGGGCTGCTCTCGTCGAGGTCTATTTTGAATCGGAAACCGGCCGCTTTTCTGAGAGAACAAACAGAAGAATGATGGAGGAGCTAATGATCGTTCGCAAGAAGGTTGCGATCTCCAAGACACTCGTCGCTTTGCCCATACGAAACAAAGCTTTGATTTTCGGCACGGCTGCCGCGCTGATCGTGCTATGCCGGCCCACCCTGCCGTGTTGTGATACCGGGCAATCGCCCTTTTCCAGGGAGCAAAGCTCCAGCTCTTCCAGCGAGGGCTACGAAGGAACCATCGTAGCCTTCGGCGACAGCCTCACCGAAGGCTACGGTCTCAGGGAAAAGGACGCCTACCCTGCCCTTCTCGAAAAAAAACTGGCCTCCGGCGGCTATTCCTACAAGGTCGTCAACGCGGGAATTTCGGGAGAAACCAGCAGTGGGGCACTTTCGCGGGTCAAGTGGATCGAGAGCCTCAAGCCCGACATCGTTGTCTTAGAAACCGGTGCCAACGATGCCTTCCGCGGCATCGATCCCGTGCTCATCGAAAAGAATATCACCAACGTCATCCGCACCCTCAAGGACCGGGGTATTGTCGTCGTGCTGGCCGGCATGCAGATCACACAAAACCTGGGACCGTCCTACATCAGCGCCTTCAAGGGAATCTACCCGAAGGTCGCCGAAAAGGAAAAGGTCATCCTTGTTCCCTTTTTCCTCGCCGGAGTGGCTGCAAGTCCCAAACTGAACCAGCCGGACGGCATCCACCCGACGGCGGAAGGCTACCGGGTCGTGACGGAGAATGTGTATCCTTATGTGGTGAAAGCCGTAGAGAAGGTTAGAGAGATGAGAAAGTCCGGCGGAACGACAGGGGGAAAAGGGACATAAGAAACAGAGCGAAAAAATAGCTGGCGCATTTGAAAGGGCTACCCGCATAAGACGTGACATATTCGTCCTATTCCTCGTATCAGTCTTATTCCTCATTCCCATGCTCGAGGAATAAGACTGATACGAGGAATAGGACGAATATGTCACGTCGTCTTATGCGGGTAGGGTAGCCCTTTCAAATGCGCCCAGAAATGGCTCATCGCGGAGCTTGCATGGGCTGTTCCGGCTTGGGTGCGGCGGTGCCGTTATCCGGCTTCTCCGGCGCAGCCTTCTCGGCAGGCTCGCCTTTGTAAAAATCCGGCTCCCTGGCAAAACGCTCCGACTGGGGTTTTCGGATCTGGTATAGCTTGGAATCGCCTTCGACCTTCACCCACGTGTTTCCTTTAGGGGCTTCGAGCTCCTTGCCTACGAGAATTACCGTGTCCTTGCCTTTGGCGGTAACGGTGATCTTTGCCCAGGGGAACTGGAAGCCGGTGTCGGTAGCCGGATCGGGGGTGTCGATCACATCGGCCCACAGGAGCTTCGACAGGAGACTGGTCAACTGGATGAGACGATCAGGATCGGCTTGCCAGGTGGGATCGTCTTTCTTGTGCCATTGATTCTGGGCATCCTTTTCGACGTCCAGGGTACCTTTGGCGTTGGTGACCTGAAGACGCTCGATATCGTCGCCGGGAATTTGCACGATAGACCTGTTTCGCCAATCCTTGATGCCGTGTGACAACACGAAGGGAAGCGGCTCTCCGGTGCTGTAGACTTTGTCTGGTGCGGATGGAATCACGATGAAGCTGCCTGTAGAGCCGGGCGTGATGCCGCCGCCGAAGAAAGCCAACACTTCGTTACCCTTGGAGAAGGCTTTTACCTCGATGCGGTCCGGACTTTCCTTCGCCACGCCGTATTCCGCCTGTCTTTCCTTGTTCTCGGAGGCCAGATCGACGATGGCGAGACGCTCCATAGACGACGCCACTTCTTTCATTATGCTCTCTTCCGCGGGGAGCTCCTGCGGTTCGGTAATCAACCACTTATCACCGCGCTTCTCGACCGTGATCGACCCGGTTTTGTTCTTGACCATCATCCGGTCGATACTTCCTTCCGTACGCGAGGGCAGCAAAGATGCATAGTCCGGTTTGGGCAACTTCTCGAAGGGATCACGACGCATAAACAACGTGACGCTGACCAGAACCGCCAGCACCCCTACAGCGATGATCAACTGCTTGCTCTTATCCATTCCTCAGCCTCCTCCTCAGGGGGATTTCTCATAAGACCTCTGTCTCATAACTTGAAATTTCGCAGCCGTGCCTTGCGCCATTGCCAGCGTCCGAGACCGAAGAGAATGAAGAGTAGCGGTACGCCGAGAACGTTGGCATAGCGCAGTATCTGACGGACGGTTGGCTGAAGCTCCGCGATAGGCTTTTCGGAAAGGCCGCGGTTGCGGATCTTGATCATCTCGCTATCCTGAGCCAGCCAGTCTATGACATTGGTGACGAAGACAGTGTCATCCGGATTGCTCAGCTCGTCCTGAGCCAGCGAGCTGTCGCTCACGACCAGGATGCGGGTTTCGGGGCTTTCCTTCATCACTTTGGCGGAGTCCTTCAGGTAATCCGGCGCGTCCTCTTTCCCGGCCTTGTTGCTGAAGAAGCTCGCAAATTTGCCCGTTACCGCCACGGCGACACTGAAAGGACCGGAAACGGCGGCCTGCGGCCGCACTTTGCGCTCCAGGGGGTTGATGTCGTACGGGGCCTTTTCCTGCCAGCTCTTGTCCGAAGTGCGTGCCAGCACGGTATGAGTCAGGTTGGGGATGTTGGAAGCCAGCGAAAGGGACGATAGAAACGGAAGGGAAAGGGTACCTACGTCCTTCGTGAGTATGTGCTCGCGATTCAGGTTGGTCACAGCCGAAATGTAGGGATATTTAACTGTGTTGCGCATGCGGATCGGACCCTGCTGAGCTTCGAGGTTGATATGACTGCAGTGAGGATCGACGATCAGGTCCTGTTCTGGCTTCACGCCCCAGAAAGCAAGAATGTCGTAGAGGCCGTGATCCATGTCTTTAGCCTCCGAAAGCTTGTGAAAGTCCACCTTCACGTCATCGAGAAGGAAGGCGACCGTCCCGCCCTTCATGAGGAATTGGTCCAGGGCGAACAGGTGCTCATCGCTCCACTTTTCGGTGGGGCCGACGATGACCAGTGTGCTGATGTTGGACGGAATCTCCTTGGCTGTTGCAAAGTCGTGGCTGACCACCCCGTAGTTTTTGGAAAGCTCGGCGCGCAACCGCTGCATCTTTTCTTGCGGCGCGATTTCTCCATGACCGGCCGTAAAGGCCACCGTCCTGAGCTCCGAGGCAGTGAGCTTCTTGATGACGGATGTCAGCTCGTATTCGAGGTTTTCGACGTCACGCACCACCGGAATGGTTTCCTTCCGGGTACCGTAGGTAATCACGAGACCCATGAAGCCTTGTTTGATGCCGATCTGATCGTCCCGGACCTCCTGGATCTGCAGGGGTGCGATCCCTTTCATCATTATCTCCCGCTTCCTGGCTTCGTCCGTGCCGGGATCGATGAATTCAAAGGTCAGATTGCCATGGGCGTAGGCGGCATATTCCTCGAGCATATCCCGAAGGTATGCCGCATGGCCGTTGTACGGCGCCGGAAGATCCCTGGTGAAATAGGCTTCGATTTTAAGCCGGTCCGCCAGGCGCCCGACCACTTTGTGAGTGGCTTCCGAGAGCCCGTACTGGTGCGTGGAGGTCAAATCGATCCTCAGAGGCGGCAGTTGAGCGACAATGACATTCACGAAGAAAAGAATCAGAGTGACTACGAGAGCAAAAGCACCCGTCAGAACGGTGGAAACGACTTTCGTTTTCATGTCGGCCTCCTTCTTTCCTAACGCCATTGTTCGCGCTGGATGGCGTAAACGGAGTGAATAAGGAACGCGCTGATGAAGGTGATATAGAAGACCAGATCCCGAAGATCGATCACTCCGCGGGCGATGTTATGGAAGTGGAAATCCACTGAAAGATACTCGAAGAAGGACGCTGCCTTTTCGGGAAGAAATATCAGTACCTTGTCGATAATGAAGAACACGAAGCAGGTGCCGAGCCCAAGGATGAAGGCAACGATCTGGTTTCTGGTAATGCTCGTCCCCAACATGCCTATGGCCAAATAAGCCGCCCCCATGAGAAGTCCCCCCAAGTACCCTCCCAGCACCGGTCCCCAGTCCAGGCTTCCGACGCTCGCCACCGTGACGGCATAGGGCACCGTGAGCAGCAAAGCCACGGCCAGTAGCCCCCAGGCGGCCAGGAACTTGCCCAGAATGATCTCGGCATTGCTGATAGGCAGCGTGAGGAGCAGCGAAAAGGTTTTGGTCTTCCTCTCCTCAGCCACCAGCCTCATGGTGATGGCCGGAGCGAAGAAGATGAAAAGGAGCGGAATCAAGCTGAAGAGCGGGCGCAAGGTTGCCGTCCCCGCCAGAAAGAACTGCTGGAAGAACAGCCAGCCCGCGATCAGCAAAAAGACGGTGATCACGATGTAGGCGATGGGAGAATTGAAAAACGACAAGAAGTCCTTCTTGAATACAGTGGTAACATGTCCTGGCTTTATCATGGCTAAGCCTCTCGATCCCTGTGATTATACTTTGAACGGTCATAGTCTGAGCTCTTGCTTTCACCGCGGAGACGCAAAGGACGCAGAGAAAACGCGGAGGTCGTTAGAATTCTCGCAAGTTTTCTCCGCGCTTTCTCCGCGCTTTCTCTGCGTCTCTGCGGTGAAAAGCTCAGTCAATGCCCGTAGTACGGAGTATGGTTTTGCATAACATCAGTTCATGGTGAGCTTTCGGAAGACATCTTCGAGGCTGATCTGTTCCGTCCGCATCTCCAAAAGCACCCATTTTCGATCCACTGCCAGGTGGAAGAGGTCCGGGCGCACGTCCCGCCCCTTTTCCGCTTCGACCACAAACCTTCCGTCCCCTTTGGAAGACACCCTGGTGATGGATTTTACCGTTTGGATAGCGTCGCTCCCTTCCTGCGGCTCGACTCCCTGGAAGGTAACGTGGACAATGTTGTTGGCTCGCTCGCTAGCCAGTAGCTCATCGGGTGAGCCGTCGGCCACGAGCCGCCCTTCGTGCAGGATCATAACCCTGCCGCAGGTGGCCTGAACTTCCGAGAGGATGTGGGAGCTGAGAATGACGGTTTTTCTTTTTCCGATCTCCTTGATGAGATTGCGGATCTCGACGATCTGGTTGGGATCGAGATCGGAAGTCGGCTCATCGAGTATGAGGATATCGGGATTGTGGATGAGGGCCTGGGCCAGCCCCACCCTCTGCTTATATCCGCTGGAAAGAGTACCGATGGACTGGGTGATGACTTTCTCGATACCGCAGCTTTCGGCCACCTCCCGGATCTTCTCCCGCCGCCGGCTCGAGGGAATTTCGCGAACCTGAGAGATAAAAACCAGGTAGTCGAGCACCACCATGTCTTCATAGAGTGGCACATCCTGGGGCATGTAGCCGATCCGCCTGCGAATGGCCAGAATGTCACGGGCCGTGTCCATGTCGGCAACACTGGCCGTACCGCCGCTTGGAGTAAGATAACCGGTGAGCATCTTGATCGTGGTGCTCTTGCCGGCTCCGTTGGGCCCAAGGAACCCGACGACCTCTCCTTCGCTGACATTGAACGACAGGTCCCTCACCGCTTCGATGGCGCCAAAGGATTTGGAAAGGTTCCGTACCTGAATCATACGTAAATCCTCCGTTATGAGATTTCAGGGGATAATCTTTGAATACCTGGCTGTTTAGTATCTCTGTCCTGTTTTTTCCGCGGCGAGATAACAAAAATTTCCCCCTATGTCAATCCCATTTATCCTCAAGCACTGAGGTCAATCTTCAATCGCCTTGAGCAGTGCATCGCGCACATCGGAATAGAACTGAATATCGATTTTGGCCACATAGATGTTGGTGTCCAGCAGTATGTCGTTTATTGCCATAGCTTTTCATCCACCTGTTCGAAGTAAGAGATGGCATTCAAGAGCTCTGTTGACTGTTCGTCGCTCCATGTACCTGCCAGGGAATCCATGTCGTCGAAGGTCGGAAGCGCCATGTGTTCACGCTCGCATTCGATTCCCCTGTGAATGAGATTCAGAGCAATGTTTTCCTTTTTCATTCCCCGCCGCTTTGCCTGTTCCTCTATCCAGGCGACGGTCGCCTCGTCCAGGTCACTTATCGTAATCGATTCAGGCATGATAACCTCCAATCTGCCGGAGTGAGAGTATAAAGCAGGAAATCGGGAAAAGTTACCTTACGTGAGCATTCCTGCGAAAATAGTCGGCCCTATCTCTCAGGCCATTTCTTGATCACTTCCCCTTTTGCGTTGGAGATCTCGATGGAAATCCCATGATCGCCGTCCAGGCGATGGGTAGCACAGGAAATTCAGGGGTCGTAGGCACGGACGGCCATCTCGATTCTGTTGAGTATGCCTTCATCGACCTTGCCGTCGTGGATGAGCATGCGCGCGGCCTGGTTGACGCTCATGTTGATGGGGCCGAGATTGTGCGTGGTGCCGACGATGAGGTTGGCCCTGGTGATGAGGCCGTTTTCATCGGTCGAGTAGTCGTGAATCAGGGTGCCTCGGGGGGCTTCGACGCAGCCGACGCCCCGGCCGGCTTTTGGCTCGACTTTGGCGCGGATGTTCGTGTCCGTGAGCTCGGGGTCCTGCAGGAGCTCGATTGCGTGCTCGCAGGCGTAGACTTCCTCGATGAGCCGTGCCCAGTGGTAGAGCAGGGTTGCCTGGGCGGGGCGGCCGAAGAGATAGCGGAATTCTTCCAGCTCGGCCTGAGCCTTGGGGGTGGCCATGCTGTCGGCCACGTTGAGGCGGGCCAGGCAGTTGGAGCGGTAGATTCCCTTGGGGTCATCCAGATCGAGGGAAAAGCCTTCGTTCCAGCTCCGTGCGTAGGGGAATTTGCCGTAGGAGTAAGGGACGACGCGCTCTCCTATATAGTCTGTATAATCCTGAACATCAAAGTCCTCATAGGATGAGTCGGGCTTCATCAGGCGGATCTTGCCTTCGTAGAGGTTCAGCCGGCCCCCGTCATCCACGGTGCCGATGAAGCCGGTCTTTATAACGCCGAGAGTCTTCACGGTATCCAGATATTTCGGAAATACCCGGGTCTTGGCAAAATCCATCGTAAAGAGGGCAAAGTCCAGGATCTCCTGCATCTGCTTCAGGAATTCTTTTCGCTCTTCTTCAAGGATTGGCTTGGAGAATCCTCCGACCACTCCAGCGACGGGATGAATGGCCTTGCCCGCGAATTTTTCCAGGATCATCTTGGCCATATAGCGCATCCGAACGACCTTTTGGGCCAGTTCGGGATTGGCCTGGGCAACCCCTATGACGTTTCGCACCTTGTAGTCGCTGTCGGGACCCATGACAAAATCGGCGGCGGCAAGAAAGAAGAAATGCAGCAGCTTGTCTTCGGCATGAGCAATGGTCTGCATGAGCTCTCGAAGCTTTCGGCCCGCGGGCGGCGGCGTCACGCCGAAGCAGCGGTCCACGGCCTTGTTGGACGCCAGATGATGGTGCCAGGGACAGATGCCGCAAATGCGGGTGACGATGCGGGGGAGCTCCTCGGCGGGCTTTCCTTCCACGAACTTTTCGAAGCCGCGAAGGGACATGAAATGTACCTTGCAGTCGGAAACGTTCCCCCGGTCGTCCAGTTGAATGGCAATCGAGGCGTGGCCCTCTATGCGCGTAATGGGTGAAATGTTGATTACTTTCGACATATATCAAACCTCCTTATGTTTTCCGTTGGGCCGCAGGAGATGGTGCGCGCCGGAAAACCTCAAGAGAGAAGTGTGCTCGGGCAGGGATTGGATATCGATTCCATTGGACGCCAGGGCGTTCAACATATCCAGGAGCTGATTGCCGTCCTGCTTGACCGGTCCGGAACAGCCGCGGCAGGGAACGCGGGCCGCTATGCAACGGGGAGTCACTTTCCCGCCGCCGCACCCGGCTTTGGTTACGGACCCCATGCACAAAATTCCCTGTTCGAGCAGGCAGCGCATCTTGTCGAGGGGCTCATCCGGAGAGTTGTAGAAGGGCGCCTGGAGGAAGCGCCGAAGCTGCTTCACCTGCCCCTTACCCTCGCGGATTGTGGGGCAATCGTTACAGACGCTCTTTTCCGATACTTCCAGAGGGCGGCCTTCCAGCAGAGCTACCAGCGCACCGAACACCTGGTCCGGATGGGGCGGACACCCCGGCAGGTAGACGTCCACCTTGATCGCTTCGTCCAGGGCACGGCACGTATCGAGAAGCCGCGGAATCCCGTCGCAGGGTATGAGCTCGGGGCGGTCCGTCGTTTCCGTCGAGTAGTATCTCTCGAGGATCTGCTCATTGTAATAGGAATTGGCGAGAGCGGGTATACCGCCGTGAGTGGCGCAGGTGCCAAGGCCTATGATGATGTTGCATTTTTTTCGCATCTCCAGAGCCACTTCCATGTGCTCCTCGTTGCGCAGTCCGCCACTGATGATTCCGACGTCCGCCTCGGGAATCTCGGTGTGCCTGCCGTCCCCCAATTGCCCTAAGTATTTGTGATCCATGAGCACGGGGATATGAACGAATTCCACCAGGCTGAGGACATCCAGCAGACGCTCCCCCAGGTCGACGATGGATATTTCACACCCCGAGCAGGCGTTCAACCATTCTTCCGCTACCTTTACCGACATAAAGCCACCTCGTTATCTTTTCATGCCGCGGGAGCCGTTCCTGCCGACTCCTGGGCGTGTTTGATACAACGGCTACCCACACAACTACGGCACAACTACAGCTCCACAGGTGTTATCCTTTGACACTTACGGGCTTGCTCGCGAGATCTTCCCGGTTTTGGGCGGCCCGTTCCTTCTTTTTGTCGGACCATTCCCGGACTATGCCCAAGGCCTTCTTTCCAGGGCTCGGGGATCCTTCGGACCGGTAGCTCTCGAGCACTTCGCCTCTCGCGCCGGCCATGATCGCCCTCCCGAGCGGCGTTCTGGTGATGACCGTCGTCCAGCCTTCCTCGGCCGCAATGCCGCCGAAGGAAACATCCGCGAATTCGGCGGAATAGTCGCCGCAGAACCGGCAGGCATAGCGTTTCATGCACTCGAGCTTTTCGAGGGGGATGGATATCTTTTTCCCGTCCTTGAGGTGAATCATCAGCTCTTCCTTGACGTTCACCTTTTTCACCTCGTCCCATCGGAAGCCGCCGATTTCCTCGAGCTTTCGGCGCTGTTCGTCGCCGAAGACAAAGTTCCCCGTACAGAAGAGGCCGAGATGGTATTTGATGGCATCCGCGGGCACGATCCCGAGTGCTTCCATGCGCCGTACCGTATTGATCTGGCACGGAGTACCGACGAAAGCGATGCGCCGCGGCCCCTGCCTGGCAAGAGGCCCAAGTTCGTGAATAGCCGGAGCGTAGGTGGAATATTCGTCGCTGAAGAGCTTCATGCCGTGCGAGGTGTCGAAGTGAAACCCGGCGGCTTCCAGGATATCTTCACGGGAAAGCGCCAGCCACGGGAGGCGCTGGAAAGGCCCCACCTGTTTGGCCACAATGGCGCCTCCGATGAATCCCATGTCGAAGAGATGCAGCAGGATAGCCGTGACGACGCCGCCATCGGTTCCCCTCAGGCGAACGTTCTCGTCCTTCGCGCGGGCAATGGAGGTATCGAGCACGCGCCCCATGGGGTCGCTCCAGGAAGCCAGCCGCTTTTGCTCCTCGTCCAGCTCGTGGACTTCCGGGCAGATCAGGTAACAGAGTCCGCATTCGATGCACTTCTCCGCGTCTTTGTAGCAGGGCCTTCCGTCCTCATCGAGCTCGAGGGCGCCGTAATTGATCGCGGTGCAGAAGGTGACGCACCCTCCGCAGTGATGGCAAAGTCCGCGCTTCTGAACGTCTTGAATCAGGTTAAAAAATGTCTTCATGATCTCCTCCCCCCTCAGCCGTTGACAACCTTGTCTTTGCAGCTTCGCATCGGGTTGGGGCCAAGCTGTCTGATGTTTTCCGTGAACCGGGTTACGACTTCGGCAAACCTCGGCGCTTCCGCGGAGGAGACCCATTCGATCCGGAAGCGATTCGAGTCGATTCCGGAATTTTCCAAAACGAGCTTAATGGCCTGAGAGCGGGCAAAGGCTTTGTGATTACCATCCAGGTAATGACATTCTCCCAGGTGTCAGCCCATGACCAGGACGCCGTCGGCGCCTCTGTTCAGAGCGTCCACCACCAGGTCCGGGTGAACCATCCCCGAGCACATGACCCGGATGGCGCGCATGTTGGGCGGATACTGAAGGCGCGAAACACCGGCCAGATCTCCGCCGGCGTACGCACACCAATTGCACAGAAAACCCACTATTACAGGTTCGAATTGCTCCGACATTTGAAATCCCCCTTAAATCCTGCTCGTTCCTTTTATTCGACTATGCAGCTACACAGCTTCCAATATGGCATTTACCTGGGCTTTCAACTGCTCCATAGAAAAACCGTGCACGGAAACACCCCGTTTGGAGCATGTCGCCGCGCAAAGGCCGCAGCCCTTGCACAAGGCCTTGTCCGTCTCGATGCGCTTGAGCGTCTTGCCTCCCTCTTCCACCTCATGCAGCTTGATCGCCATGTAGGGGCATACATCGACGCACATGGCGCACCCGTCGCACTTATCCGTCACGTAGGACTTGATGGCATCGAGCTGCATCACGTCCTTTGACAGGAGCACGCCAGCTCGGGACACGGCGGCCCCGGCTTGGGCGATGGCCTCATCCAAGGGCTTGGGATAGTTGCATAGGCCGGCCAGAAAGAGGCCGTTCACGGACATGTCCACGGGGCGCAGCTTGGGATGGGCTTCGTTCAGGAAGCCGTCTTCGTTCTGGCCGCACTTGAAGAGATCCACAAGCTCATGGTTTTCGTGGGGCTCGATGGCGGAGGAAAGCACGAGGTAATCGGCGGGGATCTTCAACGTGCGCTGCAGGATCGGATCGAAGGCCTGGATGTAGAGCGAGGGACTGCCGCCATTACCTCCGTTGGCTCCATTTCCGGCCTCCAGGGACACTTGCGGTTTGTTATCCACTTCATAGCGAATGAAGATGACACCCAGCTCCCTGGCCTTCTTGTACAGGTCCTCGCGCTCGCCGTAAGTGCGGATGTCCCGGTTGAGAATATAAATGTTCATGTCGGGATTGAGCTCTTTCATCCTTACGGCGCTATGGACCGAATGAGTACAGCAGACACGGCTGCAGTAGGGGCGCTCGGGCTCCCGCGAGCCGACGCACTGGATGAAGACGGCGTTTTTCGCCTTCCCGATCTCTTCTCCATGATCCCGCAGCTCGGCTTCGAGCTGCAGATGGGTCAAGATGCGAGGGTCCTTTCCGTAAAGATATTCCGTGGGCTGGTGCTCCCTGGCGCCGGTGGCGATGACGGCGACGCCGTAGTCGATTTCGTGGGTCTTCCCGTCCACTTCGATTTCACTCCTGAAGTTCCCCACCGAGCCGGAAAAGCTCGTCAGGCGCGCCTTCTTGAAGACCCTGATTTTCTCGTGATTTTCGACTCCGGCGATGAGCGCCTCGACGTGCGGCCGAACTGGAGCCCCCGTCCAAGTGTGGTTGATGCTCAAGGCGTTTCCGCCCAACTGGTCGCTCTTTTCGACGAGCACGGTTTCGTGGCCCTGTTCGGCCAGACCCAGTGCCGCCGTCATGCCGGCGACGCCGCCACCGAGGACCAGTGCCTTGCGGACGACGTCCACTTCGAGGCGTTGTAGGGGGAGATTTAAAGTGACTTTTGCCGCGGCCATGCGAACCTGGTCCTTGGCCTTTTCGGTCGCCTTCTTCGGATCTTCCTGGTGCACCCAGGCGTTTTGATTCCTGATATTGGCCATTTCCATGAGGTAGGCGTTCACGCCCGCTTCCCGCAGAGTATCCTGGAAGAGGGGCTCATGGGTTCTGGGCGTACAGGCGGCGATGACGATCCGGTTCAGGCCCTGCTCTTTGATCTTCTGAGCGATAAGATCCTGGGTATCCGTCGAGCAGGTGAAAAGATTGTTTTCCACCAGGACTACGTGTGGAAGAGTCGCGGCGTATTCCGCTACTTCCTTGACATCAACCACGCTGGCAATGTTGATGCCGCAGGAGCACACGAAAACACCGATACGGGCCTCTTCGCCGGAAACATCTTTTTCAGGAGGATAAGTCTTGGTCCTCGTCAGAGTACCCTTGGCCGGGGCGAGGGCTCTCGACGCTTCAGCAGCGGCCGCCGACGCTTCCGTTACCGAGCGCGGAATGGCCTTGGGCGACTGAAAGGCTCCCGTGACGTAAATTCCCTTCCTGGTGCTCGCGACAGGATCGAAGCCCGTTGTTCTGGCAAAATTGTAATGGTCCAGCTCGATGCCCGCCGTTTCGGCCAAGGACCTGGCGTCCCGCGACGCCTGAATGCCCACGGAAAGGACGAGCATATCGAATTCTTCCCTCACCTGGCGACCGTCTTCGGTGGTGTAGGTGATCGCGACCCCCACGTCGTTTTTTCCGGAATCGATGCTGTGCGGACGGGAGCGAACGAAGCGAATGCCTTTTGCCCTCGCGCCTTCGTAGTAGCGTTCGAATTCCTTGTTGGGACTTCGAATATCCATGTAGAAGACGGTCTGCTGGAGCCCCCGATCGTGAATGTGCTCGGCGGTGACGAGAGTCTGCTTGATGGCGTACATGCAGCAGACGGTGGAGCAGTATCCATTGCCGGATCTTTGGATCTCACGGGAGCCGACGCACTGAATCCAGGCGATCTTTCGGGGCTCCTGCCCGTTGGAGGGCTTCATGAGATGCCCCTGGTGCGGGCCGGCCGCCGAAAGGAGACGTTCGTATTCGATGCTCGTGACTACGTCGGGAATTTTCCCGTAACCGTAGAATTCGTAAATGGAAGGATCGAAGGGTTTGTAGCCCGGGGCGAGGATGAGTGAGCCGACATCCAGGGTGACGATTTCTTCCTTGTCTTCGAAATTGATGGCGCCGGTAGGACAGAATTTCTCGCAGGCGCGGCACTTGCCGCGGGTGAAGTAGAGGCAGTTCTCCGCGTCGATGGCATATTTGAGGGGAACCGTCTGGCCGTATTTGATGAAAACGGCCTTCCGCTTGCTCAGCCCCATATTGTGCTCATCATCGACTTTCTTCGGGCATTTCTGAGTGCAAAGACCGCAAGCGATGCATTTGTCGAGATCCACGTACCGGGGGCTCTTTCTGACCTTGACGGTGAAGTTGCCTTCCTCGCCTGATACCTCGACGATCTCGGAGCGTGTCAGAAGTTCAACATTCAAGTGCCGACCGCACTCGACCAGCTTGGGCGAGATGATTCACATGGCGCAATCGTTCGTTGGATAGGTCTTGTCCAGTTGCGCCATCACGCCGCCGATGCCGGTGCTCTTTTCGATCAGGTATACGTAGTACCCCGAGTCGGCTAAATCCAGCGTTGCCTGGATGCCGGCAATTCCACCGCCGACGACCATGACCGATCCGACAGGTTTGTTTGCCATACGTACCTTTCTGTATGTTCTGAGTTTTTTGTTTTAAGTTTCAGGTTTCAGGTCTCAATTTTTTAGCTCCGGATGTCTTGCCGGATGTTTACCTGTTGATTCTACCTTTTGATTTGCCCGATCTCCCGAAGCAGCCACTCACAGGCTCCGGGAATAGCCCCTTCCACCTCGGAGGAAAGACCAGGCTGAACGACATCTGGGATGCCTTTCACCTGCACCGCCAGAATGCGAACGTTGACACCGGCGATATTGTGCATTTCCTGGAGCAGATTGACCGACGGGAACTGGTGGAGGGAGAAGTCGCTCGATTTCTTTGCCGGTACTTCGTCGATATTCAGCTCGAAGAGCTCGCCGGGCTCCCGTCCCTCCTGGGACATGGCGTCCACGATGAACATGTGCGTGGGCTTGGTGGGAATGAGCAGAAAATCGAAGAGGAGATCGCCGATACTGGTTCCTACGTCCACAGCCGCCACGGAGTCGGGAAGAAGACATTTCTTCTCCAGATATTCGACCACCGCCGGACCGAACCCATCATCCCCAAAGAGTGTATTGCCACAACCGAAAACGACAATCGGTTTACTGAAAAGTTCCTCGAGCATAATTTTTTTCCTCGCTGCCACAGATCTGCATTGTGCCGATTGTGCATCTAGCAATTAATGCACAACCTGTCAACGGGAAAATAGTGAGGGCCGTGGGCCTACGCATTGGAAATAGATATGGAAATAGCATGTAAAGGACATGATAAGTAATGATGTGATGAAGAATTGAATACAGGGGGTGTGGGTGATCGAAGAGGCGCTAGATCACCGCACCATAAATTCGTCCCCCCCCTGGGAGCGCGGGCTTCCAGCCTGCAAGTGGCGAAATGAAGTTTCGTGGTTTCGGAGGGGTGGCACCGGCAACTCGTTGCCGGTGTGCGAAGCACAAGAGGGATACATTCAGATTTTACGACTCGGTGGGTGTTGCGGGCGAATGCCGGTGGTTCAAGCAGCTTACTA
>Ga0074199_1000135_pt1 | contig 152521 bp, 161 predicted proteins | sample EPASupsiteSAE347_FD_64528 | JGI IMG/M metagenome (GOLD analysis project Ga0074199, IMG submission 64528) | Bioremediated contaminated groundwater from EPA Superfund site, New Mexico - Sample SAE3-47 | ecosystem: Environmental > Aquatic > Deep subsurface > Groundwater > Contaminated ... | reverse complement strand
TTTTCTTCCGGACCAGACCACCGTAGAACAGGCCTACACCCGGCGTCATGATCATCACAAGCGCCGTCGAGGCCAGAACCCATGCTGTTGCTCCTGTATCAATTGTCATTACTTTCACCTGTAGTTACACGATCTCTTTACAGTGTAAGTTGTAGGAAAGAACTTTCTTTCCTATATACTTAAATATTTCTAAACCGAACATAATTTTCGTGCACATGAGGGCATCCCATGCCTTCCCAACGTATTGCGCACGCACCAAACCATGGATTCATCTTATCCACGCACGGGAGGATGACCGAATGACAAAGGAAAAAAAAGCACGAGAAATCACAGATGTTACCAAAGAAGAAATATCCGGTGTACAGTCTCTTATCAAGAAGAAGAACATCCAGGTCATTGATCTGAAATTCAATGACCTGCCAGGCCTCTGGCAGCATTTTTCCATCCCGGCATCCGAGCTGAACGGATCAACCGATCCCAAGAGCGGGATCTGGTCGGAAGGGATCGGGTTCGACGGGTCCTCCATCCGGGGGTTCCAGAAGATCCAGGAATCCGATATGCTCCTGTACCTGGATACCTCAACGGCAGTAGTCGACCCGGTCTGCAAGGTACCGACACTCTCATTTATCTGCGATGTCTATGACCCACTGTCCAAGCAGGCATATACCCGGGATCCACGGTATATTGCACGAAAGGCGGAAGAGTACCTCAAGTCGACCGGCATCGCAGACACCAGTTTCTGGGGGCCGGAATACGAATTCTTCCTGTTCAACGATGTCAGGTACTCCCAGACCGTGAACCAGGGATTCTATGCGGTTGACTCGCTGGAAGGGAGCTGGAACACCGGGCGCGACGAACAACCGAATCTTGGCTACAAGCCGCGCTACAAGGAGGGTTACTTCCCCGTCCCACCCCACGACTCGCTGCAGGACGTCAGGAGCCGAATGATCCTCAGGATGATCGAGGCCGGCATACCGGTTGAAGTCCACCACCACGAGGTTGCGACCGCAGGCCAGAACGAGATCGACATGCGGTACAATTCGCTGGTAAAGATGGCAGACTACTGTATGATGTACAAATACATCGTCAAGAACATGGCCCGCGAATGCAATATGGTCGCAACGTTCATGCCCAAACCCCTGTTCGGGGACAACGGCTCGGGGATGCACACCCACCAGTCGCTCTGGAAGAACGGCAAGAACCTCTTCTTCGATGCCAAGGGGTACGGGATGCTCAGCCAGACCGCGAAGTACTATATCGGCGGTCTCCTGAAGCACGCCAACGCGCTCATGGCGTTCTGCGCACCGTCAACGAACTCCTACAAGCGGCTCGTACCCGGCTACGAGGCCCCGGTCAACCTCGTGTACTCGCTCAGGAACCGGTCCGCCGCGGTCAGGATCCCGATGTATTCCGAGAATCCCAAGACAAAACGGATCGAATTCCGGCCTCCCGACCCGATGTGCAATCCGTACCTTTCGTTCTCGGCCCTCCTCATGGCCGGTATCGACGGGATCAAGAAGAAGATCGACCCGGGCAAGCCGTTCGAGGGCAACACGTACGAGCTCGAAGGCGCCGCAGCAAAGAAGGTCCCCACCGTCCCGGGATCGCTGGAGCAGGCAATCGATGCGCTTGAGGAAGACCACAAGTTCCTGCTCGAGGGCAAGGTCTTCACCCAGGATGTGATCGATGTCTGGATCGAGTACAAACGTTCTGAAATTGACGGGGTCAGGCTCCGCCCCCACCCGTGGGAATACCACCTGTATTTCGATATGTGATCCCCGAAACTCTTCCTTTTTTTAAAACGCCCCGCGCCGGCCGGGACTTCCCGCATCACAGCAGCGTCTCAAGGATCTCCCCGGCATCACGGACAAACTTCGTGCACTTCTCATGGAAGAGTTTCTTCTCCCGCGCCTCGGCAAGGCCCCCGGGCGTGGAGAGATCGTGCCCGATCAGTTCCGTGCAGTTAACGGAATGGTTCCGGCGCCGGAACTCCCCGATGAACTGCTGCGCCAGTTCGTAGGTCTTCTCTTTCGATGCAAGATCATCGATCCGCGTGCGGCCATACTTCATCCCGATCACCATCAGGGCCCCGGAGACTGCCCCGCAGGTATTCCCGGTATGACCCATGCCCCCACCCAGGCCGCATGAAAGACGGCGTGCAGTATTCTCGTCAATGCCGAAATCCTTTGCAAACGCGCCGCAGACTGCCTGCGAGCAGGACCACCCGCCCCGGAACAGCTCGGCCGCATCATCTCCCCGCGTATGAACCATGCTGTACCGTTATCCTGCAGAGTAAAAAACCACCTGCCCGGAGCCGGCCCCCCGGCTCCATACCTTTTTTTCTCCCCGGCGCGAATGCTGGAGAGACAGGTACCGATCCGGTACCCTGCCGGGAGATCCCATGCAGTACCAGTTCGCCCGCCGGATTGCACAGGCGCCGGAGTCCTTCCTCAACGAGCTCTTCAGAGTCTCCTCGGACCCGGCCATCATCTCGTTTGCCGGTGGACTTCCCTCCGCATCGCTGATCGACACCGCCGGGATTACCGAAGCGGCATGCGGCGTCCTTTCCGAGGAACCGGAGGTCGCGCTCCAGTACACCACCACCGACGGCTACCTCCCGCTGCGCGAGTACATCGCGGACCGGTACCGCCGCCGGCTCGGCATTATGGCCTCCGCGGACGAGATCCAGATCGTCAACGGCTCGCAGCAGTGCCTCGACCTCGTTGCCAAGCTCTTCCTCAATGCCGGTGACCATCTCGGCATGGAACGGCCCGGGTACCTCGGGGCGATCGAGGCGTTCTCGCTCTACGAGCCGGTCATCGACACCGTGCCGCTCACGGGCGCCGGGCCGGATCCGGCGTTGTTCGAGGCCCTCGTGAAGAAAACAAAACCAAAATTCTTCTACGGCATCCCCAACTGCCAGAACCCTTCGGGCCAGTCGTATTCCCTTGAGACAAGGAAGGCCGTGGCGGAGATCATCGCAGGCAGCAACACCGTCTTCTACGAGGACGACGCATTCGGGGAACTCTTTTTCGATGCCCGGCCCCGCCTGCCGGTGAAACGGTTCGTGCCGGACCAGGCCGTGATATCGGGCTCGTTCTCCAAGATCGTGGCGCCGGGCATGCGGATCGGGTGGCTGCTCGCGCCGCCGGAGATCCTCGAAAAGTTCAACACCGCCAAACAGGCCGCCGACCTCCACTCCAACTTCCTCTGCCAGAAAATCCTCCACCGGTACCTCGCTACGCATGACCTCAACGCCCATATCCGTACGATTGTTACCGCATACGGCAAGAAATGCCGGCTGATGTGCGATCTCTTCGACGACCTGATCCCGCAGCTGGCTCACACGGAGCCGGAGGGCGGTATGTTCCTGATGGCAACACTTCCTTCGGGCATCTCCTCCCGCAGGGTCTTTGACGAGGGCGTGAAGAACAAGGTTGCCGTTCTGCCCGGCCTCCCGTTCTACGTGGACGGCGGGGGCACGGACACGATCCGGCTGAACTTCTCCTCGGCATCCGAAGAGCAGATCGGGGAGGGGATGCACCGCCTCGCGCGGGTGGTTGCATCCCTGCGGTAACCGGGAAAAACCGGATCGTATAAATACACCGGGACATTGATGTATCACTACAGGAAGTAGATGATACCGTGAAACGATCGTATACTGCCCTTTTCGTGCTCCTCATCCTGTGTGCACTCTGCCTGGCCGTGACCGCGCCGGTTGCCGCCGATGGAGACCCCACAACTACGGAGACTACCGTACCGCCCGAGATACTCCCGACGCTCACCGAGCCTACGGAGACCGCACCCACCGTGGTGACCCAGCCGGAGACTACTGTCACCGTCCCGACTGTTGTCACACCGGAGACCACCATCACCGTGCCCACAGTGGTGACCCAGCCGGAGACTACCATTACTGTCCCGACCGTTGTCACACCGGAGACTACCGTCACCGTACCCACCGTGGTGACCCAGCCGACCACGACCGCACCCACCCAGGTCGGTGGCGGGAAAGGTTACATCGACACTTACTGCAATGTCGATGGCGCATCGGTCTATTTCGATGGCAGTTACCAGTGCATGATTGCCCAAGGCGTCTGCACCGTGGGAGTCTCCCCTACAGGTTCGCCCATCAGCACGGTGACCGTCTCAAAATCCGGGTACACCACCTGGTCCGGCACGCTCACCCAGATGCCGGCCGATGGCCAGCATGTCCCGGTATATGCCACCATCAACCCCATCTCGACACAGACGACAATAATACCCGGCCAGCCCGGAACGATCTATGCCCAGTCGAGCCCGTCAGGTGCGGCCATCTACATGAACGGTAACTTCTACGGCTATGCCCCGCTCACCATCCCGAGCCTCCAGCCGGGAACCTACACGATGAAAGCCTCGCTCTCCGGGTATACCTCCAACACGCAGATCGTGACCGTGTATGCCGGCCAGACCACCAATTATTACCCAGTCCTCCAGCAGTCTCCGAACCCCCACAGTACCGGGACGGTTTCGGTGACCTCCAGCCCCTCGGCCGCGCTGGTCTACGTGGACGGGACCTATATGGGAAAGGCCCCGATGACGGTCACCCTGTACCCGGGAACCCACGCCTTCCGGCTCTCGCTCTCCGGGTATAATGATTACACGGCGAACGTGTACGTCACCGCGAACACCAACCAGAACCTGAACGCCATCATGTCTCCGGCAGTCTACGGAACCGTGGCGATCACGTCCCTGCCGGGAGCACACGTGACCATAGACAACGTTGACCAGGGAAAGATCCCCTCGTCGGGTACGCTGACCGTGTACAATGTGGCGAACGGCAACCGGCTCATCAAGGTGACCGCGAGCGGGTACAACGACTGGCTCAACTCGGTGTATGTCAAGCCCAACGTCGTCACCTCCGTCAATGCCGTCCTGACACCGGTAGGCACGAACCCCACGCCCGTGCCGGCAACCGGCAGCCTCGATATCGTGTCCACGCCCGCGGGGGCCGAGATCTATGTGGACAACCTGTTCAAGGGGTACACCCCCTCGACCCTGACGAACATCGCGGCCGGTCAGCACCAGCTGCTGCTCCGGTACACCGGGTATATCGATTACACACAGACCGTCACCGTCACTTCCGGCCAGACCACCCCGCTTGCCATCAGCATGCAGGCCGCGACCCCGACGCCGTCGTCTTCCCCCTCCGTGCTGATTGTGGTAGGCGGGCTCATGATGGCCATCGGGGCCGGTGCCCTGCTCAGGAGGCGAATGTAAATGACCTGTTCATGTTCAGATTCAGCAAAACTCTGGATCGCCGCAATCCTCGCGATCGTGGTGATCGGGGCGCTCACCGCATGTGCCTACTCAAGCGAACAGAACGCCCTGAAAGAAGCCACCATCCTCGGGATGAAATCCACCGCATCGGTGATGGCAACGCAGATCCATCCGTCCGAGTTTGCCAACATCAGCCCGGGCGACGAGATGAACACCCAGTACGCTGCCGCAGCAAACCATCTCCGGACCATGCGGAGCATGGACGACAACATCATGAACGCCTACATCCTGAAGGTCTACCCCAACAGGACCGCGGTCTTCATTGTTGACGATCTCTACCCGGTGGACCCGCAGGGCTCGGCAAAGATCGGCGAGGTCTCGACCGCGCCGGACACGATGGCGATCTTCGGGGCGCTCTCCGGCCCGACTGCCACCGAGCAGCCCTATACCACGAAGTACGGGTCGTTCATGAGCGCCTATGCCCCGATCGACGATTCGCCCAAGGACTCGACCGGCAACACCGTCGCGGTCCTGGCGATCGATGTCTCGGCCCGGGACTTCCTGAAGTACACTGCGCAGGGCTGGCTGATCATCCTCCTGGGCGCGGTCTCGATGATCATTGCCGTGGGCGCGATCTTCTGGTTCGGCCGGAAGGCCGGGCAGAAACCCGAGTGACAGGAATTCCCCATAATCTCTTTTTTCCTAAGCCGCCTACGATTATAGGAATGTTACAAGTTCGCCTGATGGTAATTACGGGACTCCTCGTTGCAGCGCTCATGATCTGCGCGGGATGTTCCCAGACCGCACCGGTTGCCACAACAACCGCACCTGCATCTTCCGGGACACCGGCCCCTTCGGTCACGGCAGTGGCCACAGCCCCGCCGGCAGCGACCATCGTCACCGCATCCCCGGCACTCTCCGGTAAGAAGGTCCGGCTCGAGACCTCGATAGGCAATATCACCATCGCGCTCGATCCCGACATGCCGATCACGGCAGGCAATTTCGAGAGCCTGGTCTCGAAGGGGTACTATGACGGCGTGATCTTCCACCGCGTCATCGACGGCTTCATGATCCAGGGAGGCGACCCCACCGGTACCGGCCGCGGCGGGCCGGGCTACACGATCCAGGACGAATTTTCGGACCATAACAAAAACAGCCGGGGTGCTATCGCGATGGCTAACACCGGCCTGCCGGACAGCGGCGGCAGCCAGTTCTTCATCAACCTTGTTGACAACACCCCCCGGCTGGACAACACCTTCGATGAGAAGTACCCGGTCTTCGGGAACGTTGTCGAGGGGATGGACGTGGTGGACGCTATCGGAAAAGTCCCGACTTCCGGCTACCCGTATGACCGGCCTTTGGAGAACATCACGATCACCCGTGCCGTGCTGGTCTGATCCGGCCCCCATTTTTTTCCGCGTATTTTCATATAACCGGACTCCCCATAGGTACCGGTATCATGACCTCGCCAGCACCGTCCGGGAAGATCGCCCGGCTTGAGACGAACATGGGAACGATAAGGATCGATCTCGCATCCGACATGCCAATCACGGCCGGCAACTTCGAACAGCTCGTGCAGAAGGGATTCTATAACGGTGTGATCTTCCACCGCGTCATCAACGGCTTCATGATCCAGGGAGGCGACCCCACCGGCACCGGCTGCGGTGGACCGGGCTATATGATTAAGGATGAGTTCCCGCCCGGTAACAGGAACAACCGCGGGACGATCTCGATGGCGAACGCCGGCCCGAACACGGGCGGCAGCCAGTTCTTCATCAATCTCGTGAACAACAACTTCCTGGACGGCCGGCACCCGGCCTTCGGCACCGTTATCGAGGGCATGGATGTTGTGGATAAGATCGGGAAGACGAAGACGAAGCCCGGCGACCGGCCGGTGCAGGATGTCGTCATCCAGAAGGCGACGATCGAGTAAGCGAGAGAAACATTTTACAAAAACTTTTTTAGCCGGATTTTTTTCCGGAATTCCGGTATCATATCCAACCTTACCAGGAGATTCGCGGTTCTGGATTCGGGGGCCTGTTCATCAGGGATCCGTGATCCGGAACTCCATCCTCAGGCTACCGCCATCATCCAGAGTCCGTCCGGCCCCCCGATCTGCCAAAAGGATGTGTCGGTACGTGACCTCTCTCCTCCGGCGTAAAAACAGGCTTCCGGCCGGATTTATTCCCCCATTTTCCGGTTTTATTCCCACTGGATCCGGAAAAGATACCAATCCGGGCCCTGTACGGACCCGGATTTCCCTATCCCGAAAAAGTGGGGTTCTCCGACGGTACCCCCTTGGGTTCTTCTCCTCTTTCAGATCTGATGACCCTCAACATCCCCAGGAGCATTCCGTTGAAAACGTTGAAAAAAATTTTCCAATGTCGAGTTGGCCAAAATTTTTTCTGGAAAAAATACAGAGACACCCCGGTCTTACGTACTCTCTGACACGGCGCCGGCCAGCGCTGTTCCATGCTCATCGATCTCTTCGATCCCTTCTTTTGTCACGCGGAAAAACCGCCACGTGCCGTGCTTGGAGCGGAGCCAGAGTTCGCGCGAGATCACACCGGCCTGCACGATCGCCCGGAGCCGTACGATCGCGTCCCGGAAATCCGCGAGGATGTCAGCCGGCGCTGCGAGGATCCGCGGGATGAACTTCACGCGGACGAATGCAACAAGAGCCGGGGAGACGATGGTAAAATTATAGATGTTCTCCGGGCCGCCCTCCGCCACCTGGACCTTCCCGCGCCGGTGCGCGATGGGAAGCGCATCGGGAAGTGCCCGGCGCGGGCGCGGCAGCCGGGTCTGGGAACACGCTCCCGCAGACCCCGCAAAGTCGCAGGAACTCCGGCCGGTGATATTGTTCCCGGTGTTGCGTACGTGATTTGAGGATGACATGTGCCGGAAAATTTTGATACTGCGAATTAAATATTTGAATGATTTATCTGGATCATATATAGAACCTGCAGGTTATCCGGACAAGGACGCTGAAGAGGAAACCGCCGTGCGTGTGGGGACAACGCAGCTGAGTCGGACGCTGTACGAAAAAAATATAGAAAAAAAGGGAACCGGGTAATGGGTGTTGTGGGACTGGCTTTATACGGCGAGGTAATCGTTGGGCTGGGGCATCTGTTCCTTTAAGCCCTTCCGCTTGCGGATGGCAACAACGACTTCCTTGACCATATTGTTGGGCACGAGCTCGAAGCCGGCGAACTCAGTGTTCCACATGGCGCGCCCTTCGGTGGCCGAGCGGATGTCGCCGGCAAACCCGAAGAGTTCAGCCACCGGTGCCTTACCGGCAACGGTGATGGTGTCGCCCTCGCTCTGCATGTCGAAGACCTGGCCGCGCCGCCCCTGGATCTGGGAGGTGGCCGCGCCCATCTGGTCCATCGGGACCGAGATCTGGATCTTCTGGACCGGCTCGAGGAGGCTGTCGCCGGCAATCAGCATACCGCCCTTGATGGCGCCGCGGACTGCCGGGATGACCTGCGCCGGGCCGCGGTGGATGGCATCCTCGTGGAGCTTCACATCGGTTAAGACCATCTTGAGGTTCTGGACGGGCTCGTCCGCGAGCGGGCCTCCGGCGAGTGCCTCGTGGATACCCTCGATGATCAGTTCCATGGTCTCGTTGAGGTACTGGATACCCTTGGTCATGTCGATGAGCATATTGGTGCCCTTGATATCCTTGACGTTCTTGGCCTCGTCCTTGTCCATGCCGGCCTTGATGAGCACGTCGCGGCGCTCGAGGGCCTGCTGGTTCATCGAGACATCGCCGGCCTTGATCATGGTGACGATCTCGTCGGGGAGGGGCGAGAGGGTAAAGTAGAACCGGTTGTGCCGGTTCGGGGACTTGCCCTCGACGTTCTCCACAACACCGGTGACCGTCTCACGATACACGACGATGGGTGGGGAGGTGACGATCTCGACACCCTTGTCGCGCTTGATACGGCCGGTGATGATCTCGAGGTGCAGCTCGCCCATGCCGGCGATCAGGTGCTCGCCGGTCTCCTCGTTGATGGAGATGTTGAGGGTCGGATCTTCCTTGGCCACCTGCCGGAGCACTTCAACGAGCTTGGGCAGGTCCTTCATGTTCTTGGCCTCGACTGCAACGGTCATGACCGGTTCTGAGTAGTGCTTGAGCGACTCGAACGGGGTCATCTCCATTAAGGAGGAGACGGTTGAACCGACGATGGCGTCCTTGAGGCCGGTGACTGCGGCGATGTTGCCCGCTACGATCTCCTCGACTTCCACCCGCTTGGGGCCCATGAAGATACCGACCTGCTGGAGGCGGTTCTCCTTCTTGGCCGAGCCCATCACATAGAGCCCGTCGCCCCGCTTGAGGCTGCCGGAAAAGAGACGCCCGGTGGCGACTTCTCCAGCGTGGGGATCGAACGAGATGTCGGTGACCATCATGGCTACGGGACCCTTCGGGTCGCAGCCGAGCATTGCCTTGCCTTCCTTCGTCTCCTTGTCACCGTGCCAGATGACGTTGACACGCCGGGGCTGGGCTTCTAAGGGGTTCGGAAGGTGGCGCACGACCATGTCGAGGACAACCTCGGAGAGCGGGCTCTGCTTGGCGAGGAACTTCATGTCGCCGGCCCGGCACTTCTCGTACACAACCTTGAAGGAGATGCCGCTCTTCTTCATGAACGGTACCGAGACCGCCCAGTTGTAGAGCGCGGAGCCGAAGGCAACGGTTCCGTTGGCTGCATCGAGCTTCCAGCCGTTGTTGTAGGCCTCCTCGTTCATCCCCTTGATCAGCTTGTTGACCTTGTCGATGACCTTGCCAAGGCGTATCTGCATCTCGGTGTCGTCGACTTTCAGCTCGTTGATGAGCCGGTCGACCTTGTTGATGAAGAGGACCGGGCGGACCTGCTCTTTTAAGGCCTGCCGGAGCACCGTCTCGGTCTGGGGCATGGTACCCTCGACCGCGTCCACGAGGACGACCGCGCCGTCAACCGCACGCATGGCACGGGTTACGTCTCCCCCGAAGTCAACGTGGCCGGGCGTGTCGATCATGTTGACGAGATAGTCCTGGCCGTCATACTCGTGGACCATCGAAACGTTCGATGCGTCGATGGTGATGCCGCGGGCCTGCTCTTCCTCGTCGGAGTCCATGAAGAGCTGCTTACCGGCAAGTTCCTCGGAGATGATGCCCGCACCGGACAGGAGGTTGTCGGAAAGCGTTGTCTTGCCGTGGTCGATGTGCGCTACGATACCGATGTTCCGAATATGCTTCGGATCCTTCATGAGCTCAGTGACGCGCTCAATGGATTTTTTGCCGCGGACCATGAAATGACCTCGAAAAAAGTGTGTGATTACCGGGCGGACTTCGCGATCCGCTCGCGTTCTTCCTTTTTACTGACCGAGTAACACTTCATGTCGCCCTTGGAGGCGGCGATGATCTCGTCGGCGAGAACCGCGCTCGCGCTCTTCTTGCCGGAGCTGGACCCCTTCAGGGTGGCCTCGGCAAGGAAGTGGATGGCGGTGTCGACCCGGCGCATGGGGGCCGTGTCGACCGATTTCGGGACATTGATACCGCCGTATTTTAAGCGGACGGTCTCTTCGCGGGGACCGGAGTTGCCAATCGCCTCGACCAGCACTTCGACCGGGTTGCGCTTGGTCTTCCGGTGGATGATCTCGAATGCATCCCGCACGATCCGGATTGCAAGCTGCTTCTTTCCGGTATTATTCTCGGTCTGCATCAGGCGGTTGATCAGCCGCTCGACGATCATCATGTTGCTCTTGCCGAATTCCTGGCGGGAGAACTTGCCGCAGGAGTGGGGGATGATCTGCGCCGTGAGGTTGACGTAGCGCACGAGGCTGGGGTCGGTGACCTTGACTTCGGAGGCATCGTACAGGTTGAACAGGAGTTTCTTGCCGGCTTCTGCTTCTGACATCACGATCACCTGCGCGGTTTCTCCTTCCTGCCAATCACCATCTCGTGGAGGCAGACGTTGTTCACCTTGGTGACCACGTACCGGACACCCGGGATATCTCCCATGGACCGGCCGAGACGGCCGCCGATGCCTTCGATCTCGACCTCATCGTGTTCGTCGATGAAGTTGATGGCGCCGTCGCCAACGGCAAATGCGCTGACCTGGCGCCCGTTCTTGATGAGCTGGACGCGCACGCACTTCCTGATGGCGGAGTTCGGCTGCTTGGCCTCGACACCGATCTTCTCAAGTACGATACCTCTCGCCTGCGGAGCCCCTTCGAGGGGATCCGACTTTACATCGAGATTGAGTTCGCGGCGGGCGTAGTTCTTGTCTGCCCACCGGAACTTATTTGAGTCCCGAACCAGCTTTCTGGCTGCGAATTTACCCTGTCCCATTAAATAGCCTCATGTAAGTTTGTTCTGTGGTTATCGATAACCCACACTGGGATAATGTACTACGCGGGTAACCGATTTATAAATTGTGGCATCCCACCTGCCTGTCTTATACTATGGATCCTCCGGGATAATAACATTTTATCCCCATGAACCCCAATGCTGAGCAATGAAGACCGGGATCTACAAAGAGGTGCAGATCGATACCAGCCACCGCCTGCTCCACTACCAGGGGAAGTGCGCCAACCTCCATGGGCACCGGTGGAAGATCGAGATCTGGATGGAGGGAGAGCCGGGCCCGGACACCCAGATTGTGATCGATTATTCCCTGATCAAGAAGGTCGTGAGCAAGTACGATCACCAGATCATCCTCAATAAGGACGACCCTATGGTCTCACGCATCGCCGAGTTCCACCCGGTCATCACGACACCCGGCGATCCTACGAGCGAGCTGATTGCCTCCCTTGTCTGGCAGGATCTCGAAGCGGCCTGCCGCGAGCTGGGGCTGAACGCGAAGGTAACGAAGATCCGGGTCTGGGAATCCCCGACATCCTGCGCAGAGATTACCGGATGAAGATCGCGGAGATATTCCGGAGCCTGCAGGGCGAGGGAAAGAACCAAGGGAAGCCTTGTCTCTTTATCCGGCTTGCCGGCTGCAATCTCTCCTGCCGCTGGTGCGACACGCCGGAATCACGTTCCGGGGGACGGGAGATGGGCAGGGACGCCATTCTCGAACACCTCTGGCGGATTAATCCGCCCTATGTCTGCATCACGGGGGGCGAGCCGCTCCTCCAGGAGGACGAACTCGAGCCCCTCCTCACCTCCCTGCAGAAACGGGGGTCGGCGATCGAGATCGAGACGAACGGGACGATCGACTTTGCCCGGTTCCAGCCGTACGCTGCGATCTGCATGGATGTGAAGTGCCCGTCCTCAGGGGAAGAGAGCGACCTTGCCCTCCTGTCGAAGATCCGGGCAGGTGACAGCGTGAAATTCGTGGTCAGCGACGAGGCGGACTGCCGGTACGCGGCGGAGGTCATCCGGTCCCACCGGATCGCCGGGGAGATCTTCTTCTCGCCGGTCTTCGGCACGGATTATAAGGTCATCTCGAAGTTTCTGTTAACGAACAACCTGCCGGCCCGGATGCAGGTCCAGCTGCACAAGGTTATCGGGGTAAAATGATGAAAGCAGTCTGTCTGTTATCGGGAGGGATGGACTCGTCCACCCTCGCTTATCTTGCCAAGAGCGAAGGCTACGATATCCTTGCCCTGCACCTGAACTACGGGCAGCGCACGGAGGGGAAGGAGCTGCGGTGCGCAAAGAAGATCGCAGGGCTGCTGAAGGCCGAGACTTTTATCGAGATCAGTCTCGATTACTTCGCGAAGTTCGGGGCCAGCAGCCTCACCGACCGGGAGATCGCGGTGGAGACGTTCGACCCGGCCCGGGCCCACATGCCCAACACCTACGTGCCGTTCCGGAACGCGAACCTTCTCTCCATTGCCACCAGTTTTGCCGAGGCGAAGGGCGCGGACGCGATCTTCATCGGGGTCCAGTCGCTCGATTACAGCGGGTACCCGGACTGCCGGCCGCAGTTCATCGAGGCGTTCCAGAACGTGATCGATCTCGGTACGAAGGATACCACGAAGATCGCCCTCAGGACCCCGTTCATCCGGATGACCAAGACCGAAATTCTCCGGGCGGGTATGAAACTCGGCGTGCCGTACGAGCACACCTGGTCGTGTTACCGGAACGAGGGCGCGGCCTGCGGTACCTGCGGGTCCTGCCACTTCCGGAAAGAGGCATTCGATGCAATCGGGATCCGGGACCCGATAGAGTACGAGGTGTAACATGGAGATCTTCCGGGGCCGGCGTCTCTGGATCGAGACGAAGGATATCCGGCTCCCGACCGGCACGGTGCGGGAGAAGGTGATCGTCCACCCGAGCAACGCGGTGGTCATCTTCCCGCGGGACAAGGACAGGTGCAAGCTCTTACGGCAGTACCGGTATGCCATCGACCAGTACATCATCGAAGCCCCGGCCGGCACGATGGAGCCGGGCGAGGAGCCCCTCGCCACGGCCGGCCGCGAGCTGATCGAGGAGACCGGCTTTGCGGCACGGACGCTTGAGCCGAAGGGGTTCATCTACACAACGCCCGGGTTCACGGACGAGAAGATCTTTCTCTTCGAGGCCCGGGATCTCGCCCCGTCGCAGGAATACGAGAAAGACGAGGACGAAGTGATCGAGGTGATCGATGTCGCCATCAGGGATCTGCCGGGCATGATCCGCGACGGGACCATCGTGGACGGAAAGACGATCTGCCTGATCCAGCGCTGCCTGGGGTGCTGACCGATGCGGACGCTCCCCCTCGGGGTTCTTGCGGCAATACTGGTCGCGGCCGCAGCGATTGCCGGCTGTACCGGCACTCAGGAAAAATCCACGTACTCCGTGGACGACAACGGTGTCCTCTCGGTCACCTGCGCACCGGCCACCGCGGACGAACAGGTCCTGTTCTCCAACGAGACGTACACGAAGTCGAAGATCACCCTCCACACGCAGAACGGAGATGTGTCAGCCTACCTTGCGGCCCCGAAGAACCCGAAAGCGGCGGTCGTGTACGTCCCGGGTGCCGGTGAGACCGTGGCCGGGCACGAGGGGCGGATGATCCAGTACGCCGCAGCCGGTTACGCGTTCCTCTTTGTCGACACGCGGGGCCGGGGCGGTGAGACACCCGGCGTACCGTTCGGCCAGCAGCTGATCCAGCAGGACTTCTCAGCGTTCAGGTCGGGCGCGTGGCCGCAGTACTACCTCACGATCTGCGACCTTTCGAATGCCCGGCAGTATCTCGCGGGCCGGTTTTCGGTCCCGGTCTATGCCGTCGGATCCAGCAACGGGGGCCGGTACGCGGCAACTGCCGCAGCAGCAGACCCGGCGTTTGCAGGGTACGTGGGCATCTCCACCTCGGACTGGGGCGTGCTGGAATCCGTGAACGAACAGGGATACACCGGCGATCCGGTCCGGTTTGCCGCATCGCTCGAACCAGGCACCAGCATCGGGAAGATCGCGCCGCGGCCGGTCTGGATCTTCCACAATGCCACCGATCCCATCATCCCGTTCGAGAGCGGCAGGGCGCTCTTCGCACAGGCCAAAGATCCAAAGACCTTCACGGAATTTCAGGGCAGCCATGGCATCAACTCTGATGTGGACGAGAAGCTCCTGCAGCAATGGGCGCAAATTTATGCCACCCGGGCGTGAATAGGTACTAGCTTTAGAGAGGTCTGAGTCCGGCAATGGCAGAAGAGGCAGTGGAGATGGACGATGCGCGAAAGCGCTACGAGTTCAAGAAGACCCTGGAGAAACTCAAGTCACAGCAGGGAGACGGCACGGAGCTGATCACGCTCTACATCCCTCCCGACAAGCAGATCTACGATGTGACCGGGCAGCTCAAGGACGAGTTCGGCCAGTGCGCCAACATCAAGAGCAAGCAGACCAGAACGAACGTCCAGAGCGCCATCTCCTCCATCCTCTCGCGGCTCAAGTACTACAAGCGCCCGCCCGAGAAGGGGATGGCAGTCTTCTGCGGGACAGTCAAACTCTACGGCGATCGGACCGACCTGCAGTGCACGATCATCGAGCCGCCCGAGCCCATCAACCTCTACATGTACCGGTGCAGTTCGAACTTCGAGCTCGAACCGCTCCTCCAGATGCTGGAGGAGAAGTACGTGTACGGCCTCCTCGTCCTCGACAAGCGCGAGTCGTACTGGGGGTTCCTCCGGGGCAACCGGATCGAGCCGATGGGCGGGGCGAACTCGACCGTGCCCGGCAAGATGCGCAAAGGCGGCCAGTCCGCGGCCCGGTTCGGCCGGCTCCGTGAGATCGCCATCGACGAGTTCTACACCAAGATCGGCGAGCGTTCGAGCGCCATCTTCCTTGCCGAGAAAGATTTCTTCCAGCGGTTCAAGGGCGTTTTAATCGGGGGCCCGAGCCCCACGAAGGAGGAGTTCGAGAAGGGGAACTACCTCCACCACGAGGTCCAGAAACGGATCGTCGGGCTCTTCGATGTCGCCTACACGAACGAAGACGGGCTCGCCGAGCTCGTGGACGCGGCAAAGGATGCCCTGGCAGGCATGACCGTCATCAAGGAGAAGGCGTACATGGAGCGGTTCCTTAAGGAACTGGTCAAGGACGACGGCCTTGCTGCATACGGGGAGGAGAGTATCCGGCACAACCTTGAGATCGGGGCCGTGGATATCCTCCTCCTTTCAGGGAACCTCCGGAAGTCGCGGCTGAAGATCAAGTGCCAGAGCTGCGATTACACCACGGAAAAAACCGTGAACGTCGAACCCGGCAAGACGATCGCAGATCTGGCCTTCGGGAACTGCCCGAAGTGTTCGGCGCCGCTCGTGCTGGAAGAAGAGATCGATATTGTCGACGAGCTGACCAAGCTCGCCGACCAGGGCAGCTCGAAAGTCGAGATCATCTCGGACGACTTCGAGGAGGGGTCGATCCTCTACTCTGCCTTCGGCGGGATCGCCGCCATCCTCCGCTACAGGACGGGATACTGATATGCCCACAGACATGTTCACTACGATAGAGTCCGCCATCAAGGAGACCTCGGGCGCCGCCGATGCGCTGCTCGTTGCGGGTGGGGAGCACGCCGATCTTGCATCGACCGTGGCCTTCTCCCTTGCCAAGCAGAAGAAGCAGGCGCCGGTAAAGATTGCGCAGGACCTGGTCGCCGAGCTTGCGAAACGCCCGGACCTTGCCGGCATCACGATCGAGGCAAAAGGGCCGTACATCAACTTCATCTTCGGCAAAGAGTACGTCAGCAGCGTGATCCGGGCAGCAGTCCGGCCCGGCTACGGCAACCTTGAGAAGAAGTCAACCCGGATCGTGCTGGAGCACACGAGCGCGAACCCGAACGGCCCCCTGCACGTGGGCCACATCCGGAACTCGATCATCGGCGACACGCTCGCCCGGGCCTTCCGGAAGGCCGGCTACCCGCTCGAAACCCAGTACTATGTCAACGATATGGGCCGCCAGATCGCGATCGTGGTCTGGGGTTTTTCCAACCTCGACAGCACGCAGCAGCCGGGAGAGAAGGAGGACGCCCACATCGCCCGGATCTATATCGCGGCCAACCGCGAGATCGAGAAGGACGAGTCCATTACGCAGCAGGTCAACACCCTGATGCAGCTCGTGGAGAACGGGGACCCGGCCACCGTCCGGAAGTTCCGGAACGAGGTGGCCCGGTGCCTCGACGGCTTCAAGGTGACGATGAATGACCTCAATGTTGCCCACGACCGGTTCGTCTGGGAGAGCGACTTCATCCGGAACGGGAACACGGAGCGGGTCATTAATAAACTCAAACGGATGCCGCAGGCGCACGAGGACGAGACTCTCTACCTCGACCTCGCGGAGTTCGGGTTCGAGAACAAGTACGTGATCCGCCGGAGCGACGGCACCTCGGTATACGCGGCCCGCGACCTTGCCTTCCATGCCTGGAAGGGAGCGAACTTCGACCGCGTCATCGATGTCCTCGGGGCCGACCACAAGCTGATCGGGGGCCAGCTCCAGTGCGCGCTGAAGATCCTCGGGGAGAAGGTCCCCGAGATCGTCTTCTTCGAGTTCGTCTCGCTGCCCGAGGGCTCGATGAGCACCCGGGCCGGCAAGTTCGTCTCGGCCGACGACCTGATCGCCGAGGTCAGGAAACGGGCGTTCGACGAGGTCACGACCCGGCGGCCGGAACTGCCCGAGGAGGAACGCCGGGCGATCGCCCGGTCGGTCGGTCTTGCCGCCATCCGCTACGACATCGTGAAGGTCTCGCCCGAGAAGAGCACGGTCTTTGACTGGAAGGAGGCGCTGGACTTCGAACGGCAGAGCGGCCCCTACATCCAGTACGCCCATGCCCGGGCCTGTAGCATCCTCGACAAGGCCGGGGAGTTCACCGAATGCTTCGAGCTTGAGACGGAGCAGGAGATCGCGGTCGCCAAGCAGATCGCCCGGTTCCCGGAGATCATCGGCCGCGTGGTGGACGAGCTCCGCCCGAACACTCTTGCCATCTATGCCCGCGAGCTCGCGGACACCTTCAACACCTTCTACCACTTCGAGCCGGTGCTGAAAAGCGAAGGGAAGGTCCGGGGCCGGCGCCTGACCCTCGTGAAGGCCGTGCAGAACACCCTGCAGGAAGCGCTCGAGACGCTCGGGATCGATGCCATCCGATCCATGTGAGCCCCTGCGGCGACAGGGGTACCAGTTTTTTTCACCGTCTTCGACAGCCGCGCTCAAGCCCTGCATGTGGTGCAAGCGGGCGCTTGCCGGTGGCGACATGTGCTACAAGCACCAGTTCTACGGGATCGCCAGCCACCGCTGCGTCCAGCTGACCCCGACCCTGCGCTGCAACCAGCGCTGCCTCTTCTGCTGGCGGTCGTTCGAGCACGAGCCGGTCGAGACGGAAGAGTGTCCTCCCGAGACCATCCTTGCCGGTATCCACAAGTTCCAGAAAAAAGCCCTTGCGGGATACAACGCAGTGCTCGACAACACGGTAACCGAAGAGCGCTGGCAGGAGGCGCTCGACCCGAAACATGTCGCCATTTCGCTCTCGGGTGAGCCCACGCTCTACTCCCGGCTCCCGGAACTCGTCGACCTCTTCAACAGCAGGGGGTACACCACGTTCGTTGTCAGCAACGGGACGAACCCCGGAATGCTCCGGCGCTGCAATCCGTTCCAGCTGTATGTCTCGCTCGATGCACCGGACCGGGAAACCTACGAAAAGGTATGCCGCCCGCTCGGCGATTACTGGGACCGGATACAGGAAAGCCTGCGGCTGCTCGGCAGCCGGAGATCGGCGGTGCGGGTGACACTCGTCAAAGGTCTCAACGACTTCGCCCCCGAACGGTACGCCGCGATCCTGCAGGACGCGGGCGCAACCTTTGTGGAAATAAAGGGATATATGTATCTGGGATACAGTAGAAACCGTTTGGCAAGAGAGAACATGCCGGACCATGCGCACGTCCGCACCTTTGCGGAGAAGGTTGCAGCGGCGTGCGATTACCAGGTCCGCGACGAGAACGAACTGAGCCGAGTGGTTGTGCTGGAGAAGACACGATGAGATTCAATACCGAAGACTGGAAACGGAAGGCGCACGAGAACTTCGAAGGGGCGTGGCACGAGGGCCCTATAGTCCTGACCCCGGCATCGCACGCGGAGACATACCCGTGCAAAGCGTACAAACGGGCCCAGGCGCACCCGGTCTTTGCCACCATCCACAAACTCCGTGAGACTTACCTTTCGATGGGATTCGATGAGGCCGAAGTGCCGGTCATCATCGACGAGAAGGATATTTACCGCCAGTTCGGACCCGAGGCGATGGCCGTGCTCGACCGGGTCTTCTACCTGGGCGGCCTCCCGCGCCCGAACGTGGGGATCGCAAGGGACCGGCTCGACCGGATCAATGAGATCCTTGGGAAAGCGATGGCCCCTGCAACCGAAGAGAAACTCCGCGAGACGCTCCACCTGTACAAGAAGTCCGAGATCGACGGCGACGAACTGACCTTCGAGCTCTCGAAAGTGCTGGAGACCGACGATGGTGTCGTGGTCCATATCCTCGACGCCGTCTTCCCGGAGTTCCGCGAGCTCGCGCCCGAGTCCTCCCGCTCCACCCTCCGCAGCCACATGACGAGCGGCTGGTTTTTGACCCTTGGCTCCATCTGGGACAAGAGCCCCCTTCCCCTCCGCATGTTCTCGGTAGACCGCTGCTTCCGGCGCGAGCAGGCCGAGGGGCCGACCCGGCTCATGACCTACCATTCGGCATCCTGTATCGTTGCCGGCGACGACGTGACCATCGAGGACGGCAAGGCCGTGAGCGAAGCGCTCCTCTCCGCGTTCGGGTATACGGACTTCCGCTTTCAGCCCGATGACAAACGCTCGAAGTATTACATGCCCGACACCCAGACCGAGGTCTATGCCCGGCACCCGGTCCACGGCTGGGTGGAAGTGGCCACGTTCGGCATGTACTCTCCTTCCGCGCTGGCCGAATACGGTGTCGGCGTCCCGGTCATGAACCTGGGGCTCGGCGTCGAACGGATCGCCATGATCGCGTACGGCGCAAACGATCTCCGGCAGCTCGTGTACCCGCAGTTTTTCCCCCGCTCCCTGACCGACCGGGAGATCGCGCGGGCCGTGCACCTCAGGGAAGAGCCGCAGTCACCGGAGGGAAAGATGCTCGCTGCAGCCATTGCAAGAGTCGCAGCGGCCAACGGGACGGCCCAGGGTCCCTGCTCGTTCGACGCCTGGGAAGGATGCCTTGCCGGAACCTCCCTCAAAGTCGTTGTCGAAGAGCCCGAGTCCAACGCGAAACTCTGCGGGCCGGCCTGCGCCAACGAGATCTTCGTGCACGACGGATCGGTGCTCGGTGTCCCGGATGCCGAGAAGTGGAAGCAGGTGCGAACCGAGGGCGTCCCAACCGGCATCTCCTATCTTTCCGCGGTAGCCGCCCTTGCCGCGGCACGGATTGAGGAAGCGGCCCGGTGCGGGAACGGGACCACGGTTCAGGTCAAGATGGCCAAGCTCCCCAGCGACATCAACCTTAAAATCGACGAATATGCGATGCGGCATATCACGGACAACAAGAAGAAGGTCGATGTCCGCGGCCCGGTCTTCCTCTCGGTCCGCTCGACCATCAAAGAGTAAGATAAACGTTCTTTTTTATACCCGTTCCCTGATGAAGATCCGGCGATGGATGATGCGCCAGGAAAGGATGAGCTGGACAATGTCCGTGGGAGTCACCGTTTCCCTTCCCTCGAACATGGCAATCGGGTGGACACCGGTCTGGTGCTCGATGCTTTTCTCCAGTTTCCGGATCGTATCGTAGTTCATCTCACCATCGAACGTGAGCGCCCGCATCTTTGCACAGTCCACGAACTGCGTAGAGAACTCGATGAGGAAATCCTGATCATGGAACGAGAGGAGCGAGTACAGATCGATGTTGAGATCGACATCGGCGATCGTATGATTCATCCGGTTCTGCATAAGGGAGATGCAGTACACGTTCCGCTCGGAACCCTTCTCCCAGCCGTACTTCGAAGGCGCAATCCGAATAACCGCATCGGCATAACACCGCTGCGGGGCGATGAACTTCTCGTAGTCCTTCTCGCGCCGTTCGATCTCTTCAGTGACCTGATCGGAAGTATAGCCCCGGCGCTCCATGTCGCGGTGCCGTTTCCAGGCATACTTCACCTCCTGTTCCGGGTCCACGAAGATGGAGAAGTCCATCAGCTCACGGAGACGCGGGGAATAGAGCGTGTGCAGCCCCTCGAGGATAAGGATCTTCTGCGGCCGGAACAGGACCGGGGGATTGAACCGCCCGGTCGTATGGTTATACACCGGCTTGCTGACGGGACGCCCGGCCTTCAGCTGCGCGATGTCGTTTTCCAGCAGCGCAAGGTTGTTGGCATCCGGATGGAGGGGGGTGATGTCGCGCTGCTTCCGTTCTTCCCGGTCGTACCTATGATAATCGTCCAGCGTGATGGTGGAGACCAGCTCCGGGCCGAATATCTGCCGGATGGCATTCGTGAACGTGGTTTTACCCGACCCGCTGTCACCGGCAACACCGATGGTGAAGACAACAGGGGAACGGGCAAGGGTCTCTTTGAAATTGGGCCGGTGCTCCATAGTGCGGGTACCTGTAGGATGCACCAGCCTATTAAGACCACATGAAGGATCCCCCGCCATAATCTCCAGAAAATATGTTATAATAATCTCATTTTTTGTTAGAAATAAATAACTTTATTACAGATCGTGTTAGAAATAAATAACATACTGTGATGTTCCCATGAAACAAAGAAACAGGTATCGGATCATTATCGGGGCACTTATGACGGTGAGCGGTCTTGCCACCGCACTATTGTCGGATGGCGAGGCGATCATCGGGACGGTTCTCCTCTGTGCCGGACTGGCGTTCCTCCTCACCGGCATCATCCGCCATAAGAGGTACGGGGACGATCCTGAATCGGACGAGCGATCGAAGAAGATCGGCGCGTACGGCATAACCTATGCATGGTTAACCGGCCTCATCTTCATGACCGCGCTCTTCTGGCTGGATTATACCGGAGTGCTCCGGATGAGTGCCCAGAACGCCCTTGCGATCTCTATTGTCGTCCTTGCAATCTCCGCGGTGATCTACCAGGCATGGCTCTTCCGCAAAGGAGATGTTGACTGAATGGCAGAAACCATACCGGAGTAATGCTGTGAAGACAAGGATCAAGGAGTACCGGGCCCGATATTCCCTGACGCAGGACGATCTTGCCAAAATGGTAGGGGTGCGCAGGGAGACAATCGTCTTCCTGGAACAGGGGAAGTACAACCCTTCCTTAAAGCTCGCCCACGATGTGGCGGTAGCCCTCCGCACATCCATTGACGATCTCTTCATCTTCGACGATGAGCCGGGAACACCGGAGTGCCGTGTCGTTCTCGTGGACTGATAATTCTCCCGGTTATACCGCCCGTACCTCGCTGCCTGGCGTCCAGGAGGTCGGGACATCACTTTTTTCAAGAGCTGTGCTGAGATCGCAAAGGATCAGGATCGTTGCCTCCTTGTCGAGCGGCTGGTTATCGTTCCCGCATTTTGGGGAGTAGATGCAGGACGGGCAGCCGCTCTCGCACCGGCAGTCCCGTACCAGCTCGTGGGCGCTCGCGAAGAGCGCGGGGAGGAGCCCGAAGGCCTTCTCGGCAAGCCCGATCCCGCCTTCGTACGCATCGTAGACGAAGACTGCGGGGACACCCTCGTCGCCAAAAGCGGGGGTGGACAGACCCCCGATATCCCACCGGTCGCAGATCACGTGCAGGGGCATCAGCGCGATGACCGCATGTTCGGCACCATGCAGCCCCCCCGCAATGTCGAAACCGGATCTGTCCACGCTCTCAACAATGGAATCCGGGGGAATGAACCAGACGGCCTTCGTCCTGAACGTGAGAGGTGGAAGATCGAGGGGTTCAACGCCAAGGATAGTATCCCCCCGTTTTATCTTGTAACCGGTATACCGTTCCGTTACCTCGACGTCCCCGAAGGCGCACCGGACACCGTTGAACGTCCGCGTCTCAAGGGTGTCGATAACCGCGAGATCGGTTTCCTTCAATGGGTGCGTGTGGTAGTCCACGTCGGTTTCTGTCACGCGGATCGTGTGCGTCTCAAGATCCATCTCCATGACCACGAACGTCTCTCCCCGGTGGAGCATGATAGCGCCCTTGTGGGCTTCCCGGTAAGCCTGACCGCGATCCATGGTCTCCAGCACCCTGCCATGGCACATCACCCGGAAGGTTTCTCCCGGGACGCCATCGACCGTACTGCCTCTGAAGCCCTGCCCCGGCCGGTATAGACCCACCCCCGGGCAGTCTTCCGCAGCAGGTCATCGGCCCCGAGTTCCGTAAGGAGATCGGAGATCTGATTCCCGAAAAATCCCCGGTCGGTCTCTTCTTTGAGGGGAAGCTCGGCAGCAGCGCAGAGCAGGTGGCCGGATACAATGTACGGGTTGCTGGTATCGATGACTGCATGCTCGTGCGGGGCCGAGAAGAACTGGTCGGGATGCTGCATGAAGTACTGGTCCAGGGGATTTGCCTGTGCCACGAGAAGCGCCAACGATTCCTTGCCTTTTCTTCCGGCGCGCCCTGCCTGCTGGCGGGTGGACATCATGGTACCAGGATATCCGGAAATGATGACTGCATCCAGCGAACCGACATCGATCCCGAGTTCGAGGGCATTGGTGGAGACCACGCCTTTCAGGCTCCCGTCCTTCAGCTGACGCTCGATGGCCCGACGCTCCTCCGGGAGGTACCCGGCACGGTACACCGATATCGTGTCAGCCAGATGTTGCGAGATCCGTTTTGCATCGTCACGGGCCCAGACCGAGATGAGCTCGGCCATCTTCCGCGATCCGGTGAAGCAGAGCGTCTGGAGGTTCTCCTTGACGCAGGATACCAGCAGGTCCTTGGTTTCTTGGTGGAGGGACCGTTCGCTTATACCATTGTAAAACGGGTTGTACAGTACGAAACTGTGTTTTCCGCGCGGGGAGCCGTCACTATCGACAAGCGCGAAATCGTGCCCGGTGAGGGCATGTGCGAAATCGCATGGGTTTGCGAGCGTTGCTGTAGAGAGGATGAACCGGGGATCTGAGCCGTAATACCGGCAGAGTCGGAGGATGCGCCGGATCACGAACGCGATATGCGACCCGAAGACCCCCCGGTACCGGTGCGCTTCATCGATGACAATGAACTCCAGGTTTGCGAAGAAAGGCTGCCACTTGGCATGCCACGAGAGCATGTGATGGACCTCGTGGGGGTTGGAAAGCACAACCCTTGCATGCTCCCGTATTGCAGAGCGCTTCGATTGCGGGGTATCCCCGTCGTATATAGCAGGGTTCACATCGATCCCGGTATAGGCAGCCATCTGTTCAAGGGAGAGGATCTGGTCGTTGGCCAGAGCCTTAGTAGGGTAGAGGTAAAGGGCGCGTGCACCCGGTTCTGCTGCAAGGCATTCAAGGACCGGGAGGTTGAACGCAAGCGTCTTACCGCTTGCGGTGGCGGTTGTGAGAATGACGTTCTTCCCGTTACGCACTAGGTTGATGGCCTCGCACTGGTGAGCATAGAGGCGGATTCCGTGCTGATCGAGATATTCGGCGAGGGCCGGAATGAGGGGGGTGTCCAGATCGCCATACTGCGCTGGTTCCGGCCCGGTCTCACGGACGTGAACGTACCGGGCACGATAGACCGGGTTTGCCTCGAGAAGCCGGATCAGGTCAGAGAGTCCCATACGACTCCTCCAGCAGGCAGAAGAAGAGCAGCGCGAGCGAGATTACGTCCTGCCGGTTATGTTCGACGACGGGTACGAGCGGTCCGGCGTTCCCCGAACGGAGATATGTTTCGTAGAACTCCGGGACCATCTGCCCCGGAATATCGTCATGACGTGGGATGTTGAGGATCGCCTGTTCAAGGTTTGTCAGGCGCAGCGAAGGCAGCTGGTTCCTCCACCTGCGGCGGCTGAAATGGAGGACATCGAAATGCGGGATCCTGCCAGGACATTCCAGACCGTAATAGGCAAGGCGGTCGGTAACATACGGGAGATCGAATGCCTTACCGTTGAAGGTGACCAGGGCTTTTCTTTCCCCAACAAGGTGATCAGCCGTTGCAATGAGTGCTGCCTGCTCTTCGGTAACATCCCGCAGCAGGTACTGGCGGACGACAAGCTGTCCGTGCTCGATCATCCCGATCCCGAAGAGAATGATAGGGCGCGAGAAGAGTCCCAGCGTCTCGATATCAAGAAACACAAGGTCTTCCGGGGCCACGAGGCAGGCTGCACCCAGAACGGTTGCATGAGACTTTGAATGCCGGCGACCGGCCAGATCCATGATTGCTGAGGGATCATCCCCGTGAAGACCGGCAAGGACCTTTTGGGCCCGGTTGCGAAGGCCAGGGTGTTCCAGCAGGTTTTCCAGGGTATAATAACCACGGGCATTGAGTCTCCGCCGGGTTGCCGGGCCAACGCCAAGGACCAGCGTCAGATCGTTCATGAGATCCTTTTTGAATCGGTCGATATCGACGGACGGAACGGACACCGGGTTCCGGTGTTCAAGAACAAAACAGGTACCTCCGTCGTTTTCAATCTCCTGACCAGGGAACAAATTATCGAACGCAGTGCCCGCATAGCGATCAACGAGTTCCGCCAGCCGGGCCCGTGCCCGATCGTACTCCGAAGTGAAGACAACCGAGTCAGAAAAACCGGAACTGAAGACGTTCCCCTCGCGAACGATCTCGTACTCTTTCATCGCCTGAATCCGCTGCTGCCAGAGAGCTCCTATCCGCGGAGGAGAAACGAGTGCTGACATCTTCCTGCCACAACGTCACGGTTATAATATCTTAAGGATCCGGGCAGGCGGGGCGAAAGTGAACGGAGATGTGGTCAAAGGGATGTTTATTGCCCGGGCAATGCAACAACAGATCTATATTGCCAATCCACAGCGCTCTTCATCGGGGAGATTATTCATGAGCTACAGGGGCATACTGATCGACCTTGATGGGGTTCTCTATCAGGGAGGAGCGGCGATACCCGGGGCCTGCGAAGCGATTGCCTACCTTACTAAAAAGAAGATCCCATTCCGGTGTATATCGAATACTACGCGCAAATGCCGACAGACTATCTGTTCCCAGTTGTCTGCCATGGGATTCGGAATACCCCCGGGCGATATTTTCACGCCGCCCTGTGCTGCAGTCACGTTTATGAAAGGATCCGGAAAAGATCGCTTCTACCTCCTGACAACCGGTGATGTTGACCGGGATTTTATAGGGGCCGGAACAAATGACAGCAAGAAAGCCGATGTTGTGATCATCGGCGATGCAGGCGATGACGCATCCTACGCCAACCTGAACAATGCCTTCAGGCTTCTCATGGACGGGGCAGAACTGATTGCGCTGGAGAAGGACCGGTACTGGAAAGCACCGGATGGCCTTTCCCTCTCTGCTGGACCATTTGTATCGGCACTTGAGTACGCAACCGGCAAGACAGCCATCGTGATGGGAAAGCCTTCAAAAACCTTCTTCGAGCTTGCGCTTACGGATTTGCATCTTCACCCGGGCGATGTAGCGATGATCGGTGATGATCTCTTCACGGATGTCGGGGGAGCACAGGCTGCGGGCATGGCCGGTATCCTGGTCAGGACCGGGAAATTCCGTGAGGACACACTTCGGAGATCCACAATTGTGCCGGATGCGGTCATTGATTCAATCGCAGATATGTACGAGATCGTGTGATGAATCATGAGTTCCTTGAACAGCCTCGGTAAATACGCTATCCTCATCATTACTGGCATACTGATCGCGACCCTCTTGATGAATCTGATTCTCACTCGCGATACCATTGTTCCGCCCCATATCGAACCACAAACGGCTGCATTCTCACTCCCGGCAGTTATCTATTCGTTTCCCTTTGAAGACTTCACGATAACATTCACGAGTCAGATCGATCCCACGGTTTACTTCGGGGCAAAGGCTGCGGATAAGGAGACCATCATCAGAGGGAATATATCGGATGATATTTGGCTACCCCGTACCTATACCGCGATGGTGAATGATCCTGCACAGGACGTCTTTTTCACCCAGCTCATAGACACCTTCCGATCCATTCGGGACAAAGAACACCTCAACGATGATGAATATCTCGAACTCATGACCGTAATGGTCCAGTCAATCCCGTATGAATCGATCAGCCAGAATCCACCGAAGTTCCCCATTGAAACCTATGTCGACAAGTCGGGCGATTGCGATGACAAGAGCCTGTTTCTTGCGGGGCTCCTCTCCCGTGAAGGATACAACGTATCTCTCCTCTCATTTTCAACGGAGTCGCATATGGCAGTAGGTGTTGTCTGTCCCGGGGGGGAGTACAAACAGACAGGATATGCGTTCATCGAAACCACGAACCTCTCCTTTGTCGGGGTTCCCACTAATCACCTCAGAGACGGAGTTGTGCTGCTTTCCAATCCACTTATCATCAGGGTTGGAAACGGGACAAAAATCTATGGGAGTTGCAACGAATCCCAGTATCTGGACTCCTTCTATGACCTGTCCGAAAAAAAGGTTGATGAACTCACGGGCCAGATCGAGGCATTGAAATCCGAAATGGATGGGTATTATGCACAACGCGATGTACAGAATTACAACCAACGTGTCCCGACCTACAACAGATTCCTGCAGATGCGTTTGCGCTATGCAGAACTCCATAATTATATCCTCGATCATCAGTATGATCGGAAAGGTACCTACGTATATGTAAAAGGAAATTTGCCGGACAAGGGAGAGGTTATTTCTTTAGATCCCGGAAATTGATCAATTCCGGCTCCGGGCAGGTATCTGATGCATACCCGGTACTTCCGGCCGCTGCCAGCCGCGCCATTGCAGTCGCCGAATACTTCTCCGATACATCGATGCCGATAAACCGGCGCCCGAGTTTCCAGGCAACAAGGGAGGTCGTTCCTGTCCCATTGAACGGATCAAGCACGATATCGTTTCGGTATGAGAAGAGTTTCATGAGTCTTTTTGGCAGTTCTTCCGGAAACACGGCCGGGTGACCATAATCCTTCATCCGGGTCTCCGGGGGAAATGTCCACCTGCCGATGACCCATTCCTTGAACTCCTCTGCAGTTATATCGATATTCTCTTTCTTACCGGTCTTCTTATGCGACTCTTTGTCGAATACCTCGATGTATTCCCACGTGTATTTAATGTACGGCATTGAGGGGGATTTCCAGCTGCCCCACGCAGTGTATTTTGCGTTATAATTATTCTTCTCCCAGAGAATCTCCGCCCGCCAGAGCAGCCCAAGATCCTCCAGCTGGTGCGAAATAATGTGGTGAGTGGGGACATAATCCGAAAAGAGGGGTTGGACATTCACTGCCATCCTTCCACCGGGTTTCAGTACGCGTTCGCATTCCCGCCAGACCGTAAGCAGTTTTTCAAAGAATTCATTCCACTCGCGGGTGTCATCACGGGTATCTTGGGCATAGGAATGCCCAAAATTATACGGAGGAGATGTAATGATGAGATCGATACTCCGATCAGAGATATAGGAGAGTACTTCCGCTGCATCCCCGCAGATGATACGGTTGACGTATGGACGTATCCCGGCGGGTTCATCGGCATACAGATCTTCCTGTGCAGTACGTGTTCCCCCCCTTATTTTCGCTTTCACAGCCTTATCTCTGATTTTTTCCGGTCTCATCCTTTGTGAATCCTATGGTATTGTATCTGCCCTGATGAGTAAAAGATGCCGAACCGGTCCGGGAGATGACAACGTGAAAAGCGTTTAATGCTGAAATGGACATATTGTCTACGATTATCTTATGCTGGATATCAAAGACCTGCATGTGAAGGTCGGCGACAGGGAAGTGTTGCACGACATCAATCTCCACATCGGTGAAGGCGAGACCCATGTGCTCCTTGGCCCCAACGGTTCGGGAAAGACTACGCTCCTTATGACGATCATGGGATATTCGCAGTACACCATCACGGAAGGGAAGATCCTGTTCAAGGGTGAGGACGTAACAAGGATGAAAGCCCACGAACGGGCCAAGAGAGGAATCGGTATGCTCTTCCAACGCCCCCCCACGATTTCCGGCCTGAAACTGGGAAAACTTCTTAATGCCATTTCTAAAACAGAGAATTCGGACATCCCGAATCTTGCCAAATCCCTTCACATGGACAAATTCCTTGACCGGGATATCAACAAAGGATTCTCAGGGGGAGAGATCAAACGCAGTGAAGTTCTCCAGCTCATGCTGCAGAACCCGGATTTTATTATGCTCGATGAACCGGAAAGCGGCGTGGATATCGAAAACATCTCGCTTATCGGCAATGCAATCGGTTCCCTTCTGGAAAAAGACAAACGCATCGTCAAACGCCAGAAGAGTGGTTTGGTCATTACCCACACCGGCTATATCCTTGACTATCTTGAAACCGACCGCGGCCACGTGATGTGTGACGGACAGATCAAGTGTCATGGAAATCCCCGCGAGATTATGAAAGATATCAAAGAGAGAGGATACCGGGAGTGTCTCGAATGCCGCAACCCGTAAACGTACCAGATATTTCAAACGCCGACAAGGGCAGACTTGCACAAACGGGAATCGATCTTTCCATGCAGAACCGGTGCGGCAGTTATCTCCAGATGGACCAGGATGTCGTCCAGTCAGAATGTACTGAACAGGGAATCGAAGTCCTTCCCTATAAGAAAGCGATGGATAAGTACGGCTGGCTGAAGGAGTACGCATGGAAAGTTATCTCTCCGGAGAAGGATGACATCACAAGATACGTTGCAGCCCAGAAGGAGCCGAAAGGGTACGTGATCATAGCTCGTAAGGGTTCCAGCAATATCTTCCCTATTCAAGCCTGCCTTTTTCTCGGCAAAGAACAAATCCAGCATGTCCATAATATCATTGTCGCCGAAGAGGGAGCAGAACTCCACATCATATCCGGATGTGCAAGCGGGGAGAAGGTCGGACTCGGTGCTGCGCACTACGGTATCTCCGAGTTCTACGTTGGAAAAAATGCGAAGATCAGTTTCACGATGATCCACAACTGGAGCGAGAATATCGAGGTCTATCCGCGCAGCGCGTCGATCGTTGAGGAGAACGGGGTCTTCCTCTCAAATTATGTCTGCATGCAACCGGTGAAAAAGATCCAGATGTATCCCACGGCAACTCTGGCGGGTGAGAATTCCGTTGCCCGGTTCAGCAGTATTGTTATCTCTCCACCGGGATCGTATATGGATCTCGGATCCCGTGCCATTCTTGAAGGAAAAGGTGCCAGCGCCGAACTGGTCACCCGGGCCATCACCAAGGGTGGCACAATCTACTCCCGGGGCCATATTGCCGGAAAGACTGCCGGTACCCGGGGACATCTCGAATGCAAGGGCCTTATCCTCAAGGACGGGATCATATACGCAATCCCGGAAATTGAGGGATCTGTTGTCGGAACGGAACTCTCGCATGAAGCTGCCGTTGGCAAACTTGCCCGTGAAGAGATCGAATACCTCATGTCACGCGGACTCGATGAAGACGAGGCCACAGCAACGATCATCCGGGGCTTTCTCGATGTCAAGATTTCTGGTCTCCCGGAAGCCCTACAGAAACAGATCGATGCCTCGATCGATGAAGCGGAAAAATCTGGTTTCTGAGCGGAATACCTATGGACACCTATCCCCGGGCAGAGGAACGTTTCCACATGGTGGAACAGCAGATACGTGCCCGGGACATCACCAATCCCCGAGTCCTCAAAGCGATGCAGGAGATTCCGCGCCATCTCTTTGTTCCTCCCCATTTTTCAGGATCAGCATATTCTGATGCACCACTCCCCATAGGTGAGGGCCAGACTATCTCCCAGCCATATATTGTTGCCCTCATGACAGCGCTGTTGGATCCCCAGCCTACGGACCGAATCCTCGAGATCGGATGTGGCAGCGGGTACCAGGCCGCGATCCTGTCAGTGCTGGTCCTGGAGGTGACAACTGTTGAACGGTTGCCTGCAGTGGCAGATCGTGCCAGAATGAACATTAAAGAGCTCGGTCTGGAAAACATCAATATCATTGTCGGAGATGGAAGCAAGGGATACCCACAGAATGCACCCTATGACGGGATCCTGATCGCAGCCGCAACACCCGAAATGCCGGTTCATCTCATCAGCCAGTTGAACGATGACGGGATACTGGTAGCTCCCGTAGGTGATCAGGAAATCCAGGAACTGATCACCCTGAAGAAAAATAGGCAAGGAACAACGCGCTCTTCCCATGGGGGAGTCAGGTTCGTCCCGCTGATCGGGAGATATGGATGGAGTGAGACCTGATGACAATCATTGACATAACCCGGCCGTTATCAGACGCGTTACCCGGATATCCAGGAGATACTCCCCTCCGCATTACTCAGAGAGACGCCGGACTCTACCTTGTCTCAGAACTCTGCATGAGCAGTCACTCCGGAACCCATATCGATGCACCGGTCCATTACCTGAAAACCGGTCTGACAATTGATACACTCCCACTCTCACATCTGGTAGGACCCTGCCGGTTGCTTGACGTTTCACATGCCGGACCCCATATTGATGTTTCACACCTGCGAGGGAAATGCAATGGAGTAAAACGGATCCTGCTTAAAACAAATTATTCGGGAGTTAATGCCTTTCAGGAAGATTATCCTTCCCTTATCATGAGTGCCGCACAATACCTGACATCAGAGGGCATACTCTGTATCGGGATTGATTCCTATTCCATTGAAAAATTCAATTGTGATGGATCCGTACATCGCGAATTGCTCAAGCATGGATGCCTGATCATAGAACTCCTCGATCTTTCCGGAGTTCCTGAAGGCGACTATACCCTTGTTGCCTTGCCGCTCCGTCTCCAAGGCATCGATGGGGCTCCGGCCAGAGTCATTATCATCGATAACGAGGGGCATTAAACGATGGATATCATTACGGACGCGGTAAAAAAACTTGAGGCACTGACCGAACATAGTGGTTGCACGGATGCCGGCGTGATCCTGGATGTCGATCCGCATGCCGGCATTTGCCAGTTCGAGCGGGGAGTATCCATGACTGCCACATTTGGTGGCAGAAGTGCAGTTTTTTCTACATACGAACCAATCAGGGCACCTACAAAAATTGCATTCATGTTCGATGCACCGCTTGATACCATCCCAGTCAGGGGGGCTGCAGCAGCCATCATAAATGTGGTGATGGGATTCCTTTGTATGTCACGGGTGCTTCATGCCTGCCAGGCCTCCTCCCATACAATGTGTCACGAGCAATTGCAACGCGACCTTGAAGGAAAAAAAATATTCTGCTCCAGAGAGATGAGAATAAAAAGTCAGGACATTATTGGGATTCCTACCGAAAATCCCAAGCATGCAGATATCATCCTCATCAATGGCGAAGGTCTTATCTCTGCAGATGCGGGGGATCTCATCGAAACATATAGACATACAAAACGGATCATGTGTATCGGACCATCAACCGGGGGGATAGCACGATTGTACGAGATTGAACACTGGTGCCCCTTTGGGAGAAGTTGCCGTGACTGATATCCGCCGTCTTCAATTCTTGGCAGTTGGGCGTAAACTCTTTTGGATACCCGCCAAATAGATAATCATGCTCTTTGGCTCATCCGGAATACGGAGGCAATTCGATCAGACACTTATCGAAACGGCACTGAAACTCGGACCTGTGCTTGCCTCCGGTTCTTCCGATGTCCTGATTGGGATGGACACGCGGACAACCAGCCCGGTTCTTTCTAATCTGGTTACTGCCGGCATTATGAGCAACGGGGGGACTGTTCATTGTGCGGGCATTGTCCCGACACCAACGGTCGCTTTCTGTACACGTTTTGTAAAAGCGGGATGCATGATTACAGCCTCTCATAATCCTGAGGAGTATAACGGGCTTAAACTTTTCAATCCCGATGGTTCCTCATTTACCAAGCAGCAGCAGCGGGAGACCGAAGAACTGCTTACTGTTAGGGGATATACAGATTGGTGCCATCTGGGAAAGGAGCTTCGTATCGATGCACTGACCCCCCATAAAAAGGCGATTTTGGAGAAGGTAACGATCACCCCGGAGATCTCTGTTATTATCGATTGTGGTAACGGGGCCGGAGGTATGGTAACACCCGCGCTTTTATCGGAAGCGGGCATTAACACAATACCTGTCAATTGTAATCCTTCAGGGCATTTTGCACGGCCATCAGAACCACTGCCGGAACATCTCCCATATCTCGGAGATCTGGTTCGAAAGACCGGTGCGGATTGTGCAGTGGTCCATGATGGCGACGCTGACAGGATGATGGCATTTGACAACAGGGGAAGATACGTCGATGGCGATCATCTCCTGATGATCTTTACAAAATATATGGATGCGAAGACCGTTGTCACCACGAGCGATGCCTCCATGATTATTGATGATATTGCTGAAGTCCGACGGACCCCGGTGGGGGATGCATATGTTTCTGAGGAACTGATTCGTGGGGGGGATTTTGGGGGAGAGCCCTCCGGCGCGTGGATATTTCCCAAGATTTCTCTGTGTCCTGACGGCCCGTTTGCCGCAGCATTGTTCTGTGAGATCGCATCGGAGTGGGATATTGCAGAAGAAATCGATGCAATGCCCCATTATCCCATCCTGAGGGAGTCCTTCCCGACCAGTGCATCCAGAGAAATTCTGTCCAAACTGGGTGCAACGAGTCCTACTGACGGGATCCGACTCACTGAAGAGAATGGATGGTGTCTTATCCGGGCAAGTGGCACAGAGCCGAAAATCCGTATCACCGCTGAGGGGAGAGATATGACGCAGGCCAAGACGATGCTTGCCAAAGGAAAGGAACTCATCCGGCAGGGGAAAACTGCTTAAATGTTGTAAGAAGAGTTGTACGGTATGGAATGCGTCGTTCTCGCAGCCGGCGAGGGAAAGCGGATGCGTCCTCTGACTGCGAAGCGTCCCAAGGTTATGCTCCCCCTCGTCAACCGTCCGATGATGGAGCACCTGGTTCTTGCAACACGGGATGCCGGAATCACCGATTTTATCTTTATTGTTGGATATGGAGAGCGGGAGATCCGCAGACATTTCGGGGACGGCGCGGAATTTGGAATACATATTAAATATGCCACCCAGCGCCATCAGAAAGGGACCGCAGATGCCTTAAACGCTGCCCGGGATCTGGTCTCCGGCCCCTTTCTTGCATTGAATGGGGATATGGTTCTAACGCAGGAGGACATCCGAATATTATGTACGAAGAAACCTGCCTGTATATGTACAACCACAACGGATCACGCTCTGGACTATGGAGTGGTCATCGTTGAAAACGGGAAGGTTACTGCCTTAGAAGAAAAAACCAAAAACCCAAAATCGAATACCATCAATGCAGGTGCATACCTTTTTTCAGAGGATGTCTTTGATCTCATTGATATGGTCCACCAATCCCCCAGAGGAGAACTGGAGCTGACCGATGCTCTCTCCATCCTGATTGAAAGGGGGCAGTTGTACGCACATCCTCTGAAGTACTGGCTGGATGTCGGCCATCCATGGGATATGCTTGATGCAAATGCCGCTCTTATGGAGACACTCACTGTCTGTAACAATGGAGTGGTTGAAGAAGGAGTAATTCTTCAGAAAGGAGTTATCATTGGAGAGGGTACGGCGATAAAGGCAGGTACCTACATCGAAGGGCCCTGCATTATTGGGAGGGATTGCCGGATAGGCCCCCATGCATATATCAGGGGGGCCACCAGTATCGGGGATAACTGCCACATAGGTCATTGCTCAGAGATCAAGAATTCAATTATTATGAGTGGAACTAAAATCCCTCATTTCAACTATATCGGGGACTCTGTCATTGGATCAGATTGTAACTTTGGTGCAGGAACAAAGATTGCCAATCTCCGGAATGACCATGCATCGATAAAGGTTTGCGGAAAAGACACTCGTAAAAAGAAATTCGGTGCCGTCATCGGCGACGGGGTCAGATTCGGCATAAATTGTTCTGTTAATGTAGGTACCATGATTGGATGTGAGGCGCAATTCGCTCCCAATACCTTCATTGAGGGTTGTATAGGAGAAAAAGGGGTAATCCGATAGGAGTAGATAAGGACATGCAGGCAGTAATTCTTGCAGCTGGAGAGGGAAAACGGGTCCGTCCCCTCACAAGGAACCGGCCTAAAGCGATGATACCGGTTGCGAACCGACCGATTATTGAATATGCCATTGAAGCTCTTGTAAAAAACGGGATACGTGACATTGTCGTTGTCGTGGGATACCGTAAAGAGCAGGTGATTCGGTATCTGAACCAGCTGGATGTACCAATAGACGTTGTTGTCCAGGACAAACAACTGGGAACAGGACATGCGTTATTATCTGCCCAATCACGATTGTCCGATAATTTCCTTGTGATTCCCGGGGACAACTATATCGATCCCCTATCCATCTCCCGGATAAAGGAGACAGCGAATTCGATGCTGATTAAGGAACACCCGAATCCTTCAAATTTCGGAGTTGTCACCCTCCATAATGGACATGTGACCAGCATCGTGGAAAAACCAGAATCCGCACCAAGCCTTACCGTCAGCACAGGAATCTATTCGCTGACTCCGGATGTCTTTTCCTATATTGAGGGAAATGATCTTACTGATGCCATATCCACGATGATCCGGGACGATATTAAGATTAAGGGCCTTCCAGCAGATGACTGGCAGGATGCCATATTTGCCTGGGATCTTCTCAAAATGAATCGCGGCCTGTTGCACACAACGTTGTCTCCGGCGCGCGAGGGCATGATGAGCCGCCATGCGATCATTCAGGGACATGTCAGAATCGGTAAAGGGTCGACCATTGGTCCTAATACAGTAATAACCGGCCCCGTTGTTATCGGGAACGATTGTACTATCGGACCTAACTGCTGTATTATGCCTGAGACCAGCATCGGATCCCGGGTGACTGTGGAACCGTTCACCGTCATAGGTGATGCCGTGATAATGGATGATACCACCATTGGATCGCATTCACGGCTTATTAGCAGCGTTGTCGGGGAAAGGTGTTCCCTGGCACCACATACATCGTCATGGAAATCACAGGGCATTCTCGATATTGAAGGGAGTGCAACACGTTCGGAATTCGGAGTGATTTTCGGAGATACTATTTCGGGTGGACCATTCTCGGTCTATAAGAACTCAATTATTGGAAATAATGTTACTATTGAAGGAAATACCACACTTTCCTCACGATATATTCCGGACAACTCAACGGTGATATGAAGTGTGCGGGATTGTAGGATATATCGGGAGGAGATCCGCGGCGCCATTAATCATCGAGGGCTTGAAAAAACTAGAGTACCGGGGGTACGATTCCTTTGGTATTGCGACAATGGAAACGGAGATCACCCTCGAAAAACATCGTGGTCGTATATCCGAGAATGCCATGTCCGCATCTACTCTTAAAGGAAAGATCGGAATAGGACATACCCGGTGGGCTACCCACGGGATTCCCAGCGATGAAAATGCTCACCCGCACACTGATTGTTCAGGAACGATCGCAGTTGTCCATAATGGAATCATTGAGAATTATTCAAGTCTTCAACGCCGGTTAATTGCATCCGGCCATACATTCCGTTCAGATACAGATACAGAGGTCATCGTCCACCTTATCGAGGAGGAATATTCAAAGCACAAAGATCTGCTCACTTCGGTAAAAGCAGTCATTCCTCAACTCAAAGGATCATACGCAATTCTGGTGATTGCCAAGGGTGATGGAAGGATTATCGCAGCCAGAAACGCAAGTCCGCTTGTTATAGGTGTGGGTGACGGAGAGCTGTTCATCGCGTCTGATATGACCCCGATGCTCGAGCACACGGAACAGGTTATCTTCCTCGAAGATGGTGATATCGTCTCACTATCGCAGACAAGCCTGGAGATTTCCAATAACAACGAACCAGTATCCCGCAACACCGAAATGATTGACTGGTCCATTGAAGATGTGAAAAAGGGCGGATTCTCCCATTATATGCTCAAGGAAATTTACGAACAGCCACAGGCTTTTTACAATACTGTTCGTGCAATCAGCAAGGAACTGCTGGCAGGATTCCTGAAAACACCGGAAACTGTTACTATCGTTGCATGCGGTTCTTCCTACCACGCCGGCCTGATCTTCAAGTATCTTTTTGAAGAGTGCTGTGGCATACCTGTCCGGTTGGAATTTGCATCCGAATTTAAATATTACCCTCCACCACTCAAGGGATTGGTTATTGGCATCACCCAGTCAGGAGAGACCGCAGATACGCTCGCTGCACTTCGCGTTGCAAATACTCATAACTGTGCAACTCTGGCAATCACCAATGTACTTGGCAGCACGGTAACGCGAATTGCCGATAATACGCTCTTCATGAGGGCCGGCCCTGAAATCAGTGTGGCAGCAACAAAATCATTCATTGCCCAGCTTGCAGTGCTCATGCAGATTACCAACAGCATATGCAGCTGGAGATTCGATGATAATCTGCTCAGTGCCCATAAGGCAATTGAAGAGGCATTGCTCCTGGAAATCTCCGATAGTGTCGCGATATGCAAGAATGCGCAGAGCATTTTCTATATCGGCCGTGGCCCGTTCTATGCAGTATCCCTTGAAGGGGCACTCAAAATGAAAGAGATTTCATACATCCATGCCGAAGGGTATGCCGCGGGAGAATTAAAACATGGCCCGTTTGCTCTCCTCTCCCGAAATACACCGGTCATCGCTCTTTGTATGCCGGATGAATCATATGATGTAATGGTTTCAAATATCAAAGAGATGAAAGCACGGGAAGCCCCGGTGATTGCGATTGGATGTTCCGGGGATACGGAACTCGCAGAAATCGCCGATCATTTCATTGCGGTTCCAAAGATGGGGAGAATTGAACAAATCCTCACTTCTCTCGTAGTGGTTCAGCTTCTTGCATATTATACAGCGTTGGCTCTGGACCGAGATATTGATAAACCGCGGAATCTGGCAAAGAGCGTGACAGTAGAATGATCCAATACGGTACGAACTCAATTGGTCCGGGCATCAGAGTCTTTGAACCGGTAACCCTGGGTTTTCCATCGAGGGAAAACCTTTCAAAGCCCGTTTTTCCGGGAACTACGATCGGGAGAAATGCCTTGCTCCGGTCAGGAACCATTGTTTATTGCGATGTCGTGATTGGTGATGATTTCCAAACCGGGCATAACGTTGTGATCAGAGAGAAAACCACCATCAAGGACAGAGTTGCGGTGGGGACCGGTTCGGTAATAGAAGGGTATTCGACAATTGGAAATCATGTAAGTATACAGAGTATGGTGTTTATCCCGACGAATACTACGATTGGCGATCGTGTTTTCATCGGTCCGAATGCCATTCTCACCAATGACCGGTACCCCCCGAGAAGGATTGGCGGGTTGATTGGACCGGTGATCAAGGATGATGCGGCGATTGGTGCCAACACAACGATCTTGCCCGGGATCTCTATTGGCATAGGTTCTTTAGTTGCAGCGGGATCGGTGGTCACGCGGGATGTACCGGATCATAAACTTGCCATAGGATCGCCTGCCCGGATTAAAGATCTCCCAAGAACGATCGTGTCAGGATGATATCTCACTCTTGAAAACCTCTGTTGAAATAATGGGAATCCAAAACCATGAAAATCCTACTCGTTTCCACGCAGGATTACATCCACCACCCTGTGCCATCACGGCACCACTATATCTTTGAGAATCTGGCTGAGCGTCATGAAGTGCATGTTGCACATTTTCATGTAAGCAGAGGGTGTGCCCGTCCCACCAGATTGCACATCAAAGAAGCTACCCTTATACCCTTAAAAAATCCGCTGCTTCATTATATCCTCAACACACCCTATCACTACTATATTTTTAATAAAATGGTAAAGGAAGAGGACTATGATGTCATTGTCGCAGCCCATGTACTTGCCGGTACTGCCGTGATCCATGCAGCTAAAAGGCAGCAAATTCCCGTGGTTTTTGACCTGAAAGACTGGTTCCCGGATTCAGCGGCTGCTTATTTTAAAAACCGGTTTCTTGAAACGGTGGTAAGGCACGGGGTCTGGGAAATTACCAAATATAACCTCTCCAATGCCGATAAGATTACCACGGTGTCTCCGTCACTTGTCAAAAAACTCTCGCAGTTCGGATTTCCGTCAGACCTGATAACCAATGGTGTCGATACAGACATCTTCAAACCCTGCGATGGTGCCCCGGCACGGGAAGAACTGAACATTGGTGCTGATGACTTTGTTATTGGTTTTTCCGGGAGTATTGAACGATGGTATGCAATTGACGAGATGATCCGGGCACTTCCCACCCTGATTGATTTTCGACCCAATGTGAAACTCCTGATCGTTGGAGGATCTCTCTTCACAGATTATCAGAAGACTCTTGTTTCACTGGTCAACGATCTCAACCTGTCCGATCGGGTAATTTTTACCGGTCCCAAACCATATTCAGAACTGCCGAAATATATTTCCTGTATGGATGCCTGTACAATCCCATTATCTCCCCCGCAATGGGGAGACATTGCCCTTCCGAATAAATTTTTTGAATATTCTGCCTGTGGAAAACCGATTGTTATGCGTCCTATTCCCGATGTGGAGAAAACTGGCAGCGAGAATCTTTTTGTGTATAAAACCCAGGCTGAATATATTGAGGTAATAAAACAATTAATGCAAAACCCTGTTGCTTATTCGATAGATTTGGAGCAGAACAGCTGGAAAGAGAAGGCACGACAGTTCGAGACCATACTCCAAAAATTCACCTGACTCAGGTATCCAAATTTATTAATGGTCTTACCAGAAACCAGATAGAAACTACGGCAGGTTAATCATATGATATCATATAAAAAACACAGCCGCCTTTCATGGCTGATTGCCATATCGATTACTTTTTTCGTTTTATTCGCACTCTGGCTGCGTCTTTTACCCATGTTCAGTGCAGGGAACATTGACACACTCTCATTCGTAGCAAGCGATGATCCCCTCTACAATCTCAGGCAGGTGGAAGTACTCCTTTCCAATCATTTGAACTACCCATGGTTTGATCCAATGACGTTGTATCCAGCGGGATCGGATATTTACTGGGGGCCTCTCTTTCCTATCATCATCGCCATCGGTTGTCTGCTCACCGGAGCTACAACCCGTCCGGAAATTGTCGGGATTGGTCTTCTGATTCCTCCGCTGATGGGTACTGTTACGATCATCATTATGTATTACATCGGGAGGATCTGCGGTGACTGGAAAACCGGTCTCCTCGCATCGGGGTTTACAGCAGTGGTGACCGGGCAATTTTTTTACCGCTCAATGTACGGCTATATGGATCACCATATTGCGGAGGTCCTCTTTTCCACGATTTTCTGCCTTTTCTATATGTATTCCATCCTTTCCGAAAAAGAGAGGCCGATCCATCTCAAAGATTTCTCTTCATATAAGCGACTACTCCTGCTATCAGCTCTCGCAGGAATCGCTTACTTACTGGGATTCTTTGTCATGCCAACGATGATCCTGTTTGCCATGATCGCCGGAGTCTTCACGGTCATCCAGTTCGTAATTGATTCTTACCGCGGCAGATCCAGCGAGTATCTCCTTATCCTCAACACGGTAGTTTTCTTCATTGCAATTATGGGCCTCCTGACGTTCGGGTTTAAAAGTGCGGGAATTAATCTCTCGACATATTCTCCCAGCCATATTCTTGCGGATGTCATCCTCATTGGAGGCTCGGTTTTCCTCTACATCGTCCAACACTGCCTTCGGAATCGATCCTGGTATTATTATCCGGTCACTATCGGCATATTTGCATTTTTTTTTACACTATTAATGTATCTTGCCAATCCGCAATTATACTCCTTATTTATTAACTCTCTCTTTGCCTTTTTTGGCCAGAGTTCAGCAACCGGAACCGTCCAGGAAGCACGGGGATGGTCACTTGATATTGCGTGGGTAACGTTCAATTATGGCCTTGTTCTTATGGCCGGCGGTATCCTTGTCATGCTCTATAATAACATCCGGGAGGAGCGCCCGGAGCAGATATTTGCCATTGTCTGGTCGCTTATTATCCTTTTCTCAGCCTGGCAGCACGTACGGTATGAATATTATCTGGCAGTCAATGTTGCTCTGCTCTCAGCGATGACGGTCGGTTTTTGTGTGAAGCATGGCTGGCTCTCGATTCATACAGGATCTTCACCTGCAGCGATGAATCGGGATTCCTCCCCAACAGGAGGCAATCCGGATTTGCGCGCAAACAAGACCCAACAAAAAGCAAAAAACCCTGTTCAGCTCACGGATAAGAGGCCCCGCCCAGAATTCGTTATCCTTCTGTTCCTCGTTGTAATTTTAGCTATTCTCTTTGCATACACATCTGTGGGGTACAGTTATTCCAGTGCGGTAAATTACCCCACAACAATGAATCCTGATTGGAAAGAGTCGATGGAATGGATGGAGAACAATACACCGGCGACAGGCATTGATTACAATACTGTGTATTCTAAAAACAACTTCAGCTACCCGGCTACCTCTTACGGCGTGATGTCATGGTGGGATTATGGCCATCTCATTACAACGGTGGGTAAGCGTATCCCCAATGCCAACCCGTTCCAGCAGGGAGTTGCGGGAAGCAGCGGGGCAGCAGCCTACTTCATGGACATGTCCGAAGATTCAGCAAACGCGATCTTGGATAAACTGGGGAGCCGGTATATCGTAACGGACATCGAGATGGACCAGGGAAAATTCTGGGCCATGGCAACTTGGTTCAACGCTACTGAATCCACAGAACCCTATTATACCACCCTGCTTGTTCCAGGCAATGGGAACTCTGTCACTGCCGCGTCCTTCAACAAACAGCCATATTATCTGACGATGATATCCCGCCTCCACAACTTTGACGGATCCCTGACTGAACCGGGAATGGTTTACTATATCGAGTATGCAGATTCCACAATAACCGGTCTGTTACTTCCTGTTATAACAGATGCTATCCAGACGAATACCTCTGCCGCGCGTGAGGAAGTCGTTCAATACAATCGCAACGCTGTGCCGGGATACCATGCAGGTGTGTATAGCGCAAGCATTATCTCACCCCTGGAAACCGTTCCGGCACTCCGCCATTACCGGCTTGTCCATGAATCCCCCACAAACGTCTATAACTCGGCATTCCCTGATGTAAAATATGTCAAAATCTTCGAGTACGTCAAAGGGGCTCATATCCCCGGCGAGGGCATTATTGAAGTTCCACTCGTAACTAATACCGGACGGAACTTCACATACCGCCAGGCAAGCATTGACAGCGAATTTATCGTGCCATATCCGACAACGGATAGTCACTATGATGTCAGAACAACCGGAAAATACCGCATTATCTCCACCGGCCAAGAGTATGATGTCCCTGAATCAGCTGTTCTGCAAGGTCTGACTATCCGGTAATTTTTCCGTTTTCCTGTTATTTCTCTCACGATGCATTTTCAAGGAGCACCTTTTTGGTTTCTCCTTAAATTCCTATACGACAACCATTTTATTGCAGGACACCCACCATTTTCCCATATGCTGGCGGAAGAGATAGCCATCGGGATGCGGGTGAGATATCCGCGGACCGGTACAACCGGACGTGTTCTCCGTATCGAGAAACACCGGGGCGAGGCATTTGCGGAACTGGATGCCACCAACCTTCTGTACCGGATCGATCATCTCATTCCCGTAACAGAGGCCTCGAAAAAGAATGTTTCCATCACAGAAGATGCACGGGAGGTAATTGCAAGGGAGAGGGAACTCGGCGCCCACGGTAACCTTCAGGAAGTCATAAAAAATATCGATCAGAGCTGCGAAGGGGGAGGCTGAACTCATGGCAGGCGTCCGTTTCGTAGACTTTTTTTAATATAATGGAATACCCTGCCGGTCAAATCTGGCAATCCTTTTTTACTGGTTACGTATAAGTAGGTTCGTTATAAATACAATAGGGAGGTTCGATTTCATTTGCAGGATGTGACAGTTCCCAGTGTCAATATCGGAGTAGTCGGTCATGTCGATCACGGCAAGACTACGCTCGTCAACGCGCTCACCGGGACATGGACCGACCGCCACAGCGAGGAGGTGAAGCGGGGCATCTCCATCCGGCTTGGGTATGCCGATGCAACATTTTACCGGTGTGACCGGTGTGAAGGTACCGAAGCCTATTCCACACGTAAGGAATGTCCTATCTGCGGCGGGACCGGCACACCATTCCGCTCCATCTCGTTTGTCGATGCACCCGGGCATGAGACACTCATGGCAACCATGCTCTCGGGTTCTGCGCTGATGGACGGGGCAATGCTCGTCATTGCCGCAAGCGAGAAATGCCCACAACCGCAGACAAAAGAGCACCTGATGGCGCTGGAACTGGTGGGTATCAAAAAGATCGTGATCGTCCAAAGCAAGATCGATGTGATCAGCCAGAAAGAGGCAATGGATAACTACCACGAGATCAGGACATTCGTCAAGGGCACCATTGCTGAAAACGCACCTATCATCCCCGTATCCTCGCAGAAGGGGATCAACATCGGGGCGCTTGTGCAGGCCCTGCATGAAGTGATCCCGGAGCCGGAGCGAGATCCTACGGCCGAGCCCGTGATGCTGATCGCCCGTTCGTTCGATGTGAACAAGCCCGGCTGTAACTGGAAAGACGTGAAAGGCGGAGTCGTCGGGGGGTCTCTTATCCGGGGCATCCTCCGCGACAACGACAAGATTGAGATTCGTCCCGGCCGACAGACACAGGTCGAGAACAGGATCAAGTGGATACCTATAACGACAACCATTACATCAATCAGCGCCGGTTCAGAGATCGTCGAGACCGCCACCCCCGGCGGTTTGCTTGGCGTGGGAACGATGCTCGACCCGGCACTGACAAAAAGCGATACCCTTGCCGGGCAGGTTCTGGGTCACGAGGGAAAACTTCCCCCGGTCTGGGACAAGATCCGGTGCAGGATCACTCTGATGGAAAGGGTTGTGGGTGCGACAAGCGAGCTTGTCATTGAGCCGCTGAAACACTCCGAACCCCTGATGCTCTCGGTGGGTACTGCGGTCACGGTCGGAATCGTGACGAACACCAAAAAAGATTTGGTAGAGATACAGCTGAAGCGGCCGGTCTGTGCAGAGATAGGGTCACGGATAGCCATTAGCCGGCAGGTGGGAGCACGCTGGCGCCTGATCGGGATGGGCGTTCTGGGAGAGTAAAGGTCCTCCTGGACGCTAACGCCCTGATGATGCCCGCCGAGTTCCATGTCGATCTCTTCAGCGAGCTCAGGAACATTCTTGGGGGGTTCGAACCCATCGTACTGCAGTCAGTGCTCCGGGAGCTTACGGGGCTCTCACGGGCCAAAGGCCGCAACGGTGCCGCAGCCCGGCTGGGTCTTGCCCTTGGGGAGCAGTGTACCATCACAGAAGATGATGACGAATCCACTGGATCAGTCGATGCCCGGATTATCGCTTATGCGGTCAGGCATAACTGCATGGTGGTGACAAACGACCGGGGTGTCAGGGACGAACTGTTTGCACGCGGAATCGGGGTTATATCCATGAGAAAACAGAAAAAACTGGAATTATTGCGGAGATGAGGTGAAGTATGTACCATAAACTGATGCTTGAGGACAAGGTCCGGGTTCCCCCTCAACGGCTTGGTGAGAGACTCGAGAACGTGATTCTCGATGTTCTTCAGGAGCAGCTGGAAGGAAGTATCGACAAGGAGATCGGGATTTTCATCTGTGTTACCAAAGTAGAAGACGTTGGCGAGGGCGAACTTGTTCCCGGGGACGGCGGAGTCTATTACGATGTCAAGTTCGAGGCACTGGTGCTTCGTCTCGGTCTCCAGGAAGTGATCGAGGGCGTAGTTGTAGAGACAACCAGCTTTGGTGCCTTTATCAGCCTCGGGCCCATCGATGCCATGCTCCATGTCAGCCAGATCTCTGACGAATATATCAACTATGACGAGAAGAATGCCCGGCTCATCTGCCAGGAATCCAAACACTACATCGGCGTGGGAGATATTGTACGGGTCCGCGTCGTGACACTCTCCCTCAACGAGCGCGAACCCCGCGACAGCAAGATCGGTCTCACCATGCGGCAGGCGGGCCTGGGCACGTCCCTCTGGTTGGAAGAGGAGATGGAAAAGGAGAAAGAGAAGTCCGGCCAGACCGCAGGTACTGGTAAGGAGCGGCCCGAAAAAATGAGGGGCAAGAGGAAAGATCATGCCGCAGGCGAATAAGAAGAAACAAGGCAAGGTCTGCCGCGATTGTCACCGGGTTGTCGATGGCGAGAGCTGCGTAGTTTGTGGTACCTCGAATCTCAGCGAAGACTGGTCCGGTTATCTTGTAATCATCGACCCAGAGAATTCTGAAGTAGCAAAGCGCATGAATATCAAACTGCCGGGCCGTTACGCACTGAAGGTCCGCTGATGCTCACCCTTCCCGAAGAGCACCGGCAGCTCTTCAAGGAACCCTTCGGGGAGTTGCACCGGGAGATGGAAGAGATCCTTCCCCTCCTCACAGGAGCCACGGTATATACGGTCGGAGATGTGGTTACCCATAATTTCCAGAAAGCCGGCATGACTCCTGCCGTTGCCGTGGTGGACGGGTATACAATGCGATCTCCCTGCAATAAAATCCCGGAGATCTCCGGGGAATGCATCCGGGTCAGAAACCTTCCGGGAACCCTAACCAAAGACCTCATCGCCGCGATCCACCACGCGATAGCACATCCCCCGGTAACAATTCTTGTTGAGGGCGAAGAGGATCTCGCCGTGATCCCCATGGTCATCGCCGCACCGGTTGGATCGATCGTCCTTTACGGGCAGCCCCATGAGGGTGTTGTTCTCCGGACGGTCACACCTGAGGCGAAGGCAATGGCCCGACAGTTCCTCAATCGTTTCATTCACTCTCCTACAGATGAGAAGTAGCGTTCGTTTCCCCAGGCTCCAGTAATATCATGTCGTACTTGGATGTGGGCCGGGGTCATATTTTAAATAACCCGGTTCCCAATAATTACAGGATATTGATGGACTTTGAGATCACCAGCGATAAAAGGAATGAACTTTTATCCCGAAGAGAGGTTCAGTTTACCCTCAAATACGATGGAGCCACCCCCTCCCGCATGCAGATCATCGGCAAACTCTGTGCCCTGCTCAATGTGAAGGAACACCAGGTCGCTCTTGACACCCTGCACAGCAGTTTTGGCAAGACCGAGCTGGTTGGTGCAGCACGGATCTATGACAGCGAAGAGGGCCGGAACAAGACCGAACGCCCCCACCTTGCAGCGCGCGGTATGCCCAAGCCCAAAGAAGAGGGAGCGGCATAGGCATGGCAGCGAAGAAGGCAGCAGCCCCGAAGGCCCCAAAGCGGGGAGCCTACTTCAAGGTCGAGGGTGCCAAGATCACCACCGAGAAGAAATACTGCCCGCGCTGCGGACCCGGCGTCATGATGGCAGACCACAAGGACCGTATCACCTGCGGAAAGTGCGGGTATACTGAATTCAGAAAATAAGCTCCAATGCCTGTTTTTGGGCAGATACTGGGGATTGAGGGCACGGCCTGGAACCTCAGTGCCGCTCTTTTTGATCGCGATCTTCTGGCCCTTGCTTCACGCCCATACAGCCCCGCACAGGGAGGAATCCACCCGAGAGAGGCGGCGCAGCACCATGCGTCAGCGATGAAGGAATTGATTGCTACGGTGCTCAAGGAGCCGGAGAAGGTTGAGGGGATCGCCTTCTCGCAGGGGCCGGGTCTCGGTCCCTGTCTCCGGACCGTTGCCACCGCAGCACGGTCGCTGGCCCTTGCCCTCGACGTTCCCCTGGTAGGGGTAAATCACTGCGTGGCGCACGTGGAGATCGGGTGTTTTGCAACAGGATGCAGAGATCCCGTCGTACTCTATGCCAGCGGCGCCAACACGCAGGTAATAGGGTACCTGAACGGGAGATATCGTATCTTTGGCGAGACTCTGGATGTCGGCCTTGGCAACGCACTCGATAAGTTTGCCCGGGCAAAGAACTTCCCCCACCCCGGAGGCCCTCACATCGAAGTTCAGGCAAAAAACGGCTCTTACATCGATCTGCCCTACACCGTTAAGGGTATGGATCTCGCTTTCTCGGGCCTCGTTTCCGCGGCAAAGGATCACAAAGCTCCCCTGCCCGATGTCTGCTACAGCCTGCAGGAGACCGCATTTGCTATGTGCGTGGAGGTGACCGAGCGGGCGCTTTCCCTGACCGGGAAGAATGAAGTAATGCTCGTCGGGGGCGTAGGAGCGAACAAGCGCCTGCAGGAAATGCTCCGGTGCATGTGCGAGGAGCGGGGTGCCCGGTTCTATGTGCCCGAGCAGAAGTATCTCGGTGACAACGGGGCCATGATCGCCTATACGGGAAAACTGATGCTCGAGAGCGGGACAAGCCTTCCCGTGGAATCCTCCCGCATCAACCCATCCTTCCGGTCCGATGATGTTGTCGTGACATGGAGAGAGGACGAGATAATATCGCCTCACCTGCACGATCCTGCTGATGGGGAGAGCCGGCGCGGGGCAGAAGCCATTGTCACCTTCCGTATTGGGACGGCGGAGAAGCGGCGGGTTCCCAAGCACTACCGGGTCCCGGCTCTCGACCGGCGCCTGATCGCCGAGCGGACCCGGGCCGAGGCCCGCCTTATCCATGCGGCCCGCAGGTGCGGTGTCCCGACACCGATCATGAAGGATATTACTGAAGATACCATTGTTATGGTGCGGATCAACGGAACGCTCCTGACCGAAAATCTGTCAGAAACCTCCCTTCGGGAAGCGGGCCGGATGGTCGGACACCTGCATACGGGGGGGATTGTGCACGGCGACCTAACAACAAGCAACCTGATCCTCCGGCAGTCCGATGCACGCTGCGTGCTGATCGACTTCGGGCTGGCACAGGCGACCGAGGAGATCGAGCCCCGGGGTGTCGACCTCCATGTCCTGTACCAGACTTTGGAGAGTACGGCACCGGACCAGGCTGATACCCTCAAGGCGGCATTCCTATCGGGTTACCGGGAGAACTTCTCCCATGCTGACGAGGTGGTCGCGCGCGAACACGAGATCGAACTCAGGGGGAGGTACCTGTGAAACTGACGATCGTCACCAGCAATGCCCATAAGGCAGCGGAGGTTGCCGCATTCTTCGCGGGGACTGTCGAGGTCACCCATGTGGCCCTCGATCTTCCCGAGTACCGCTCTGACGACGTTGGCGAGATCGCCCGGGGAAAGGCTTGCTATGCGTTCAAAGAACTAAAGGCCCCCGTCATGGTGGACGATACCGGTCTCTTCATTGATGCTTTGAACGGGTTTCCCGGGCCGTACGCCGCTTTTGTCCTCAACACCATCGGGAACCCGGGGGTCCTGAAACTGATGAACGGGGTGCAGGACCGGCGCGCACGGTTCACGACCGCTATCGGGTTCGCTGATGAGGCCGGTGCCCGCGTCTTCAGGGGAACCGTAGAAGGACAGATCACCCATGCTCCCCGGGGCGATAGTGGCTTCGGGTACGACCCGATCTTTGCGGTGGGTGAAACGACTCTTGCCGAACTCCCCCTCGATGAGAAAAACCGGATCTCCCACCGTGCCCGGGCGCTCGCAGCGTTCCATGACTGGTTTATACACGGACGCACGAGTACCAAGTAACGCAAACGGTTAAGTGATCTTACAGCTTTGTTATAAGGGCAGAGACAGGAGTGTTCACTAATGGCAAAGTTTCCTGAAGCCGAGGCCCGGCTGCTCAACGTGAAAATATGCATGCACTGTAACGCACGGAATGCGATCCGTGCAACCAGCTGCCGCAAGTGCGGTTACCAGAACCTGCGCCCCAAGAACAAGGAACGCAAAGCGTAATCTTCTCCAGCAATACGTTTTTTTGGGGGTGAAATTGCCCCCTGTCCGCACCAGTTTCCTGATCGTCCGTGTCTGCCCGTATTTTTACACTGGAGAGACTTGAAGAAGAGACCGAATGTGATATGCAGTGGAGATCACGCTGAATAATACGTGACCCGCTTGCCTTTTGAGGCATACTCCCCGGCAAAGGTCTCGAGATTGCGCTTGTACCCGATGCGGTCGACGAACCCGAGCTCCTTGAGCCTCCCGCGGACCCTCATCACGTCAGCCTCGTCAGCCCAGTCCCGGGTATACACGTAAATGACCTTCCGGTTGTCCCGGGAATCCGGGTTGGGTTTTGCCGTGCTCACCTTAGCCGAGATCCCCAGTTCATGGGCCATCGTGGCATCCCTCACCTTCTTCCAGGCAGCATCCACAGCATCGGGCTCCTGGAAGATCAGCCATTTCCCTGCATTCTCATCCTCAATCGCCTCGGGTGCGCTACCTGGGGCATCCAGAACGATCCAGTAGGTCTGGAGGGTCCTGGTAGGGAGGACCCCCTCGCCTTCGCAGAGCATCCGATAAATCGTGGGGATATTCGAGAACCGGGCTAGGACGGCCTCGGCCAGCTGCGGGTACTCTTCCTGGAACTTCGCAAAGATTGCAGTAAGAGCCGCAGTGAAGTCAGTGCCACTTTCGACCAGGGCAAACAGGTACTTGCCCTCCGCCTGCAGCCCCCGGTTCAGCAGGTGCTCGAAGATGCCGTATGCTACATCCGCCAGTGCTTCGGGATCGACTTCAGCCATTGGTACCACAAACGATGTTGGGAAAAAAATAGTTTCTGTATTGATGTGGGTATATTCTGCCCGGTGTAGATCCGACGGGCACAGGGGGAACGTGCCTGCAGATACCCTCATTCGTCACCGGTGTGCATTATGGTGAAGGAATTTAAAAGTGCAGAACATACGCATGTACCAACTATGGAATGGAAACGTGACTGGGGTCTTACAGCACGGGTGTGGTTCACCGGTCTGTTACTGCTTATACTTTATCTTGTATTCATGACCATCCTCCTCGCATTCGGGGTGAGTGCTTGGTTCATTGTCCTTATCGCCGTAGGCATGGGCCTGATCCAGTACTTCTTCTCGGACAAGATGGTGCTCTGGAGCACGGGGGCAAAGGTCATCGAAGAGGACGAACACCCTGAACTCCATCTGATGATAGAAAGACTCTGCCGGGAGGCGGGACTCCCGAAACCGAAGATTGCAATCATGCAGAGCCCGGTGCCCAATGCCTTTGCTACCGGCAGGAGCCCGAAGCACGCCGTGGTGGCCTGTACGGATTCGATTATGCGCCTCCTCTCTAAAGATGAGCTGGAGGCCGTGCTCGCCCACGAGCTCTCGCATGTCAAGAACCGGGATATCCTGACCATGACCTTGGCCAGTTTTATCGCCATGATCGCCTCAATGATCATGCAGAGTTTCTTCTTCTCGGCTCTTTTCGGGGGAAATAACCGGGAGAACGGCGGGGCCTGGATCATCATCTGGATTGTATCGATCATCGTGTACGCAGTCAGTACCCTTTTGATCCTCGCGCTCTCGCGGTACCGCGAGTTCGCCGCAGACCGGGGCAGTGCCCTGATCACCCGGAACCCGCGGGCCCTGATTTCTGCTCTGAACAAGATCAGCGGCCGGATCGATGCCGTCCCCCCGGAAGCCAAGGCAAAAGTCGAAGGTGCCAATGCATTCTTCATCATCCCGGCCCTGTCCGGCAACACCATCATGGAGCTCTTCTCCACCCACCCTCCGCTGGAGAAGCGGATCGCCAACCTGCAGAAAGTCGAAGCAGAACTCCGGGGTTACTGATCTTCCCTTTTTTTATATTCTTTCCAGTACGACGTTGTACCGGGAGATACCCGGGATCATTCCAACCGGGCACCGGATCCGGCAATCCAGTGACAATTATTAATACTCTGTCCCGCTAAAATTGTAGAGCACAGTGCATCGATGGTCTAGAGGTATGACTTAGGCCTTCCAAGCCTATAGCCCGGGTTCGATTCCCGGTCGATGCATTCGGGCTCGTGGTCTAGTTGGCTATGACGTCGCCTTCACACGGCGAAGATCTCGTGTTCGAATCACGACGGGCCCATACTGTTTTCACCACTTCTTCCCGCCGGTTTCACAGCTATCCGGGCATTTTTAAAGCGTTTTCCACTGGAAACAAAGGGGTCACTATAGAGGGCTCCTGTCTCACTATAGGTTGCCTGTGCATTGCACATGCAATGGAGATCGCACCACGCGGGTTGCCCTCTCCCAGCCCCGGTTTATAACTAACACTGTTATGGAGGATTTACGGTCACATCCTCCCCGGCATATGGTGGATTACGGAAGAAGACCGCGAGGATAACGAACGGGACGATGTAAAGAACATCGTAGAATGGCAGCCTGTAGATCAGAATAATCACGCCAACCAGGGCCACACCTACCGGAACAAGGAACTTTTTCTGCAGGAACGAAGCTTCCGCACCGGTCAGTTCCGGCACGATCAGGGACGGTCGGGCCCGGCATGCATAGAACCATGCGTAGGCAAGTACCACCGCCAGAGCAAGGTAATTCAGCTGGAACAGGAGATCGGTGATCTCGTAACCGTCACCGGATGTAAAGGCTTCCGTGAACGGGACGAAGACAACGATCATCAGGGAGAGAAGATGGATGTACAGGAACCGGAAATCGAAGGTCTTCATGCGGTGGAACATCTGGCAGTAGAAGAGCCAGAACATCCCGAGGATCAGGAAGGCCCCGATAAAGTCGATGACCGCCGCGACGTGGTACCGATATAGGTGACGGTATAGGCAGGATTATCCAGCGAGCCTGCCACCGGCACCTGAATATTCCGGATCATCAGTGTCATGGTGAAGGCATAGATACCGTTGGTGATGCGTTCGAGATTGACCTTGCTGATGGGTTCGGTAACGGGCATTTCCTGCACCTGGTACCAGAGACTGGTTCATAGAGCCTCTTCTTTTTTTAGGTTTGTGGAGGGTTTGAACAGGGCTGTGAGGGGGGGCTCCCCCTACCCCCCACCCTGAAAAAAACCGGAGGGGATCAACCCCCCCTCCCGCATGGGGGGGTGGTCGGGGGAGTACCCCCCATGCGTTCAGGCCAAACCCCGGCCCCCCTCTTTTCCAGGTATCCCTGCCGGGAGGTGGCATCCGGTGATAATTCCACACGAAGATGCACAGATGTGGCTGCAGGATCCTGTTGGCTGCCCATTTTTGGGAAGGGGGGTACTCCCCCCACCCCCCAGCCAAAAAAATTCCGGTGGGGGTGAGGGGGTGGCGATAATAATTGTTGGAGGGGGGTACCCCCCCCCTTCCGGGACACTCCCGCGTGCCAGATCTCCGAAGAAGTACTTAATTGGTTACGGGTTTTTTTGCAGGCCGGCATGCTGTGGGAGGTCCGGGGGTACCCCCCCAGGGTGTCCTGAACCATGGCACACCCTGATCAGGCCCGCAGGCTCTCCAGCCAGGCTTCGAATGCAGGATAGAACCGGGCGATCCGCTCGATCTCTGTGGGGGTGCGCATACCCGTCTTCCGGTGATAATACCGGGTGTGTCCATTCTCATCGGGATGATTCTCCTCCCCGTCCATCGGGCTGATCGCCGCAACCGGGTTCTCGCGGCAGGGTTCGTTGGTCAGGGTGCGGCAGTATGCGGTACGGATTGCGGACCGGAGCGGGGTGACAGCACACCGCGTATCGGAAAAACCGTCCCACGAGGCACTGACGGGGAACCCGCCGCGTGCCAGGGGCAGGTCCCACGTGGCGTCCACCAGCACCCAGCGCCCGTTGATCAGGACCCGGCAGGCAAGGTGGTAGGCCACCGGCATCCCGGCGGCGAGGGTGCGGAGCTCCGGAGGATAACGGATACCCGGGTCATCCCAGAGGAACGGGAACGTTGCATAAACTACATCGAGGCCCAGACGGCGGTACAGGGCCGCCAGCAGATAATGCTTGGGCCCGCAGTATCCCCGGCCCCGGTCCAGGATCTGTTCGGGCGCAGTTTTTGGATCGGTCATGGGCACCAGGATCGAGTACGGGATATCGCGGATGTGCTCGAAGATCGCAATCCGTGCCTGCAGGGGATCCTTCCCCCGGGTCCATTCCTCAAATGCCTGATCGGACCGTGTCATCATGGGAGATCCTGTCCACTATCCGTATCTTGTCGATGACGATAAACCCTCTCCGGCGACCGGCCGGATCGTCCCCCGCAAGCGATGTGAAGGCTATCCGCCGAGAGAAACTCCCCCACGGAGAGAAAAACTATGGGCAGGACCGCCGGATTCCGGCGGTCGTGCGTGCAAAAGGAAAAAGTGAGATTATGCGTTCTTCATCTTGGCCTTGGCGACGAAGCCGTCCTTGCCAATGTAGTACATGTAGCCCTTTTCCTTGGCAATCTTCTCAGTTCCGACTTTCTTCTTCTTGCCGGACTTGTTGTGCTTCATCGGGGCTGCCCAGACATACCCATCCTTGCCAATGAAGTAGAGGTATCCCTTTTCGCGCTGGATCTTTTCCTTTCCAATTTTGGTTCCCATTTAAACACCTCAAAACCTCAATCGGGTTTTGATAATGAGAGTATCGCCTGATAATATAAAAATCTTCCGTCGAAAGTCCGTCGAAACCCTGATTTTTAGCACATATTTAAGGCTTTTTTGGTCATTCAAGGGCACAATTCACTCCGTTTTAAATACCCTAAAAATCGACCCTTTTCGACATATTTGCCCCAAATAACGGCTGAATTGATTCCGGTGCACCCGGATGCACCGGATATGTAAGCGCGGCTTGGAGGGGGGTTTGTTGGCTATCCGGCCGGGGGTGCGGCATGATCAGCCAAGGTTCATGACCGGCTGGATCCGGCCGGGTGCCATGCGGGTGATCGTGAGCGGCATGGCCGTTCCTTCCGGCTGGAGTTTTAGGGAGAGGATGCCATATGGCAGAACCCCCTGCCGGGGGCATGCCGTAATCTCGAACTGTTCGCCGGGTTCCAGCAGGTCGTCGGCATCCGCAGTCCTGCCGGGCAGCATGTTATATTTCCCGGAGATGATCCAGCCCGGGCAGGAAAGGGGGCCGGAAACGGCCCGGGGGATCGCTTCAGGTGCTCCTGCACCGGTCCACTGAATCGCCAGGCGATCCATATCGATGGCCCCGGTACTCCCGATGAAGAGGGATGTCGTGAACCTCACCGCTCCAAGATTGTTTGAGTTCTGCTGCTGGAACAGGAGCGGCAGTTTCCCTGAGCTCGTGCTGATCTGCGGAAAACCATAGACATTTCCTATAGTCTGGAGGTGATCACCGGTCATGTACATGCTGTCAGCAACAAGACCCCCGGGAAATGTCTGAAACGGGGTGCTGGTACCCCCGCCTGAAAAAAAGAGCACCAGAAGTACACCGGCAACGATAAGAACACCCAGACTGATGACCAGTTCAAGACCGGTGAACCCATCCTCACCCATACTCATCCTTCTCATACGGATCTCTCCCGGCGATCCACCAGCCGACGGGGCCTCCCCTTGAACCGGAAGATGCCCAGCTCCCCCGGCCCGGCAATACAGATGTCAATATGGAGCCGGCCCTCGGCATGGGGGGCCACAAGCCCCGGCTTGGATCGCAGGAACCGTTCGGTGATGCCGGACTCCACGAGCCGCCGGTCGCACCGTTCCGGATCAGGCGATTCCACCCCTATGCGGAGGACGGTCTCCCCGGGTGCCTGCCCATCCGTGATCGATGCCTCATACTCCCCGGTGAGGTAGTCCATGTGCCCGGGCTGGAAGACCGCTGCTTCAATGTCCACACGGTTCAGCGAATTGCCAGCGATCCATGCTGTCTCCGCCTCCCGCTGGGGGTTGATAATCCGCATATGCGTCCGGCCGCAGCGGCACCGTTCCCGGGAAAGAACGACCGTAGTATCCTCCGTATCGTAGTTGATCAGAACCATCCCTCCCCGGCCCCCCATAGGAAGCAGGGTGGTCAGGACCGCCCGCCCGCACTCCCCATCGGGTACAAATCCCTGCAACCGGGGATCGTAGACATCGAGGTGCACCAGATCCTCGGGTACGTGAAGCCCGGAGAACTCCGTACACTCCCCGCACATGGTACCTTCTGTACTGCCATACGTGTTGTATACCGGGCACCCCCACTGCTCTGCGAGGTAACGGCGGGACTCGTCCGCAAAACTCTCGCCGCCGGCCACCAGCTTGTCGATGGCGATATCCCCTGGCCGGACCCCTTCCGCCTTCAGCCGCCGCCATAACCGGAGCAGCTTGAAGACACTCCCCACGATCGCAGTGGGCCGGTAGTTCCTCAGGATACGGGAATCGAACGAACACTTACCGATAGGGATAATCCCCATCCCGATCTTTTTGGCTGCAATCGTCATCGTGTTCGCCCCCACGTTCATGCCGTACGAGGCGCAGACCACGATACGATCCCGGGACGTGAAGCCCTGCGAGACGAAACTGCGGGCATACTTCTCGGCATACCGTTTCCAGTCATCCCAGGTGAGGAAGAATCCTTTTGGTGTACCGCTCGTCCCGCTGGTCTCCTGGATGGAGAAGATGGCATCCCAGTCAGCGGAGAGGAACTGGAACTCCGGAGTGACCGGGGGCTGGTGCTCCCGGATGGTCTTTCCGGAGACGAGCGGGAGTTCCAGCAGGTCCTCGTGGACGCGGATCGATCCGGGATCGATCCGGTTCTTCTGGAACCAGTGCCGGTAAAACGGCGACCTGGTGGCGGCATACTGCACCGTGTACCGGACGCGTTCATCGATAAGGGTATCGAGATCCCCCCGGTCCAGAGTCTCAACCTCCGGTGAAAAGAACGGTCCGTCAGGCATGACAGAGGATTATGGGAGGACGCTGATATAGGTTGCGCCCGTCCGTTGTGGCCCTATATTTATCGTCATCCGTTCCCCAGTTATACACGCATTCATGTACTTCCACCTGATCCTCACCGACGACTGCAATCTTTGTTGCAGCTACTGCCGGGCCAAGGCATTCCTCGAGCTCGATGAAAGCGAGGAGGAGCGATCGGTGGAGATCGATGAGCATATACCGGTGGAACTGGCCTATGATCTGGCGGATCTCTATGCATTCCTGAAGCGCGATCCCAATCCCACCCTGACATTCTACGGTGGAGAACCGCTCCTGCGGGCCGATCTGGTGGAGCGTATCGTTCGTGAAGCCCCGGTACACCGGTTCATGATGCAGACCAACGGACTGCTGCTGGACAATCTCTCCCCGGAAACGGTCAGCCATTTCACGACCATCCTCGTTTCCCTCGATGGCCAGCGGGATCTGACGGACAGTTCGCGGGGCGAGGGGGTGTATGACAGGGTGATGAGCCAGGTACGGCAGATCCGGTCGAACGGGTTCACCGGAGAACTCATCGCGCGTATGACCGTCACGGAGAAGACCGATATCGCGGACGCGGTCCGCTGGCTCTCAGACAACCCGGACTACCCGTTCTCATCCATCCACTGGCAGCTGGACGCCAACTTTGCCGGCGATTTTGCCCTGCGGACATTTGCCGGATGGGCGGAGCACTCGTACAATCCCGGTATCCGGGCCCTTGTCAACGAATGGGTGGACCGTATGGAATGTGACGGCATCGTTCCCACATGGTACCCGTTCCTCGACCCGATGGAGGACCTGTTGCTGGGGAGGGCGAGCCGGCTCCGGTGCGGATCAGGTTACATGAACTACAGCATCATGACCAATGGCCACATCGCCCCCTGCCCGGTGATGATTGGCATGAACCAGTATTATCTGGGGCATATACGAATTTCCGATCCTACCCGGCTCGGCTCTGTTGACGTGGGCGGGGAATGTACAACCTGCCGGATCCGGTCTTTCTGCGGGGGCCGGTGCCTGTACTCCAATATCACCAGACCGTGGGGGGCTCCGGAACGGGCCCTTGTCTGCGGCACGGTGGAAAACCTGCACGATGCTCTCACCGGGGCCCTTCCCCGCGTGCGATCCCTGATAGCGGACGGATCCATCACGCTGCAGGATTTCGCCCACGAGAAGTTCAACGGGTGCGAGATTATTCCCTGATCCGGGTATTTCCGTTATTATATACATATTGTCCGCATAATGCAGATGTTTTTATACCGGACATGTGATTGTGTACATGCAGATCACAACTGCACGAGCAACCCCAATGGAAAGAAAGAGTTTTGGTGGCCCGAGGAATTTCGGTCCCAGAGAGATGACGAAGACAGTCTGCTCAGACTGTGGAAAGGAATGTGAAGTCCCGTTCAAGCCAACGGAAGGAAGACCGGTCTACTGCAGGGACTGCCTTCCCAAGCACCGGAAACCCCGGTTCTGAACTCATTTATTTTTCTTTTTTTACAAGCGGTGACTGCTGTTCCTGAATACACCAGGTGCCGGATCCGATAACATCAAGACACCATATGGCGTATCCCCGCATATGGCAGGATCGTGGAGCGAGGCCAGGGAATGTGCCCTGCGGGAGAATCTTCCCCGAATCTATCATGACTGGGACACCAACACCTTCGGGGCGTGCAGGGAGGGAGAGATCCAAGGCGAGTTCAAGGGCGGGGCATTCATCGAGCACCGCTGCATCTGTATGCCGACGCACCTGCCCTGCGAAGAACTCGAAGAGAAAGAACGAAGGTTTTTATCGGAGAATCCAGACTGGTGAGACTGAACGTGCCACGGGCACTTCAGGGTTTTCTTCCGATCTCCTCACGGAACCGGTGGAGGAGATCGTAAAGCATCAACCGGAACTCGGCCCCGATCTCTTCCCATGATTTCGCCTCCCCCGTCGGGCTTCGTTGTTGCGAATCAAACCCGGTTCCGCCATCTGATGGTCCGGGACTGTCTTCCTTTCCCGCCGGAGTGGACTTCCACCAGATCTCCCGCATGATCTCAAAGTACCCGCTCGCAATCACGATGAGGAAGACTAGAGGCACTATGATAAAGGCGAGGATCCAGAACATCGAGTACAGCTGGGTCTGCGCAATCCCGTCAACCCACGAGAAGATCGCCAGAATAAATGCGATACAGAAGACGCTGCCGAACGCCCGGATGATCGGCGCGGGCAGGTTGAAGGGGAACGGGAGTGCACCGAAAAGCGCCCCGATGAACAGGATGACGGCGATCAGCATCAGGAGCCAGAAATTCCCGTTGATAAAGGATACTGCCGAGTTGAAGACCCCGTTTGCGATATAATGGGTCAGGATATTGGCAAGGACAATCGCGATCAGGAGAGTAATTATCCCGATCATCCTGGTAGCAAATACCCAGCCGAATGATCTGGTGCGACAATGCATACCGGTTCCTTCCTAAAAGAATGCTGTACCTGTATTGGTCAGCGTGCTATAAGAGTGTGTGACATCGGGGCCCCTGTACCGCCAGAAGATCTATACGAGACCCGGGGGATGATCTGTTATGCAGGTTAATTACAAGCGGTACGGCCTTTATCTGCTCCGGTGGCAGGCAAGCACCCCTATCCTTGCCGGTGTGGGGATCCTTCTAGTATCGATGGGTCAGCTGGTAGCGGCCATCGTTGCCAACCTGATCGGGGGCCTGATCTTTTTCTGGGTGGACCAGTTCATCTTCACCTCCCAGTCGCTTGCTGCGCAATGGGAGGTCCGGGAGAATATCGTCTGCGTTGACTGCGGGAGGGTTACGCGGGGATACCGGCTGGTCCGATCGGGGGACTATGATCGATCTGCCACGGATCATATCCCGGAGTTCCGGTGCGAGGAGTGCTCCCAAAAGAAGTCCGAGGAGCTTAAATTCCGTGGCGTGAAAACCGAATAACCTCTTTTTTTCCCTATCACGGGGACTTTTCCACTCACCGTCCCGATTTCAGCCTGGATCTCGGACCCCGGCGCAGTATCCGGTGTCATCCATCCTATCAGAATTGGCAGAATGGATCCGGTAATAAAAATACAAAGGTACTCAAAAAAATGCAATAATGTATAAATATGTACAAAGCTGACATTTCTTAAGCAAAGTTACGATGCCTGCACACCGCAGGAGCAGATCGTCACGATAACCACCGGCGGGAACATATTCCCCGCCAGTCACCGTCCCGCAAGGAATTGAGATGAACCTGACACTGAATCTCGGACCCGATGAATTTGTAACGGCAGTACAGACCCAGCCCAAGCCCCTGATCATTCCCCTCTGCGCAGAACTGCCCCTTCCTGATATCTCCCCCCTCGACCTGTACGAGGGGACGAAGCGGGGGAGCGGGTTTTTGCTCGAATCCATGGAAGGGAGCGAGAAACTCGCGCGGTACTCGTTCATCGGCCTGGAGCCCGAGATGATCATAACGCTGGGCCACACCACGGAGATCCAAGGGCGCGAACCGTTTGTATCGATTGCAGAGGACCCCGACGGGGATGACCCGGTGGAGCGAATCAAATCGGTCCTCTCCCGGTTCCATTACATGAATGTCAAGGCGCCCCGGTTCTTCGGGGGGATGGTCGGGTATTTCACGTACGACTGTGTCTACTCCCTCTTCGACAAGGTACGGGGATCACGCGAGGGGGGCATACTTCCGGTTGCAGGCAGGGAGGCCCGGTTCATGCTCACCAAGGACTGTATCGTCATGGATCACCTGGATAAGAAGCTGTACATCTTCTCGAGCCCGTTCCTGACCTACGACTCCAATCTTGAGAAAGAGTACGAAGCGGGCGAGCGCACGATCCGGTTCCTTGCCGACCGTATCATGACGATCAAACCGGGCATCAGAAACCAGAATGCAAAGAGCGGTACGGTTCTCCACCCGGTGATCCCGGAAGGCCACTCAAAGGAGTACTTCACCCGGGCTGTGCGGAGTGTCCGGGAGCATATCACCGCCGGGGATATCTTCCAGGCCGTCATCTCCCGCAGCATGGAGTGCCCGGTAACCGGTGACCCGTTTGCCATCTATGCGTCCCTCCGGACCATCAATCCGAGCCCGTACATGTATTACCTCGACTTCGGGGATGAGAAGGTGATCGGGGCAAGTCCCGAGATGCTCGTCCGGGTGGAGCGGCGCCAGGTGACGACTGTGCCGATTGCCGGCACCCGTCCCCGGGGGAGAACGAAACCCGAAGACGACCGACTGGCCGAGGATCTGCTCCGTGATGAGAAGGAACGGGCCGAGCACACCATGCTCGTCGACCTCGCACGGAACGACCTTGGCCGGGTCTGCCGGTTCGGATCCGTGAACGTGAGCGAGTTCATGGGGATCGAGAAGTTTTCCCATGTCCAGCATATCGTCTCCACGGTCACCGGCACCCTCCGGGACAACCTCGACTGCTACGATGCCTTCAGGTCCTGTTTTCCGGCGGGGACTGTATCGGGGGCCCCCAAGATCCGCGCCATGCAGATCATCGACGAACAGGAACCGGGCCGCCGCGGCCTGTATGCCGGTGCCGTCGGGTACGTCGGGTTCGACCGGAACCTTGACTTCGCCATCGCCATCAGGACCATTGTCGTGAATAACGGCCGGGCCACGATCCAGGCAGGGGCCGGTATTGTTGCAGACTCCGTGCCCGAGAACGAGTGGAACGAGACGGAGAATAAGGCGGCCGCGATGATCCGGGCGATCGAGCGATCGGGGGCCTGTTCATGAAGGTCCTGATCATCGACTGCTACGATAGCTTCACCTTCAACCTGTACCAGCAGGTCGGGAAGATGGGGGCGGAACTGGTAGTGCTTCCCTGCGATACACCCCTCGATGTGGTCAGGAATACTCCGTGCGACCGGATCATCCTCTCCCCGGGTCCCGGGAGTCCCCGGGACTCCGGTGTCTGTCTTGATGTACTGGAGACCATGAGCCGGACCATCCCGACACTGGGGGTCTGTCTCGGGCACCAGGCCATCTGCACGGCCTACGGGGGAGAGGTCATCCGGGCACCGCACCTGATGCACGGTAAGACTTCGGCCATCCGTCATGACGGGGCGCATATCTTTGCAGGGGTCCCGTCGCCCTTCACCGCAACGCGGTACCACTCCCTGATCGCAAGCCGGGAGTTCCTGCCTGATGAGCTCGAAGTGACGGCAACCAGTACAGACGACGGGTACATCATGGGCATAAGGCACCGTAAGTACCCCGTTGCCGGGGTCCAGTTCCATCCGGAGAGTATCCTGTCACCGGAGGGCGACCGCATCATCCGGAATTTCCTGGGCATGACGGGGGCAGCGGCATGATGTTCAAAGAGGCAATCCAGCGTGTGACCAGCCGCGAGGATCTGAGCGCAACCGAAGCTGCCGGGGTTATGGAGACCCTCATGGCGGGGGAGGCAACCCCGGCGCAGATCGCGGCGTTCCTGGTGGCCCTTCACATGAAAGGAGAGAGCCCCGGAGAGATTGCGGCCTTCGCCCGGGTCATGCGCCGGCACGCTGTTCAGGTCCGGCCCGCTATCACAGGACAACTGGTCGACACCTGCGGGACCGGGGGAGATGGCATGCATACCTTCAACATCAGCACAACTGCCGCATTCGTTGCCGCAGGTGCCGGTATCCCGGTGGTCAAGCACGGCAACCGGGGCGTGAGCAGTGCGTGCGGTTCGGCCGACGTCCTCTCGGCCCTCGGGGTGAACGTCTCCACGGATCCCCACGTCCAGGCCCGAATCGTGGAAGAGGTGGGTATCGCATTCCTCTTCGCTCCACTCCATCACCCGGCAACGCGCCACGTGATGGCAGCCCGGCAGGAGATCGGGTGCCGGACCGTCTTCAACATCCTTGGCCCGCTCGCTAACCCGGCGGGAGCGGATGCACAGGTGCTCGGGGTCTACCACCCCGCCCTCACCGGGACCCTGGCTGATGTTCTCAGGCTGCTGGAGCTCCCCCGTGCAATGGTAGTCCATGGGAGCGGACTCGATGAAATTACGACCACCGGTGAGACCCTCATCTCAGAACTCTCCGGGAACACGATCCACACGTATACTATCGCTTGCGATACCTATGGCATCGCTCCGGCTCAGCTGGCTGACCTGGCCGGCGGGGATGCCGCTGCCAATGCCCGGATCACCCGGGAGATCCTTGGGGGCGAGCGGGGAGCCTGCCGTGACATCGTGCTGATGAACGCCGGTGCCGCGATCTACGTGGGCGGACAGGCACGCGACCTCCACGAAGGGATCACCCGCGCAGCAGCCTCTATCGACTCCGGGAGTGCACTTGCACGGCTGGACCGCCTCGCTGAGGCCACGCGGGGTGCAGCATGATCCTCGACGAGATCGTCAGGAGAACCAGAAAGCGGGTGGCACGGCTCCCCGCATCGTTCCCTGAATCACCAGCCCGGGCGCACCCCAGCCTTGCCGGTGCAATCCGGGGTAGTAATGGCAGGAACGCGGTCATCGCGGAGATAAAGTGCGCATCGCCCAGCCGGGGCATGATCCGCCGCAACGTGGACATGGCCCAGATGGCCGGTGTCCTGGCAGGAGCCGGATGCGTTGCCCTGTCGGTACTTACCGAGCCGTACTTCTTCGGGGGATCGGGGCAGGACATCGCCCGGGTGAAGTCCGCCGTGGAGATACCGGTGCTCCGCAAGGATTTCATCATCGACGAACGCCAGATCGCGGAGTCCGCAGCGCTCGGTGCGGACGCGGTGCTCCTGATTGCGGCCGTACTCGGGAAGGATCTCCCGGCCTATATCGACCGTGCGCGTGACTATCACCTCGAGCCGCTGGTCGAGATACACAATGCCACGGAGGCCGGACTGGCCCTCGGGACCGAGGCGTCCCTCATCGGGATCAACAACCGCGACCTCGCCACCATGACTATCGATCGTTCGACAACCCGGCTCCTTTCGGAGCAGATCCGCCCGACTGGACGGTTGATCGTTTCCGAAAGCGGTATGCGTTCCGCGGACGACGTACGGGAGATGAGAGCCTACTGCGATGCATTCCTGATCGGTTCGTCGATCATGTCGCATGAGCAGCCGAAGAAGAAACTGGAGGAATTCGTATGCGCATAAAGATCTGCGGGATCACCCGTCCGGAGGACGCCCGGTTCGCTGAAGAGGCCGGAGCAGACGCTATTGGAACCGTACTGTTCAGTGCCTCCCGACGATCAGTCCGGCCGGAAAAGGCACAGGAGATCTTCCGGGCCGTCGGGCCGTTTACCACGACCGTGGCCGTCACCCATACCCGGTCGGAACAGGAGCTCAAGGAGATTATCGCACTGAACCCGGATGCGATCCAGATCTCCCACCCGTTCGTGTTCGGATCGCCCCCCGGCCCCCGGGTGATCCGAATGATCGGCCGGGGCGATGCACTTTTAGAGGATTGCGATGCGGTGATTGTGGACGAGAGCCATGGCAAAGGGAGGCAGTTCGATCCGCTCTATGCCCGCGGGATCGTGGAGCGGTCGCGCATCCCGGTCATCCTTGCGGGGGGACTGACCCCCGGAAATGTCGGCAGGGCGATCCGCGAGATTCAGCCGTATGCCGTGGACGTGGCCAGCGGAGTCGAGGTATCGCCGGGGATCAAGGATCACGGGAAGATCAGGGCGTTCATCGCCGCATGCAGGGACAGGTAACATGACACTGGAAAAAAGGTATGGGAACTACGGCGGGCAGTTCGTCTCGGAGACGCTGATGAGCGCGCTGTACGAACTGGAAGCAGCCTACGAGAAAACCGAACACGACCGGTCGTTTGCAGCGGATCTGGACGCACTCCGGAAGGAGTATGCCGGCCGGGAGACTCCGCTGACCTTCTGCCCGAACGCATCGAAGGTGCTCGGGTGCAGGATCTATCTCAAGCGGGAGGATCTCGTGCACGGCGGCTCCCACAAGCTGAACAACACCCTCGGGCAGGCGCTCCTTGCAAAACGCATGGGCAAGAAGAGGCTGATCGCCGAGACCGGCGCCGGCCAGCATGGCGTTGCCACGGCCATCGTCGGCGCAGCCTTCGGCATACCGGTCGAAGTCTACATGGGAGAGGTTGACACGAAACGGCAGGCGCTCAATGTCTTCCGGATGGAGCTGATGGGGGCCAAGGTCATCCCGGTCACGTCCGGAACCAGGACCCTCAAGGACGCCACCAACGAGGCGCTCCGCGACTGGGCAGCCAATGTGCGGGACACCTACTACCTGATCGGCTCGGTCGTGGGCCCGCACCCCTATCCCCGCATTGTCCGGGACTTCCAGGCCGTGATCGGCAGGGAGACCCGTCAGCAGATGCTGGAGAAGGAAGGAAGGCTGCCGGACACGATCGTTGCCTGCGTGGGAGGCGGCTCGAATGCCATGGGCATCTTCTACCCCTTTGTCAAAGACGATGTTGAGCTGATCGGCGTGGAGGCAGGGGGTAAGGGGATCGCGACCGGTGAGCATTCGGCAACGCTCTGCGCCGGGGAACCGGGCGTGCTCCACGGGGCGCTCTCCTACCTGCTGCAGGATGAAGCCGGGCAGGTTCTCCCGACCCATAGTGTCTCTGCGGGCCTCGACTACCCGGGCGTGGGCCCCGAGCATGCGATGCTCCGTGACAATCGGCGGGTAACCTATACTACCGCCAACGACCCCGAGGTGCTCGAAGCGTTCCGGTTCCTCTCACGCACCGAGGGAATCATCCCGGCACTCGAATCCGCCCATGCAGTTGCGTACGTGATGGCGAACCAGGACCAGTTCGACCGTGACGATCTCGTGGTCATCAACCTCTCAGGTCGCGGGGACAAGGATGTGGCCGAAGTGGCACGGATGCAGGGGCGTGTGCCATGAGCCGGATCGGAACGGTATTCGAGAAGCCGGGAAGAACGGCGTTCATCGGGTTCACCATTGCGGGAGATCCCGACGAAGCCACATCCCTTAGGATCGCAAAGGCACTCATTGACGGGGGAACGGATATCCTCGAACTGGGAGTGCCGTTCTCGGACCCCGTGGCCGACGGCCCGACCATCCAGAAGGCCGATGACCGTGCGCTCGCTGCCGGGACAAACCCGGATACACTCTTCAGGCTTGTGAAGGCGATACGGAGTTATTCGGATGTCCCGATTGTACTCCTGACTTACTACAATATCGTGTTCAGGCGGGGCATCGACCGGTTCTACCGCGAGGCTTGCGAAGCCGGGGTCGATGGTATCCTGGTCGCCGACATGCCTGTCGAAGAGGCAGACGACGTGACAGCCGCTGCGGACCGGTACGGCATCGATCCAATCTTCCTTATCGCCCAGACAACCAGCGATGAGCGGATCAATAAGATTGCGGCACGGGCCCGGGGATACCTCTACCTGGTATCGGTTCTTGGCGTCACCGGGGTGCGGGATCAGGTCTCTATCGGTGCAATCGATCTCCTGCACCGGGTCCGTAAGTACACGAATCTCCCGCTGGCCCTCGGCTTTGGCATTTCCACACCCGGGCATGCTGCAACGTGTGCCATGGCCGGTGCCGACGGGGTTATCGTCGGCAGTGCTATCGTGGCGATCGTTGAGCAGAATCTCGAATATCCTGCGATCATGGAACGAAGACTCCGTTCATATGTTGGTGAGATGAGGCAGGCCATCGAATCCACAGGAAAGAAGTAAATCAGTCCTATCCTTTTTATCCCGTGCCGCCCTAACGATATCTTGGTTAATTATGATGTCCAGAACGGGTATGATTGTGATTCTGGGAGCCTGTATTCTTGCAGGACTCCTCGTTGCAGGATGTACGCAGTCCCAGACGCCGGCCGCTGTTCCGACAACAGCGGCACCGGCAGTGCCCTTGGGAACCGCGGTTCCTGCCGGCACTCCGGCATCAGCGGGTATGGCGAATCCTGCATCGGTATACTGCGGGCAGGTCGGCGGTACTACTGAGATCAAGACCAGTGCCAATGGCGGCGAGTATGGCATGTGCACCTTTACCAACGGCACCTCCTGCGAGGAGTGGGCACTCTTCCGGAACGAGGGCTGCAATGCCGGGGTAACCACCCCGGCGGAAACCGGCGCAACCGGATCGACCGGGCTGGCAAATCCCGCATCTGTGAACTGTGGTAAGATCGGCGGTACTACCGAGATCAAGACTGCTGCCGATGGCAGCCAGTATGGTATGTGCACCTTTGCCAACGCTACCTCCTGCGAGGAGTGGGCGCTCTTCCGGAACGAGGGATGCAAGGCAGGCGTGACCGAAGCAACAGCCACTATGGCATCGAAATAATATCATTTCTCTTTTTCATAACCGGGACCTGAAGCCGGCCGTTTGTAACCTTATGATCGGAAAGCCGGAGCACCTGCACAATGGTTAATGTACAAGAGACCCGGAGTACGTATCAATTCATGAAAGTTCGAGTTCTCTTTGTCTGCACGGCCAATGCCGCACGCTCCCAGATGGCCGAGGGCCTGCTCAGGGCACGGTACGGCGACCGGTACGAGGTCTTCAGTGCCGGTACCCGACAATCGACCGTGAGCCCGCGGGCCGTGGCGGTTATGAGGGAGATCGGAATCGACCTGTCAGGTCACCGGTCAAAGACGCTGGCCGAGATATCCGGCCCGTGCGAGCTGGCAGTGACGCTCTGCGATAATGCCCATGCTGTCTGCCCGGTTGTACCCTGTGCGAAAAGAACCATCCACCACGGGTTCGCCGACCCCCATGCCGTCCCGGGAGATGAGGAGGAGACCCTTGCTGCATACCGGCGGATCCGGGACGAAATAGCCGCCTGGATCGACGAGGAGTTCGGGAGCCGTTTCCCTTCGATCCGGTCCTGAAGGCAACATTGATGTGATGCCATCACGTTCATTCAAGTACGATACGGATGGCGCGGGGAAAACAGGGGAATGTGTATACAGAATCCCTCGATCTCCACCGGAAATACCGGGGAAAGATCGAGGTTTATTCCAAGGTGCCGATCACCAACCGCCATGAACTCTCACTCGCCTACACCCCAGGAGTAGCCGAGGTCTGCCGGGAAATCCACCGGGACAGGGATCTTGCCTATAAGTACACGCTCAAGGCCAACACCATCGCCATCGTGACCGACGGATCCCGGGTTCTGTCGCTGGGAAATATCGGAGGATCGGCGGCCATTCCCGTGATGGAGGGAAAGGCCCTGCTCTTCAAGAAACTGGCCGGGATCGATGCCTTCCCCCTCTGTTTCGAACGGTACCACATGGACTTTGCCGGGGATATCAGGAACCTTGCACCGGTCTTCGGCGGGATCGCTTTGGAAGACATCGCAGCGCCGCGGTGTTTCGAGCTGGAGGAGTCCCTGCAGGATATCGGGATCCCGGTGATGCACGATGACCAGCACGGGACGGCGGTTGTCGTGCTTGCCGCCCTCCTGAATGCCTGCAAAGTGACCGGCAGGCGATTCGAAGATTTAAAAATCGTCATCTGCGGTGCCGGGGCAGCAGGGTACGCCATCGCCCGGATGCTCAAGTGTATCGGGTATAACCCTGACCTCTGCAGCAGCGTCAGCGATATTATCGTTGTTGACAAAAAAGGAATCATCCACCGGAAGCGGGACGGCCTGTATGCCAACAAGTACAAGTTCATCATCAGTGAAGAGACGAACCGGGAGGGCCGAACCGGGACGCTCGCCGATGCTATGAAAGGCGCGGATATCTGTATCGGCGTTTCGGTGCCGGGTATCATCACCCCGTCCATGGTCCGGTCCATGAACAAGGACCCGGTCATCTTCGCCCTTGCCCACCCGATGCCGGAGATCTTTCCTCACGATGCACTGCAGGCAGGGGCTGCCATCGTCGGAACCGGGCGGGGCGATTACCCCAACCAGATCAATTACGCCCTGGCATTCCCGGGAATCTTCCGGGGGGCCCTCGATGCCCGGGCCACCCGGATCTCCGATGAGATGAAGGTTGCTGCCGCCCATGCCATTGCAGATTTCGTGAAAGTGCCGCGGAAAGACCGTATCCTGCCGGCAATCCTCAACCGGAAGGTGGTTGCTGCAGTGGCAGCTGCGGTCCGGCAGGCCGCTGTTACGAGCGGCTGCGCCCGCGAGATCCCCTGATCCGGACCCGCGCCGTATCCTCCATCACCGGCGCGGCCTGTCCCTCGGTTATTTCAGGACGTTACCGATCTTCGCCATCAGGGTATGGTGGCGCACGAGTTCCTTAAGGAACCGGGAACTCCGTTCGCCCGCCGGCACGGGGATCCAGCGGACTCCGCAGTCCGTATCCCAGAGGATGAGTCCCTCGGCTGGAGCCGGCTGCAGGGGCCTTACGGCTTCGGCAGTGAGAAGGTCATCGATCGAGCTCTCCAGAGCCTCCCCGTTCCCGACACGGAGGAGGGCCGTAGCCATGCAGCGCACCTGGTGCCAGAGGAAACTCTCGGCAGTCACTTCGAGATATGCAAAGCCATCCTCTCTGGCAACACGGGCGGCAAGAACCGTCCGGTACGGGTTCCTCCCCTCGATACGGGCAAAGTTGGTAAAGTTATGGTTCCCGACGAACTTTATTGCAGCCCGATCCATGGTTTCGATCCCGGCGGGGAGCTCTGCAAAATAATACCGGTATGTCCGCTTCCCTGCATCGTACCGGGGGTGGAATGCAGGTGGCACCACTGCATAGCCGGTGCACCAGCAATCGGGCGGTAGCTGCGTGTTGATCGTCCGGATTGCACGCTCCGGGGAATCGGTTGAGAGTGCCGCCACCTGCCCGATTGCATGGACGCCGCGATCGGTCCGGCCGGCAAACTGGACATTGGCCTTCCTCCAGTCTTCGAACAGGCTGAGCCGCTGGCAGGCAGCGATAAATTCCCCTTCTACCGTGCGGCCGGATGCCTGCATCTGCGAGCCAAAAAAACTGCTCCCGTGGTACGAGACCCGGAACGCGAGCCTTACCGGAGCTGCATGTGCCGGGTGATCCGCTTGATCTTTCTCCATGTGTTATTGATGGACTGGCGCGTATAGGTGCGCAACGGCGTCTTCTTCCCCCCGCAGGACACCTTCCCGACCCGGATCGCACTCAGGATTGCCGGGACGGTCTTCTCCGATTCGATATAGGTCCGCCCGAATCCGACGAACTTTGCGTTGTGGGCATCGCTCCCCCCTACGCACGGTTTACCCAGCCGGCATGCAATGCGGGCCGCCTTCTTGTTCGCTGAACCGACGATATACCGGCTGTTGAACGCTTCGACCGCGTCGACAACGGCCATACCGGCCTTCTTCCTGCGTGCAACACCGTGCCGCCAGATATGATACGGGTGGGGGAGGATGGCAAGGGCACCCATCCGCCGGGCTATTTCGACCGTTGCCACGACATCAAGGCCGGGAGGGATGATCTCCGTAACACCCAGCACCAGCAGGTGGCCCTGCTTGGTCGAGACCTCGATTCCGGGAATAACCAGAACGGAGGACTGGAGGGTCAGTGCTTTTTTTGCTCCCTCCACGGTGTCGTGATCCGTGATGGCGATTGCATCCAGCCCTTCCTTTTCAGCCTGCCGGAGGATCTCCTCTACGCTGCTCTCGCCATCCTTTGAATAATTCGTGTGCACGTGAAGATCGCAGGCAAGCATCTGATCATAGTGTTTTTATCTCTCTGGTATTAAGGGAACTTATGCGCATCCTCCTCCCCACCGGCACGGCAACCGAGGATCTTGTCCGGGAGGCAGCCGCCGGCTCCGATGCGGAGGTTATCGTGACCGGGGAGATCGCATCCTTCCTCACTCCCCACCGGCTTAAGGATCTTCTAAAAACGGGGAGCTACGATATGGTCATCGTCTCCGGCCTGAGCACGGCATCGTTCGAACAGGTGGAGCGGGAGACCGGCGTGCCGGTGTTCCGCGGACCCCGTCATGCTGCGGATCTCGCGATGATCCTCCCCCTCGTGGGAACGATCCCCCTTTCCCGAACCGTTCCTGCGGACGAGTTCCTCGCATCGCGGCGGGCAGACGAGGCCATGGCACGGATCGAGACGTTCGAGCGTGAAGCGGCCGGCGATTGCATTATCAGAGGATTGAAGATTGGCGGCGGATCGCGGATGAAGGTCCTTGCAGAGATCATGGATGCCCACCGCTGCAGGGATATCCGTGGACAGGTGGAGCGCTTCTTTACCCACGGGGCGGACATTGTCGATCTCGGATTCGGGTTCGATGCTACGCCTGCCGATGTTGAACGGGTCTTTTCGGATATAGACGGGATCGACCGGCCGCTTGCCGCCGACACGCAGGATCCGGCCCTCATCCGTGCAGCCCTCGTACGGGCCGATATCATCCTGAGCCTGCAGGAAGAGAACATCCCCCTCGTGGGAGCGGACGTGGCCCGGGCCGGTGCTGCTGCAGTCATCGTCCCGGGACAGAGCACCCTTTCGCGGAATATTGTAATGGCACAGCGGGCAGGGATCCGGTGTATCATAGCCGACCCGCTCCTCCAGCCGGCCGGATCGGGGTTCGTTGCCTCCCTTAAGAATTTCAGGACCAGCCGTTACCCCCTCTTCTTCGGGGCCGGTAACGTGACCGAACTCCTCGATGCGGATTCGATCGGGGCAAACGCCCTCCTTGCCGGGATGGCGATGGAACTGGGGGCTGCGGTCATATTCACGAGCGAGCACTCCGACAAGACCCGGGGATCGGTCCGGGAGATGCGGAGAGCTGTCGAGATGATGGCGCTGGCCCGCAGCCGGCCGTATCCCAAGGATCTCGGGGTCGACCTTCTCGTCCTGAAGGAGAAACGGTGCCGGCGCGAACCCCCGCTCGTATACGAGACCCGGATCGCGGCCGCGAAGATGCCCGGTGAGATCGAATACGATCCCAGGGGGAACTTCCGGATCGGTATCGAAGGCGACCGGATCGTAGCCGTGATCCGTGGGAAGGCCGTCCAGGGCACCCGCTGGCAGGATGTCCTGCACACCATCCTGACGCAGGGGGATGTCTCGCTGATGGACCACGCGGGATATCTCGGCCGGGAGCTCTACAAAGCGGAGCTGGCGATCCGGTACGGGCGGAGCTTCGAACAGGACGGGGAATTCTGACCGGAACCAACCCCTTTATCTGCCGAAAAAGGCACCTGTACAGCATGGCTGCACAGGCACGCGCATCCCATATTCTGGTAAAGACCGAAGACCAGGCACAGCAGATCATGAAGCGGCTTGCCGATGGCGAGGAATTCGACAAGGTCGCCCGCCGGTTCTCATCCTGCCCCTCGGGCAAGAACGGGGGAGATCTCGGCTGGTTCGGGAAGGGTATGATGGTTCCCGAGTTCGAGAAGGCCGCGTTCGAAGAAGAGGTCGGCAAAGTGATAGGTCCGGTCAAGACCCAGTTCGGGTACCATATCATCAAGGTGACCGGCAGGAAGTAATCCGGTCTTCCGGGTGTCCGTTTTGGATCACCTCAGATTTTTTCTTGGCATCGGGTGTGCAATCGTACTTGTGTTTGCCGGTGCATCGGTCTATACACATTTCGTCAAGACTCCCGCAGCAGCCGTTGATCGCGAGACCTTCTACCAGATCTCCACCATCGACGCCCTGATGCAGGGGGTGTACGACGGGATCCAGCCTGTCGGGGAACTGAAGCGCCACGGGGACTTCGGCATCGGGACATTTGACGCGCTGGATGGCGAGATGATCGTGCTGGACGGTGTCGTCTACCAGGCCAGGGCCGATGGTCATGTCACGAGAGCTGCCGACAGCCAGACCGTCCCGTTCGCCACGGTGACCTACTTCGACCGCGATCTTGCCGTTACTACCGGCTTCCCGATGAATATCTCCGTCTTCTCTGCTGCCATGGAGAGGCAGCTTCCCACCGGCAACATGATCTACGCGATCCGGATGAACGGCACCTTCCCCCTGATGACCGTCAGGGCTATTCCGGCACAGCAGAAGCCCTACCCGACACTGGCAGAGGCATCGAAGGGCCAGGCAGTCCATTCATACGCCAATACCACGGGTACCGTTGTTGGTTTCTACACCCCGGCCTTCTTCAAAGGGATCAATGTTGCGGGATACCATCTCCACTACATCAGCGACGACCGTACCGCTGGCGGTCACATCATCGAGTTCACCGTGCCCGCGAACACGACCGTTGAGTATGATGTCACTCCCGGTTTTACCATGGGTCTTCCTACAAGCGGCGATTTCACCGGAGTCGATCTCTCGCGGGACCTGAGCGCCGATCTGGCGAAGGTCGAGCGATAATCCCCTTTAGGGAGCCTTTTTTTGTAATCGAGACAAAGAGGATCGGTACAATACGCCACAGGCGGGCAGGAATCTCACCATGAAAATCCGCGGCATCCGGCAGGATCTCCTCACGCTCCTCCTCCAGATGGGGCGCGAGAACCACCCGAACGAATTTGCCGCTATCATCCGGGAGGAGGGCGGGATCATGGAGGAACTGAACCTGCTGCCCGGGACGATTGGCCGTGAAGACTCCGCCTCGGTCTTCTACGATATGATGCCCCTCGACACCCACGTTGCCGGGAGCGCCCACAGCCACCCCAACGGCGTGATCATCCCTTCGGATGCCGACCTCAGTTTCTTTCCCCGCACCGGGCGGTACCACCTGATCATCGGGTACCCGTACCGGAAGAACGACTGGCGGTGTTTTACAGCTGACGGGCAACCCTGCGATCTGGAGGTGATCCCGTGACCGGCTGCCGCGTTGTTGCCACGGGGACGTTCGATATCCTGCACCCGGGCCACCTCTACTATCTCCAAGAGTCAAAAAAACTCGGCGACGAACTCTGGGTGATCGTGGCCCGGGACTCCAACGTGAAGCACAAGCCCCGCCCGGTCATTCCCGAGGAACACCGCCTCGCGATGGTGGCGGCGCTGAAGCCCGTGGACCATGCCGTGCTCGGGGACAAGACGGACATGTTCCGGCCCATCGAGGAGATTTGCCCTGATATTATCACCATCGGGTTCAACCAGTTGTTCCGCGAGGATACGCTTGAGGAACAACTCCGGGCCCGCAACCTTGCCCCGCGGATTGTACGTATCAACAGATATGCCGACGGAGAGCTCTGCAGTTCACGGTTGGTCGTCCAGCGCATCCTCGACAAGCGGTGCCATGACATGCATCACCCGGCACCAACGGATCACGAATCCCGGTAATCCTAGATGCGGCTACCGGCCCGTATGCGGCCGGTGAACCAGTGCCCTCCGCCGGTTATGCGTAACAATCCCTCTTCTCATCCAGGTACTGTATTTTGACATGAACGATCCGACAAGGCATGTCACGATGACCAGTGCGGCGATGACGGTGCCCACGATCGCTGAACCGTACAGCACGGCAAGGGCAATCGAGAACTCCCCCCGGCTGATGGTGTTCGCCCAGATCTCAAAGCCGGAAATGGCGGATCCAAAGATAGTCAGCCCGATGATCATGCCGGAGATCAGCTTGCTCACCACGGCAAGGATGCAGAGTACCGCGATGGCGTACAGATCCACGCCGCTCGCGAAATCGATCGTGACCCCGAAGAAAACGAAGAACATGACCAGGAAGACATCCTTGAACGGGCGGGCATGCTGCTCGAAGGCATCGGGGTCGGTCGTTGCAAGCGCAGCACCGAGAGCAATCACCATCATCGAGTCCGGGATGCCGAACACGATGGCCAGGGACGCGGTTGTGAGCACTGCGGCAAAGGTGAAGAGGATCGGCGTCTCATCGTCACGGTCAAGGATCGAGACGAGGAACTCCTTCCCGTAATGGGAGATGGCATACATGACACCCAGCGCCAGTGCGATCTTGAGGAAGAAGTACAGGAGGTCCTTGTTCCCCGAAGACAGGATGGCGATGATGATGATCAGGACCAAATCTTCGAAGACCTCGATCCAGATGATCAGCTCCGCCTCTTTCATCATCAGTTTCCGGTTCTCTATGAGCGAGGTGATGACGATGGCCGTGCTGGTGATGTAGAAGGCCGTGCCGATGATGAAGGCCTCCATGAGCGGAAAGCCCAGCAGGTACGCGGCGGTGAACCCGATTCCCATATCGACAACAAGGCCGATGATGCCAGCCGTGAGCAGTTTCGAGGGATCCGCGATGATCCGGTCCAGTTTCAGCTCGAGGCCCATGAAGAAGAGCAGGAACAAAAGACCGATCTCTGAAAAGAACTGGCTGATCTCATCAGAATATACAATGCCGAGCCCTGCTTTCCCAAGTACGATACCGGCAAGGATATAGAACGGAATCGCCGGAACAGAGAGATACTTGGAAATAAGCGCAAGTATCATGCAGACGAAGAGCGCGATGATGAAGCCTTCCATTACGCCACCATTATTTCGCGTTCAAATTTTTTAATCTGGTCACTTTCGCCGATGACCAGAGCTGCGTCACCGTCTTCGAAGACAAAGGACGGGGGCGGGTTGATAATATTTTTATCCTGGCGGCAGACCGCAATCACCGTGGCGCCGGTCTTGGCCCGTATCTGGAGATCTTCGATCGTCTTCCCCGAAACAGCCTCAGGGATGTAAAACGTATGAATGGTGACCCGCAGATCGGCAAGTGCGGAGAACGCAATCTCCACACTTTCCTGGTCGGCCTCGATGATGGCCCCGGTCAGGACATTGCCGAGCCTCCGGGCTTCCACCGGGGTCATCTCGGCGGCACTGGGGGTCCTGCATCCTTTCTGGAGCGTGTACATCTGGATCGATCCGGTCTTGGTAAAGAAGATTGCGACCGTGTCGCCTTTGTCCGTCTCGAATTCGTACTTGGTTCCAACGCCGGGAAGATTCAGGGACCGAAGCGCCATAGCAGACATTAGAGAAAGGCTCCTGAAATATATTATGGTTTTGAAGGACGGAGCTCCCGCTTCCGGACCAACCAGAAAAAGAAAAGGGAATTTGGTTTTGAGAGGGCGGGAGGAACGATGCACAAGGGTTCTTTGGCATCTGACGCTTGAGAGGGTTTTCGTCCTCCCCATATACCCTGTTGAGACACGGGGGATTTAAACATCGGAGCGGGCGGGGTGAAAGTGGAGGCGGGTACCGGATCTGATACTTTTTTCACCAGCAGCGATGATAAATAATGATAGATCCTTGATCGCGACTCACGTTCACCGATCCGTTCACCATTACTGCAGGAGTTGGATACCATCCCAGAAATTCCCAAGGAAGAATATATCCTGAAGTGTACGTCGGCCTGTGCCGGGTGCAGTGACTCCCTGTCCCTGCGCTACGTGCTCAAGGCTGCCGGGCAGGACACCGTGCTGGTCGTGCCTGCCTGTTGTACGAGCGTCATCCAGGGCATCTACCCGAACACAGCATTCAAAGTCCCGGTCTACAACATCGCCTTTGGTGCTGCAGCCGCATGTGCATCCGGTATGAGCAATGCGTTCCGGGCCGCCGGCAAAAAGACCAACGTGATCGTGTACGCAGGAGATGGCGGCACACTCGATATCGGTATCCAGGCAATGTCGGGGGCGTTCGAACGGGGCACGGACTTCCTCTATATCTGCTACGATAACGAAGCATATGGCAACACCGGGATGCAGCGGTCCAGCGGAACGCCGCTGGGAGCCCGCACTACCACGACCCCGACGGGAAAGACCGATGCCAAGAAAGATATCGACGCGATCATCGCGGCACACAATCCCCCTTACATGGCAACCGCATGCGCCGCATACCCGCAGGATATCTTCAAGAAGGTGACCAAAGCCCTCTCCTTCCGCGGCCCGACATTCATTCATATCCTTGCCCCATGCCCGCCGGGCTGGCGTTACTCTACTGAGAAGAGCGTGGAGATGGGAAAACTTGCCGTCAAAACCGGCATGTGGGTGCTCTACGAGCGCGAGTACGGGAAGCTGACCATCGGGGCACAGTCCAAGGCTGCCATGAAAAAGCCCCTGCCGCTTGAGGATTACCTGGCCCCGCAGGGCCGCTTCAAGGGTATTGACCCCAAGACCGTGGAGATCCTCAAGCAGCGCATCACCCGGAACTATGCCCGGCTTGCGGCCGAGGAGGCAGCGCCATGAAGAAGATCGCAACCGGCAACAAGGCCGTGGCAGAAGCCGTAAAACAGGCCGTCCCGGGCGTTGTCGCAGCATACCCGATCACCCCCCAGACAGAGGTCGTGGAACAGGTCGCCGAGTTCGTATCCAGCGGGGAACTGAAGAGCAGGTACATCGCAGTCGAGAGCGAGCATTCTGCCATGGCAGCCTGTATCGGGGCCAGCATCACGGGAACCCGTACCTTCACCGCAACCAGCTCCCACGGGCTCCTGTATATGCACGAGATGACGAACTGGGCGGCCGGGGCCCGCCTGCCAATCGTCATGGCAAATATCAACCGCTCCCTTGGGCCTGGCTGGAACATCTGGGCAGAACATACCGATGCCCTGCAGGAGCGGGACACCGGCTGGCTGCAGGTGTACGTCAGTACCGTGCAGGAAGCCTATGACGCGACCCTCATGGCATTCCGGATCGCTGAGCATAACGATGTCCTGCTGCCGGTGATGGTGAACCTCGACGGGTTCCTCCTCTCCCACATTATGCAGCCGCTCGACACAATCGATATCAGCGATTTTATCCCTCCCTGCCATCTCCCCCACGCCATCGATGTGAAGAATCCGGCAGGATATGGCGGGCTCACCGGTCCCGACCAGCAGTTCAGGTTCCGCTGGGACATCGAGCGCTCGATGCGCGATTCCGTGAAGGTGATCGCGGAGACCGAGCGGGAATTTGCCCGGCGCTTTGGCCGGAAGTACGGGTTCACCGAGGATTACCTGTGCTCGGATGCCGATGTCATCATCATCGCAATGGGCACGCTGGGAAAGGAGGCCGAGGTTGCCGTCGATCTTCTCCGCAGGGAAGGAATCAAGGCAGGCTCCATGCGCCTGCGCTGGCTGCGCCCGTTCCCGAATCTGAACCTGAAAGGAAAACAGGTCGTTGTCATTGACCGCGACTATTCCTTTGGCCGGGGCGGAATCCTCGCCACCGAGATCATGGCACAGACAAAGGAAGATGTCTTCAGCGTTATCGCCGGACTCGGCGGCCAGGAAGTCACGTATGAGGATATCGCAGAGTTCGTGCGCAAGCGCAGGATAGGAACAGAGTTCTGGTTCGGGGTGACCAACCATGTTTGAGATCCGGATCCATTCCCGGGGAGGTCAGGGAGGTGTCACCGCGGCGCGGCTGCTGGCCCTTGCCGCAATCCATGACGGCAAGTATGCAACTGCGGCGCCCTTCTACGGTGCCGAGCGGCGCGGGGCACCGATCGTTTCGTTTGTCCGAATCGACGACAAGCCGATCCGGATCTACAGCCAGATCAGGAAGCCCGACATGGTGATCGTGCTGGATGCCAGTGTCATGGATGTTGTCGATGTACTCGACGGACTGAAGAGCGGGGGCAACGTGCTGGTCAACAGTGCCCATGCCCGGGAGTTCAAGGGTTTCCGGTCCTCGCATGTTGACCTGACCGGTATTGCCCTGAAAGAGAACCTCGTTGTTGCCGGAAGCCCGATCCTGAATACCCCCGTAATCGGGGCGCTCGCCAAGGCCGGCATTGTCTCGGCGGATTCCGCTAAAAAAGCCATCCGCGAAATGTTCTCCGATGAACGCAATGTCACAGCGGCCGAATCCGCCTACCAGGAGCTGAGCGCATGACCGAAGAGACCAGACGCGAACGGCTGGCCATGAGCAGGCCGACCGAAGGTGCTGCCGGTAAGACCGGGACCTGGAGAGTGTTCCGGCCGGTCGTTGACCGCGAGAAGTGCAATGCATGCGGCCTCTGTGCAACCTACTGTCCGGATGGCGCCATCGATGAAGATCTCAATGTGGATCTCGGCTATTGCAAAGGGTGTGGGATCTGCGCCAACGAATGCCCGAAAAAGGCAATTGCTATGATTCGGGAAGAGAAGTGATCATTTTTTTCTGAGACCATCGTAATCCCGGCACTCCTTAAAAACAAAAATTTTACAGGTATCCGGAGATTGGGTTCGGATATTTAATTATAAGAAAATCTGATGGCGAACTGGGAAGTTAATTTTATTTATAAAGGTAACTCAATCTACTTTCTATGAAAAAAATCATCGGATTTATTATTCTGCTCATTGTCCTGATCGGGGTGAGTGGATGCACCCAGCAGGCAAAGACAACAACTGAAACACCTGCTGCCACGACCGTGGTTCCCACAAAGGAAGTAATAACTACAGTTGAGGAAACAACGGCAGTGCCGACAACAGAAGAGACCACTGTTGAAGCAACACCCGCGGAGACAAATATCCCTGAGGCAAACGTGACTGCACCGGCAGAGGAAAACACCACGGTTATCGAAACAACCGTACCAATCACGGCCGTCATGACCCCTTCAACCAAGATCACTCTGATCCATATCGTGAACAATACATTCTCGCCATCGGTCCTGATGGTCTACCCGGGAACCGGGATCTCCTGGATCAATGATGACACCACGGTTCACTCGGTCAAGGCTATCGGCAGCCATGCCGGAAAATTTAATTCCGGTGAGCTCCCCACGGGTGTCCGGTGGAGTTACTCCTTTGGAGATGCCGAAGGAACCTTCGAATATGCCGACGGGTTTAACCAGAACATCACAGGTACCATCATTGTCAAGAGCGGGGCGTCGCTGCTGGGAGTCGGAACCCCATCAACCTACGTAACCAGTAGTGCATCATGGTAGAACCTGACCTCGAACTTCTTTTTTTCTCTGTTCCCTGCGAGAATTGACCGGCGTTCGTTCAGCATATCGTTGTATAGTGTCCGAACATCGCTGCCGCACATACTATTGAGACTGACAAGGTATCCATCCCTGTGGGTCCCAAGTCAGGTTAACACCGGAATTTAAATAACCGGTATATTTTTTAGAGATGAGTAAAAAAAACAAAAAAAGAAATTTAGAAGTCCATGCCGCCGGGAGGCATTCCGCCCATGCCACCCATACCGCCGGGGGGCATGCCACCTGCCGGCTCGGGGGACTTGGAGGAGGCGATGACGTCATCGATGCGCAGGATCATGACCGCTGCCTCTGCGGCAGAGGAGATTGCCTGGGTCTTGACCCGGAGGGGCTCGACAACACCGGCCGCCTTCATGTCGACAGCCTTGCCTTCGAACACATTCAGGCCATAGGTCTTCTTGCCCTTCTCGTGGGTTGCACGGATTTCGACCAGCATGTCGATGGGGTCGAGCCCTGCATTCTCGGCAAGCGTGCGCGGGATGATCTCAAGAGCAGATGCAAACGCTTCGATGGCGAGCTGTTCTTTGCCGCCAACCGTTGCCGCATACTCGCGGAGACGGAGCGAGAGCTCGGTCTCGGGTGCACCGCCGCCGGCAACGACCTTCTTGTCCTCGACAACGACACCGACAACACGGAGGGCGTCATGAATGGCGCGCTCGAGCTCGTCGACAACATGCTCGGTGCCACCCTTGACAATGATGGAGACCGCCTTGGGGTTCTTGCACTGCTCGACAAAGGTCATCTCTTCGCCGCCGACCTTGCGCTCCTCGACGAGTCCGGCCTTTCCGAGCTCTTCCTTGCTGATTGCGTCAATGGAGGAGACGAGGCTTGCACCGGTTGCCCGGACGAGCTTCTCCATGTCGCTCTTCTTGACACGGCGGGTAGCAAAGATGCCGGCCTTGGCCAGGTAGTGCTGGGCGATGTCATCGATACCCTTCTGGCAGAAGAGGACGTTGGCGCCACTGGCAACGATCTTGTCGACAATGCCCTTGACCATGCGCTCTTCCTCGTCGAGGAATGCCTGGAGCTGGTCGGGGGAGGTGATATTGATCTCGGCGTCGACTTCGGTCTTCTTGAACTCGACGGCTGCATTCAGGAGGAGAATCTTGGCATTCGTCACCTTCTTCGGCATCGCAGGGTGGACGCGCTCCTTGTCAATGAGGACGCCCTCGACGATCTCGGAGTCTTCGATCGAACCACCGGTCTTCTTCTCGACCTTGATGTTCTCGATATCAACGGTACCATCTTCATCGGTGACCATGACCACTGCCTTGACAACAAGGTCGCAGAGCTTCTCCTTGCTGGCCTCTGCGCTCTTGCCGGTCATCGCAGTCCCGGCGATGTTCTTCAGGAGAGCCTTGTCCGTGGACTTCACATCGAATGCAATGTCCTTTAAGAACTCCTGGGCCTTCTCGGCAGCCATGCGGTAACCGTGGGTGATCACGGTCGGGTGGACGTCCTGCTCGAGGAGGTCTTCTGCCTTCTTGAGGAGCTCGCCGCCGATCACGACCGCGGTCGTGGTACCGTCGCCAACTTCATCGTCCTGGGTCTTTGCCACCTCGACCATCATCTTGGCGGCCGGGTGTTCGATGTCCATCTCCTTGAGGATCGTGACACCGTCGTTCGTGATCACGACATCGCCGATCGTGTCGACGAGCATCTTGTCCATGCCTTTGGGGCCGAGCGTGGTCCTGACTGCAGCTGCCACGGCCTTTGCGGCTGTGATGTTCATACCCTGGGCATCACGGCCGCGGGTGCGGGTGCTGCCTTCCTTGAGAATGAGAATCGGTTGTCCTCCAAGTTGCTGTGACATTAAAAATCACCACTTTTAGCACTAAAATTGGTCTGCGGTTCTATATAAAATTAGCTGATGTCCCGCTCGCCCAGCAGGTCGATCAGTTCAAAACCATCCTCGATCTTGTGGAGCCGCCGCTCGCTGATCACGAGCGTACGGCCGATCTTCTGTTCCTTCTGGTGGTCCGTGATGACGCACATCGCATGCTTCTTGGCGATCTGGGAGAGGTTCCCGATGAGGGCCGCCCGTTTCACCACCTTCTGGGCCGGACCGTACCCGGTGAGGATCGTGTGCTTGTCGAACGTGAGGAGGGCCTGGAACGGGGCCCCGTGGAGCGTGTGGAGCGAGACCCCGATCTGCTGCAGGAAATCCATCGGGCTCTGCGCGTGCGAGCCGGTCTCCTTCTTCTCAGCCTCCATCACCTTCGGGAGATCCTGCCGGATGAGATCGATCGACTCGACCACGCCGGAATCGAAGAACTCCTCGATCCGTATGGCCACTTCGAGCGTGGTTCCCATCCCGCTCTCGTACTTGCTGATCGTGCGCCGCGAGACCCCGAGCACGTGCCCGAGGTCGCCAAGCGACATGTTGCGTTTCTCGCGGAGATCCTTGAGTGCATCCCCGTTGATGTTGACGTACAGCCCGCCCGGGGAGGCGTATACGAGCGGCGGGATCTTCTCCACGAAGTAATCGTACAGCGTTGCGGGGCTGACCGCATAGATCCCGTACCGGACGTACACCGCCCCGCGCTCCAGCTCTGCATCCCGTGCCCGCTCCCCGACAATCAGCGGAATGCCCCCAAGGAGCCGTGAGATCAGTTCGAGATCGAAAGCCACCTCCTCGCTCACCGAATCGATGTGGGAGACCACCTTGATCACGAGCAGCATCCCGTCGTTCCGTGCGATGAGGTCGAAACTCCGCGGGCGCATGGTGAAGCGCTCCGAGACCTCAAAGCCTGCCGTGATCATAACGCTGGTGACCAGCTGAAGCTGGCGATCCTGGGACATGTGGATACAAATGGATTGAGCGCACCCATATATTAATATAGACATGCTGATCGGTCTTGATGACACGGACTCGCCGCAGGGGATGTGCACGACATACCTGGGGGCAGTGCTCGCCCGCAGGCTGATCCGTGAACATATGCAGGTGCGGGAGGCCCGGCTCGTCCGGCTCAACCCGAACGTGACCTTCAAGACCCGGGGCAATGCCGCGATCATGCTGGACGTTGACGGAGATCCCAACCGGGCATTCAATATTGCCTGCGATCTCGTGGAAGAACTCGCCGACCAGTCCTGTGAGAACACGAACCCGGGCCTCGTGGTCACTGAACAGAGGCCGGATCCGGCTTTTTACCGGAACGCGGTCACGGACTTCTGCACCATTGAGGAGGCCACCGCCATCCTCGACAGGACCGGCGCCCGCTACCGGGGGTGGAAAAACCGGCGCGGCCTGATCGGGGCAACCGCAGCCGTGGCAAGCGATCTCTTCGATCGTACTTCCGAGATCCTGGTGTACCGGCAGCCGGAGCGGTTTGGCACGCCCCGCATTGTCGACCGGCAGAGCCTGTTCGATGCCGAGAACACGACATTTCCGCACACGTGGGACACGGTCGATATCGCCAATGACGTGGTGGTCTGCGTCCCGCACACACCCGACCCGGTCCTCTTCGGTATACGGGGCGAGAGCCCGCGCTGGGTGATGGCGGCCCGGCAGATGATCGCTTCAGAGAAACCGTCCCTCGAACAGATCTGGGTGACCAACCAGGGGACCGATGCCCACCTGCTCGACGGGCGGATCGGGGCACTGCGCGAGGGGCTCTCGTACCGGGTCCGCGGGATCGTGGACCGGGCGCCGGTAACCGGGGCCGGAGGCCATGTCTCGTTCGTCATCAGGGATGGCGATCACCGGGTCAGGTGCATGGCCTATGAACCCACGAAAAATTTCCGGCAGGTCATCCGGCAGCTGCAGCCGGGGGATATCGTGATCGCGTGCGGGAGCTACAAGAACGGGAGTATCAACCTGGAAAAGATCCGCGTGGTTGCGCTGGCGCATGTACAACGGATCCGCCCTCCCATCTGCACGGCATGCAGCAAGCGGATGACCAGCGATGGCAACGGCAAGGGGTGGAAGTGCAGACGGTGCGGGGCCCGGGCGGATACACCGGACATGCAGGAGATCCCCCGGATGCTTGATGCCGGATGGTACGAAGTTCCGCCGTCCGCGAGACGGCACCTGGCCCGGCCGCTGTGCCGGGGAGAGCCCGGATACTAACGTGCCCCATCCGGCCCGGCCAGGTTATCAGGCATCTCTTGGTTTTTCAAGATACCCGAGAGGATCCCGCACTACGGGAACCTATTTGTAGCATTATATTCTTCTGTAGATCAGCGGGAGACGCGCCATGATCTCCGTCCTCTATGTCGATGACGAACAGGATCTTCTCGAAGTAGCGCAGCTCTTTTTGGAAGAGTCAGGGGAATTCAGGGTCGAGATTGCCACATCGGCCCATGACGCCCTGGCATCCCTCGCAGTCAAATCGTACGATGCTATCATCTCCGATTACTTGATGCTGGGAATGAACGGGATCGCTTTTTTAAAGACGGTCCGGGAGCGGTTCGGCGACCTCCCGTTCATCCTCTTTACCGGGCGGGGCCGCGAGGAGGTGGTGATCGAGGCGATCAATAACGGGGCGGACTTCTATCTCCAGAAAGGCGGCGACCCGGAGGCCCAGTTCGCCGAGCTCGCGCACAAGATACGCCAGGCAGTCTCGCGGCGGAAGGCCGAACTGCTCCGCACGGAATCCGAGAAGAGGCTCCTCGATATCATCAACTTTTTACCCGATGCCACCTTTGCCATCGACAATTCCGGGCATGTGATCTCGTGGAACCGTGCCATGGAAGAGATGACCGGTGTTGCCGCACAGGAGATGCTGGGGAAAGGGGACCATGAATACGCACTTCCGTTCTATGGAACGCGCCGGCCAATCCTGATCGACCTGGTCTTTTCACCCCAGGACGAGATCCGGCAGAGATATTCCTTTGTCCATGTTGACCGGGATATCCTTACCGGGGAGACCATCGATGCAACACCGAAAGGAAAAGCATGCATCCTGTGGGGGATGGCAGCTCCCCTCTATAATAACCAGGGCGATATTGTAGGAGCGATTGAATCGATCCGTGACATCACGGGCCGCAAGCGGGCAGAAAAAGAACTCGCTTTCAAGAATATCATCCTCTCAACCCAGCAGGAGACCACGCTCGATGCGATCCTGATCGTGGATGAAACCGGAAGGATCCTGAACTTCAACCGTAACTTCGTCAGGCTCTGGGGGATCCCGGATGAACTCCTCGCGTCCCGTCAGGACGACCCGGTACTCCGGTACGTTATGGGACAACTGGCCGATCCTGATGCATTTATCGCACGGGTACGGTATCTCTACGAACACAAGGACGAGAAGAGTTTTGAAGAGATTGCCCTGAAGGACGGCCGGGTCCTGGAGCGGTTCTCGGCCCCGATGCTGGCAGACTCCGGGAAATATTTCGGAAGAGTCTGGTACTTCCGTGACATCAGCGGGAGGAAACAGGTCGAGGAGCTCCTTGTGAAGAGCAAGGACCGGTTCCTCCGGCTCTTCTCCAACATGTCCGAAGGGGTCGCCCTCCATGAACTCATCTGTTCCAGCGATGGTACAGCCGAGGATTACCGGATTATCGACGCCAACCCTGCGTTCGAACGCCATCTCGGGATCTCCCGCGACGCGGTCATCGGAAAGACCAGCCGGGAAGCGTACGGCGTCGCAGACCCCCCGTACCTCGATATCTACGGGCGGGTGGCGCAGACCGGCGAGCCGCACGTGTTCGAGACCTTTTTCCCCCCCCTGGGAAAATACTTCCTGATATCGGCATACTGCCCGGCCAAAGGAACATTCGCAACCATCTTCAAGGATATCACGGCGCGGAAGCGTACGGAAGTTGCCCTTCGGGAGAGCGAAGCGAAGTTCCGCGAACTTGCCGAACTCCTTCCCCAGATGATCTTCGAGCTGGATATGGATTTCCGGATCACGTATGCCAACCAGCGGGCCCAGACACTGCTGGGATTCACGGAAGCGGATATTAAAACGGGGGTCAGCGCCCTCTCATTCATCGCGCCATCCCAGCATGCTGCCGTCAGGGAGGCCGTGCAGAAACAGCTCGCGGGCATCCCCTTCGAACCGCAGGAATATTCCGCGCTGCACCGGGATGGCAGCACGTTCCCGGTGATCATCTATTCGGCACCGATTGTCCGCGACGGGAAGCCGGCCGGATTCCGGGGCGTGATTGTCGATATCACGGTGCGGAAGCGGCTTGAGAACGATCTGCAGCAGAGAAACGAGGACCTCCATGCAGCCTTCGAACAGCTGACCGCAACGGAAGAGGAACTCCGCCAGAACTACGAGGAACTCCAGAAGAGCGAACGCACACTCCGGGAAAGCGAGGAAAAATTCCGCCGCATTGCCGAGAATGCCCCGGACATGATCTACCGGATGTCCCTTCCGTACGGTAAGTACGAGTACGTGAGCCCCGCCGCGGTTCCCCTGACGGGGTACACCCCGGACGAGTTCTACACAGATCCCGGCATTATCTGGAAGGTGATCCATCCTGCATGGAAGGAGTATATCAGAGAACACCTCGAAGCCCTGATGCGTGGCGAACTGCAGTCGGTATACGAGTTCCAGATCATCGACCGTGCCGGAAGTGTTCACTGGATCAACCAGAGGAACATGTTCGTAACGGACGACCGGGAAATACCGGTGGCTATCGAGGGGATCGTCACCGATGTCACCCGCCAGAAGGAGGTCGAGCAGGAGCTCAGGCACAACGAACTCCGGTCCCTTGCCGTGAGCGAGAATGCCGGCTCGTGGATCTGGGAGATCGACACCGAGGGTCTTTATCGTTATTCGAGTCCCGCCGTCGCACATGTACTGGGGTACCGCCCGGAAGAGCTGGTGGGGAGGATGCATTTCTACGACCTGTTCGATCCCGCGATGGGCGATGACCTCAAAGCAACGGCGCTGGCGGCAATCGGCCGCCGCGAACACATCAGGGATTTCGTGAACCTCAACCGCCACAAGAACGGGACACCGGTGATCCTGAACACCAGCGGGACACCGGTATTCGACGAGAACGGGACGTTCACCGGGTATTGCGGGATCGACGAGGATATTACCCGGCGGAAACATGCGGAGGATGCCCTCAGTAAAAGCCAGCAGATGCTTGCCGAGGCCATGGACCTGGCCAACCTGGTGAGCTGGGAGCACGATCTCCTGACGGATACCTTCACGTTCAACGACCGGTTCTATGCATTATACGCTACAACCGCAGAACGGGAGGGGGGATACCGGATGCCGGCCGGGACTTATACGCGGGAGTTCGTTCACCCGGATGACCGGCATGTTGTTTCCGAGGAGACCGAGAAGGCCCTCGCATCAACGGACCCGGACTACGTCTCCCAGCGGGAACACCGTATCATCCGCAGGGACGGCCAGGTACGGCATATCATCGTACGGATCCGGGGGATCAGGGATGCCGCCGGCCGTATCCTCGGGACACATGGCGCGAACCAGGATATAACGGAGCGCAAGCTTGCCGAAGAAGCACTGAAGGCAAGCGAGGCACGGTACCGCCTCCTCTCGGACAATGTGCACGACGTGATCTGGACCGCCGACATGGAGATGCACCTCACCTACATATCGCCATCGGTAGAGGGGCTGCGGGGAATGACACCGGAGGAAGCGATAGCCGAACCCCTGAGTACCGCCCTGACACCGGCATCCTGCGCAGAGCTCACGCGGAGCCGGCACAAGTGCCTTGAATTTATCCGGCAGAATCCCGGAGAGGTCCCCACATGCGAGACCCTGGAACTGGAATTTTACCGGAAGGACGGCTCAACGGTCTGGACCGAAACGGTCATTGCCCCGGCCTTTGACAGCCAGAGAACTCCGCTTGGCGTTGTCGGGGTGATGCGGGATATCACCATAAAGAAACAAACCGATCGTGCGCTCCGCGAGAGCGAGGAGAAGTACCGGGCACTCGTGGAAACCTCCCCGAACATGGTATGGGAGGTCGACCTGCAGGGAAACTTCCGGTTTATCAGTTCCAGGGTTATGGCCATTATGGGATACCGCCCGGAAGAGCTGACGGGAAAGTGTATCATCGGCCTGGTGGATGAGCAGGGCCGACCGGCTGCCAGAGAGATGCTGGCCCGGTACAGTACGACCAGCGATCCCCTCCTCCCGTTCGAAGTCCCGGCCCGTCACCGCGACGGCAGGGCGCTGATCCTCGAGATCCACCCGTCCCGGGTCCTTGACAGCAATGGTACCCTGACCGGCTTCCGCGGAGTTGCCCAGGATATTACCGAGCGCAAGACCGCAGAAGAGGCGCTCCGCCAGGCAAACCGGCAGCTCACGCTGCTGGGCTCCATCACCCGCCATGATCTCCTCAACAAGATCACCGTCATTCTCGGGAACCTGAAGATCGCAGAGAAGAGATGCTCCGATCCGGAACTGGTCAGATACCTTGAGAAGATGAGGACTGCAACCACTGCGATCAAATCGCAGATCGAGTTCACCCGGATCTACCAGAAACTCGGCACGCTCGAACCGCAGTGGATCCACCTCAATACCCTCATGCCCCGGACCCATATACCGGACACCATCACGCTGGACGTGGATGTGGATGGCGTCCAGTTGCGGGCCGATCCCATGCTGGAACGTGTCTTTTTCAATCTCCTCGACAACTCTCTCCGGCACGGGCACCACGTGACCAGGATCCGGGTATCCTCCCGCCCTGCAGGCCGTGACCTGCTCGTGGTGTGGGAAGACAACGGGAACGGTATCCCTGAAGGTGAGAAGGAGAAGATCTTCGAACGGGGTTACGGGGAGAACACGGGACTCGGGATGTTCCTGGTGCGGGAGATCCTCGCCTTGACGGGGATCACGATCGAGGAGACCGGTGTACCGGGCACGGGCGTCCGGTTCGAGATCACGGTACCGGAAGGAGGGTACCGGCTTGCCACCGATCTCCCAGGGTCCGGAGCATTATGAGGGAACGGCGGAACCCGTGTCATTCGAGAATCCAATATCGTTCAGGATACCGCTGGTCATCTCCACCATCGTCTGGGTTGATGCCAGTACATGTGCTGAGATCTCTACGCTGACAAGCGGATCGAGCTTGATCGCCTGATTGTAGGCATCCATGGCATCGCGGTACGACTGCATGGACTCGAACGTGTTCATATCGGTACCTGGAGCGGAAGAGGATCCGGCAGCATAGGATCCGGATGTAATTGTCCGGTACCGCTCCCGCATCTTCTGCATCTCGGCAACCGAGATCGCCAGCTGGGCATCCCCCTTCCGCACCCAGATCTGGGCATCCTTCCGGTTCAGCGCAAGGGCCTTCTCGAAATAGCTGACCGATGCCTCGTACTCCCCGTTATCATACAGGATATTGCCGGTCATCATCAGCGGGGCTGTATCGTTAGGGTTTATCGCCATGGCATACGCCAGGTCGGACCGGGCTTCGGAATCTTTTCCGAACGCGTGCAGGGCACGCACCCTGCTCATCCGTATGGACGTGTCGTTGGGCGAAAGGGCGATGGCAGACTCGTACAGCGGGAGGGCATAGACCGGGTATTTCGTATCCGCCACGACACCGGCCACTGCCGACACCCCGTGGGCGGCGATCTGGGGCATGACTGCGGCGATCACGAAGCACGAGGCGACGATGAGGAGGCACGCAACTTCGGGCCAGAAGAGGATGCTCTTTTTCCGGAAGGTCTTCTGCAGCCGGTTGATCTTCCGGGCGCATAAAAACGCATCGGCAACCGCAGCCGCCCAGACCAGGAGCACAGGAACGAGCGGGTCGACCGTTGTATACAACGGGAGGAGCAGCAGGAGTCCGGCCACGCCTGCAAAGAAGAGGAGGCCTTTTACGGTGTCCCCGTTGTAGAACTGCCCGAGGCCGAGGCCCGCAAGGGACATCAGGGCGGCAGCCCAGGGATTCTGCCACCGGTCCTTTGAGAGGTCGAGCTCGTGCGGGGCCGCAGGCGCCTCTTCCGTTGTACCGTCAAACGTCCTCCGGCACGAGCGGCAATAACCCCCGTCATGATCGATGGGGGCCCCGCAGAACGGACAGCGGTTCATAGCGATCCGGTGATGCAGGATATTATATTTGTTTCGCCATCAGGCAGGCCGGTCGTCGGCCGTTAGAGCTGTGCCGGGACTCTGTTGCACGGATCTTTTTTTATATTATCATATTCTTCTGTAGATCATCATATGCGGGTTTTTTCCCATGATCGCTGTCCTCTACGTTGACGACGAGCCCGACCTCCTGACGCTCGCACAGCTCTTTCTGGAACAGGACGGGGAATTTTCTGTCCGGACAGCAACATCGGCACGGGAGATGCTGAAGTCCCCGGACATCCGGTCGTACGATGCTATTGTTTCCGATTACCAGATGCCGGAGTTAGACGGGATCGAGTTCCTCAAAGCGATCCGGGAGCGGGTCGGTACGATCCCCTTCATCCTCTTCACCGGCCGGGGCCGGGAGGAGGTGGTCATCGATGCGATCAACAACGGCGCCGACTTCTACCTCCAGAAAGGAGGTGAGCCGACCGCCCAGTTTGCCGAACTGGCCACCAAGATCCGGTACGCCGTTCTCCGTAAACGCGCCGAACAGGAGGTGCAGAAGAAGATCGAGGAACTCAATGCCTCCTACGAACAGATCGCGGCTGCCGAGGAGGAACTCCGGCAGCAGCTGGACGAGCTCACGGAGAAACAGGCAGCCCTCAAGGAATCCGAGGAGCGGTTCCGGGCGTTCACCGAGAATATCCCGGACCTGACGACCATCGCAGATGCAACGGGCATGTACAAATACGTCAGCCCTTCGATCCAGCGGATCACCGGGTGGCGTGCAGAAGATCTGCTGGGGAAAAAGATCGGTGAGATCGACGCCATCTTCGGGCTCGTGCCGGATGAGATCGCTGCCCTCCGGATGATCGGGCAGACCGCGATGCAGCAGCCCGGCGTCCCGGTACCGGTTGCACCGTTCAGGGTCCGCGATGTACAGGGAACCTCCCTGTACGTGGAAGGCTCGATGATATTCATGCCCGACGTGAAGGGCATCCAGGGGATCGTCTTCCACGGGCGCGATGTCACGGACCGGGTCCGGGCCGAGGAGGATCTGAGACGGAAGAACGAGGAACTCAACGCGTCTTACGAACAGATCACGGCGGCGGACGAGGAACTGCGGGGCCAGTACGACGAGCTGGTGATCAGCGAGAAACGGATCCGCGAGAACGAGGCGAAGTTCCGCAGCCTGTTCGAGAAGACCCATGACGCCCTCATCCTGTTCAGCGACAAGGGCTGTATCGACTGCAACAACCGCGCCGTCGCATTGTTCGGGTACGCATCCAGGGAGGAACTGCTTGGCCTGACGCCGGCGGACGTCTCCCCCCCGCTCCAGCCGGACGGGCAGGATTCGAAGACCGCAGCTGCGGCCCGGATCCGGGTTGTGCTGGAAAACGACGCAGATCACTTCGAGTGGCTCCAGCAACGGAAGGATGGCAGTATGTTTTCTGCCGATGTCCTGCTCTCGGTTTTCGAACTGAACGGGCAGCAGGTCTTCCTGTCCTCGGTCAGGGATATCACCGAACGGAAACGGATGGAGGAGGAACTCCGGCTCCTGAAATTCTCCGTGGATCACGCGTATGACGAGGTCTTCTGGCTGGACTTTTCAGGAAAAATCCTGTACGTGAACGAGGCGGCCTGCCGGGTAACCGGGTATTCCCGCGAGGAGCTGCAGGCCATGAAGATCTTCGAACTGGACCCGGACTTTCCCCCGGAGGTCTGGGATGCAGCAGTTTCGGATCTGAGGGAGAAAAAAGCCCACCTGTTCACGACCCGCCACCGCTGCAGGGACGGCCGGATCATCGATGTCGAGATCTCGTCGGCGTATATCACCCGCGGGGGGACCGAGTACAGCATCGCCTTTGCCCGGGACATTACCGGCCGGAAACGTATCGAGAATGCCCTCAGGGAGAAAACCGAGGAGCTCGACCAGTTCTTCTCCGCGAGCATCGATCTGCTCTGTATCGCCGATACATCGGGTCGTTTCCGCAGGCTCAACCCGGAATGGGAGCAGACGCTCGGGTACCCAATCGCGGAACTGGAGGGCCGCAGTTTCCTCGACCTGGTCCACCCCGACGACCTTGAGGCCACCCGGACAGCGGTTGCCGACCTCGCCGCCCAGAACCGGGTAGTCAGCTTCACGAACCGGTTCCGGCACCGCGACGGCACGTACCGGTGGATCGAATGGCGGTCCTTCCCCAAGGGGAACCTGATCTATGCCGCAGCCCGGGATATCACGGAGCGCAGACGGGCCGAGCAGGAGATCCGGCACTCCCGGGACATGTTCCGTTCGATCATCGACAACATCCAGGATGCGTATATCCGGACTGATAACGAGGGCAGGATCACGATGGTGAGCCCTTCGGCGGCCCACCTGTACGGGTACGACTCCGGAGAGGAGATGATAGGCCTTCCGGCAGCGGTATTGTATGCTTATCCCGATGGGCGGGACCGGGCCCTCCGTAAAATGCACGAATCCGATGGCAGGATCCACGATTTTTCAGGCATCGGGAAAAGGAAGGACGGCACTACCTTCTGGGCCTCGCTCAACGTCCAGATCATAACCGATGACCAGGGTAGGGTGGCCGGTACCGAAGGCATGGTCCGCGACATCACGGAGCGCAGGATGATGGAGCACGCGATCGAGGAAGCAAACAAGAAACTCAACCTGCTCTCCAGCATCACCCGCCACGATGTCGTCAACCAGCTGACGATGCTGCAGGGGTATACGCAGCTCGCCGCCATGAAGAATCCCGACCCGGTGGTGGCTGACTTCCTTTCGAAGATCGAGCGGGCGGCCGAGACCATCACCCGCCAGATAGGGTTTACGAAAGCCTACCAGGAGCTGGGAGTCAGGAGCCCGGCATGGAGCCGGCTCGATATGCTGATCGCAGGGCTGGGAGCGGCTGAAGTCAGGCCAGCCGGCTCCTGCAGAGCGATCGAGATCTTTGCTGATCCGATGATCGAACGGGTCTTTTACAACCTCGTTGACAATGCCCGCCGGCACGGGGAGCACGTGACGGAGATCGCGGTCCGCTGTGAGCAGGTCCCCGACGGCCTTTTGATCGTTGTCGAGGACAACGGTGTCGGCATCGCGCCGGAGGAGAAGGAGAAGATCTTCGGGAAGGGGTACGGAAAGAACAGCGGTTTCGGCCTCTTCCTGGCGCGGGAGATCCTGGCGATCACGGGCATTACGATCCGGGAGACCGGGTACCTCGGAGTCGGAGCCCGGTTCGAGATCACGGTGCCGCCGGATGCATTCCGGATCGCTGCGGGGGGATAGGGTGATCAGGTGACCCTCTTTTCAGAAGGGGTGCGGGCATACGAAATCCTAAAAGAACCTTGTTCGGGAGAAGGATACTGTCCTTCTCCTGCTTCGGGTCTGATACCCGAAAGCATTCTTAAACTCTTACACTCTTTCAGAGCGTAATCGTACTTAAAAATTATCTCCTTAATTCGAGCCCCGTTTGCCAATCGGAGCCCAATCTGAAAACAGGGTTTCCGGATAGTCGCGGTTTTGGGGGTAAATACAGACCCATGTTTCGGAAATACGGCCCGGTGGGGGATATTTTCCCGAAAAAACAATTTTAAGGGCCCTAAAAATCGCCTAATTGGTGCCTATTATTTCTTGGAAGCCGGGTTATTCCGGAGTAGGGATCGGCCGGAGCGACCGGGAGGGTCCGTATCCGGGGGATCTACCAGGTTCCGTTCCCGGTGTGAATCGGGGATGGGGACGATATCGTCCAGGATCTTCGCTTCATATCACGAGGGGGATTTCTCCGGCATTGCTGATTCGATGACGGCAATCTCCTCCGGTGTCAGGCCGTATAACTCGTACACCAGCGCATCGATCCGCACGTCCGTTGCATCGATCTCCTGCTGCACGAGCCGGCGCTCCTGGTCGGTCCTCGACCGGGCATGGTATTCCTGCAGGGAGACCCGCTGGGAGACCAGCGCACCAATCTTTTCATGCCGGTTCCGGTCCGCGAGTTTTTCAAAATCCGGCACCAGGACTGAAAATTTTCCCAGAGCGGCCGGACTCATGTGATACCCGCGGCCCGTGTACGGGCAGATGTGCGCGATGACGAACCGGCCGAGCGTCGAGTTCAGGATCGCGGCAAGGAACGGATCGTTCCGGGAAATGCCACAAAGGGTACTCGTAATGGCAAACCGGCCCGCGGGGTCGAGACAGAATACCGGCCTCTGCGTATACAGCGGGAAGATCATTTTCGGCCGGTTTTTTTCCGGGAAATTTTGCTCGCGGTGAGCCTCAGCGTGCGGGTGGCCCGCTTCCTCATCAGGCTCGTACTCACCGTAAGTTGTTCTCTCACGTTCCGGTGCCTGCTCCAGGTAGTCCGCAAGCCCGCGGCAGCGCCGCAGGGTCCCCGCGTCGGTCGCCGCGATCACGTACCGCGACGGTTGTGCCGGCACATAGCTTCGCATATCGGCCGGGCGGAGGAGCGGCACGAAAAACCGCCGGCACCACCGGGCGTTCTTAGTCAGCCGGCCCCGGGTCTCTGCGTCAACGACCAGCGGGTTGTTCCGGACACGGCAGGTCCCGGGCCTGATCTCTCCCATGACGTACTCTTCCAGCAGGGTCCCCTTCGCCCGGATCTTCTCCAGGAGATCCACCGTGCGGGTGTCTTCAAGCCTCCAGCCGCCGTCATCGAGCGGGCGCTGGTCGATCCGAAAATCACGACGGCCCATAAAAAAATCCGGAGCGACCGTGAACGCAGTCGCGGGCGGCCGGTTTGCAAGCGTGAGGAGATATATTGGGGCCTCTCCCTCCGGCAGGGGCCGCACCCGTCCGGAGCAGGCGATCTTCCCGATCTGCCGGGAAAGGAGCAGGCGCCGGAGCGGCCGGGCGTGCTGGGAGCGCAGGAATGTCCCGGGCACAAGGAACGCGATCGTACCACCGGGCCTCGCGAGCCGGAGCCCCTGTTCGATGAAGTACCCGTACAGCCCGGCCGAGACCGCGTAGGCATCGTAATGCGTCTGGAAATACTCCTCACGGGCCTTTGTGGCAAACGGCCGGTACGGCGGGGGCGCACCGATTACCGCATCGAATCCCCCGGCAGCCAGGATCGCCGGGAATGCTGCCTGCCAGTCGAACGCGTTCACCCGCCGCCGCTCCTCTGCATTGAACGGGAAGACCGCCTTTCCGGCAAAGTAATCCGGCGCGATCAGTGCGTTGCCGCACCGGATCGTCTTCGCCAGGCAGGCGCAGACCTCCCGGATCCGGTCGGCCGAAGGATTACCTTCGCCCGTCCTGTTCCATTCTTCCAGGAAGGTGAGCAGCAGCATGAAGCGTGCGGCGCTCACGGACTCCGGGTCGATATCGGTACCGAAGACGGAAGCACGCAGGATCTCCTGCAGATCGACCGTTGTTGCCTTGCGGTCCGTGCGGCTGCCCCCGGCCCGGGCAAGGTGACGGAACGCTGCCAGTACAAAGAGCCCGGCACCGCAGGCCGGATCCAGGACCCGGCACCGCGAGCCCCCGCTGCCGCCACGGACCGATGACGTTACAGTATACTCGACCTCATGGAACGGCGGGACATCGACCGTACCGGTATAGAGCAGGACCGACTTTCCGGCCCGGACAACGCGGTACCCTTCGCCGACCTGCATGCGGGTGCCCAGAAGCTGATCGATAACTGCCGCGAGTTCTTCGGGCGGGAGCCGGGCGGGAGGTACGGAAAGATCCGGCCGGTCCAGCCGGCGGATGATCTCGCGGAGCGGTTCATCGGGCAGTGCAGGGAGCACCCGGGCGCCCTGCGGCCCCCAATCGAAAAATTCCTCCGTAATGAGCCCGGCATCCGAGCAGGCCCGGCCCATCCGCTTTGCGATGCCATCGCTCCCCGCAAGGAGGGCGAGCGTGTCCGGGCCGGTGATACCGTATTCCTGGCACGCCCGGAGAAAGAGGATCTCGAAGAGGGGGGTGACCGCGAGATAATTCAGGTCGGGATCGGTCACCGCGTGATGTTCGCGGACAATGCCCCGGGCAAGGAGATCGCGGGACGAATCGAGTACGGAAAGAAGGGCCGCACACGCATCGGGCGCGGGGGTTTGTGGGGAGGTATCGGTACCAGATGCCCGCATTCAGGTACTCATTGGCGTTTATACCAATAATGGTGTGGAGGGATTGGGATTTTCGTTTTATAGTCTCACGCTACGATGAGTCCGCTTGCCAGAACCCGATCGCCACTTCCCCGTCCCCGCTTCCCGCGGATCCTTTCTCCTTCACCGCGATTTGCCCGAACGGGCATATTACCGTGAAAAAATCACGGTGCCGGAGCACCGACGGATCTCTTTGTGGCGGTATGGAGCCTTCAATCCGCAAGGGTTTCACGGATTTCCTTTTCGCGGAATCCCTGAATAGCGCATTTATCATCGATCACGATAGTGGGAAACGCCCCGTTGGGGCTCCACTTCTCCATGATATCCAGTGCATCGGTCTGTTCTTTTCCCGTAAGCAGGTCGACATAATCGTAGTCAAATGCAATGCCGAGTTCCTCCAGAAGTTCCCTGGTCTTATGGCACCACTGGCAGGTCGAGAGCGCAAACAGCCTCACGCTCCCCTTGTCTTTTCCGTTCACATGGGTTGGCATGACAAACCATCTCCGATACGGGCGTTGCACTACCGGGACGGGTAATCAGACCGGCAGGCTCCCGATAGAATTTTTTCCTGACAACGCAAGGGGCGTTCGTTCATACGAGCGCGGGGACAAAGACTGCCACAAGCGAGAGTTCCTCGCTTCCGGCGCTCACCGTGTGGTGGTTCTCCGGTGGCGTTGCAAACGACTGGCCGGGCTGGATGGCGACCTCCTTGTCGCCCAGAAGGAACGTGCCGTTGCCGCGGAGAACCATGTTCCATTCCCACTGGGTCGCGTGATCATGGTCGGGCACTTCGCACGTCCTCTCGATACGGACGAGGTGGTAGCTGAATGCCCCGCCGTTCTCTTTGCCGGTCACCAGGTCTTTTAAAAAGACACCGTGCGATCCGGGAAGAGCGTACCAGGGCCGGTCTGCTGCATCGATCTCGCGGTCGGGAGCAATCACGACGCCTCTCTCGAAGAGTGCTGCGAGGTTTCTTGATTCCATGGTGTTTACCTCCGTAATGACAGGAATTAAAGGGAGGATCAGGGGGGTTCCCTGACCCGCACCTTACTTGACGTGCGGGATGATCTCCTTGAAGACGTCGATACCATAGTTCACGTTCGGGCTCGAGTTGCCCAGGCAGAAGTGGGTGATGCCGGCCTTCTTGAAGCGCTCGATCTCCTTGATGAGACCCTCGGCATCGGTCGCACACATGTAGTTCTTCCTGAGCATGTCGGAGTGGACAAGGTTTGCATGCGCCTCAACCTCGGGCGGGTCGCTGACACGGTACTTGAACATGGACGGCACCAGGCACCCTGCCCAGAACCGGTTGCCCTCGACAGCCTTCTCGAAATCCGGGTCAACGGAGTACCAGATGAGCATGGCGCGTTCCATCTTCCTTGGATCCTTGCCGGCCTCCTTTGCACCTTCCTCGAACTTGGGGATGGTCACGTTCTTGATGGTGTTGGTGTCGGCTGCGACCGTCATGAGGTGGTCGCCGTACTTGCCGGCGAGTTTTGCGCCCTTGGGGCCCATGCCGCTGAAGTACAGCGGGACTTCGTCACTTGGCTTTGAGTACAGGAACGCCTTTTCGAGCGTGTAGTATTTTCCCTTGAAGGAAACGGGCGCCGTGCCCTCCCAGAGCTTCCGCATGACCTCGATCGCCTCGACCGTCATGTCCTGGCGCTCGGCCACGCTCGGCCACTCCCCGGTGACCGGCACTTCGTTCAGGGCCTCGCCGGCCCCGACTGCGATCCCGGCACGCTTCGGGTACATCTGCCGCAGGGTCGCAAACGTCTGGGCGACAACGCCCGGGTTGTACCTGAGGATCGGGCAGGTGATGCAGGTCGAGACAAAGACTTTCTTTGTCGCCTGAAGCACGGCACCCATCCAGGCCCACGCCTGGCCGCACTGGGCGTCGGTGTGGTACCACGGGTGGAAGTGATCGTCGACCCAGACTGAATCGAACCCGACCTTCTCTGCACGCACGGACTGTTCCAGCGCATCCATCGGCGTGTACTGCTCGATCGATGCAAAATATCCAATCTTGGTTTCCATGATGTAGCCTCCTGACCAGATGAGAGGGGAGATCATGGACGCGATCTTTTCGAAGATCCAAACCTTGATGTACTGATGTACCGTATACAATCATCAGGGTGTTTTGCCGGGTTCCCCACGACCGATGAGGCGATACTGTCGAAAGTGTAAGGAGCCTTTATTGGTGACGGCGTGAAACCGGCCCAGCCCATGAGAGCCCGCTGCTCGTCTCTGGTTTTCGTGGAATCTCTTCCACAGGGCACCATTTCACGGGTGTATACATAAACATGTTTTTTATTGCTCGCCATTGAGCCTGCCGGCCCGCGACCCGTGTGTTACACCGGTAAAACGTGGGACTGGGTTTACATCTGCCAGGTCTCATTGCTCGCCAATAACATCGCGCCTTTTCGCGAGCCGTTAAAAAACAGGGACCGCCCCCGTCATGGGCGGGCGGGGACTAGAGGAAACAGGGAATGGCCCGGGCCATTCCGTGTCTACCGGAAAACTACCTGCCGGTTTTACTCGCGGCTCTCTTTTACCACATCGGTCACATCGATCATAAAGGACGCGATCTCTCCCGAGGGGAGCTTGAAGACATAGTGGTATATCCAGGGGAAGTCCTCCCTCTTACGGTACTTTAAGGGTGCGACGAACTCCGGCTGCTCAGTGATGAGGACCTGACGGAGGAGGTTACGGATATCGGGATCCGGCAGCTCCGGAAATTCTTCGAAAAGGCGTTTTCCCACGAGGTCTTCCTTGGGCATGCGCAGGAGCGCCGCGGTCACCTTGTTGACATCCTTGATGATGTAGTCATCGCTGCCGGGGATCGACTCGTAGATCAAAACACCGTTACAGGTGTTCTCGAAGAACGAATGGTACCGGATCTCCTTGAGCTGGGTTTTCCTGAGTGCCTCTTCCGCCCGTTTCTGCTCCGTGATATCGAGAATGATCCCGTTCCACACGGTCTCGTTCTTGAGTTTCACCGGCTGCGAGATCACGCGGATGAACATCTCCTCCCCGTCAGGTTTTATGAACCGGCCTTCGAACTGCCAGGGGGCTACCCTCCGGATGACGTCCTCGATGGACTGTATCCACCGCTCCCGGTCCTCCGGCGCAATGCAGGATGTATACCGCAGGATCCAGGTATCGATCGGATCCGGCGGGACACCGTACACCTCCCCGGAACGCTCATCGACATAGTAAGTACCCCACTCTTCCGAGTTCCGGGCATAGAACTGGTATACGATCCCGGGCAGGTTGCTCGTAAGGCCGCGGAGCCGTTCCTCGCTCCGGCGCGACGCCTCCTCCGCCCGTTTCCGGTCGGTGATATCCAGGAAGATGCCGTTCCAGACCGTCTCGTTTTTCAGGCGGACCGGCTGCGAGATCCCGCGAATGTACATCTCTTCACCGGTGGGTTTGATAAAACGCCCTTCGAATTCCCACGGCCCTACGTTTTTGATCACTTCCTCGATGGACCGGCCCCACCGGCCCCGGTCCTCGGGCGCGATGCAGGCGCCGAACCGGTCGAACCAGTTATTGAGCGGTTCCGGCGGCACACCGTAGATCTCCTCTGTGCGCTCGTTGACGTAATACGCGCCCCATTCCCCGGTATCGCGGGCGTAGAACTGGTACACGATCCCGGGCAGGTTGCTCACGATCCCGAGGTACCGCTCCTTGAGCCGTTTTTCCGCCAGTTTTTTCTCCGTGATATCCAGGAACAGGATGAAGTATTCCCGGGGGGAGTTGCTCCCGGTCTCGCTGACCGGGGCAAAGACGACCTGGAAGTATGCAACCCCTTTCTTCTTTGTTGCCGAAAGCGTCTCGGCCTTGAGCCGGTCGAAGTTGCAGGCAAGCGTGAGATCGGCGATCTGGCGCTTCTGGATCAGGTCCTGGATCTTCTCCTTCGAGCACATGATATCATAGAGCTTGAAGTCCGCGACATCCGTGAACCGGGCAAGACCGAGGATATCGAGCGCGGCCCGGTTCGCGTTGAGGATCGTCCCGTCCTCGTGGAAGAGGAAGATGCCGCTTGGCACTTCCTCAAAGAGCGTGCGGATCTTGCGCTCGCTCGTTTTTAACGCATCCTCGGTCTTCTTCCAGGTTGTGATATCGCGGAGGCTGATCATGATCCCCGGTTTCTCGGTGAATGCGACAGACGGGATGACCGTCGAGACAAATTCGGTCAGAAAGATCCGTTCCGTCCCCTGCTCGATCAGGAGCATCTCGTTCACAAACATCTGCGACCGGACAATCCTTGAGATATTTTCCTGTACCGTAGGGTTGTTGAAAAGGGCAAGGCTGAGCCGGGAGAGATCGGTGCCGATGATGTTGTGTTCCCTCCGTATGCCAAAGGTATTGAAAAAACTCCGGTTGGCCATTAAGATGCGGAGCTCGGAGTCGAGGATGACGATCGCATCGGACAGGTAGTTCAGGAGGTCGTCGAACGGGACGTTCTGCGAGGTCGTGTAGAGCTTTGCCTTGCCAAAGGGCTTCATCACCACATGGCCGTGGGACTGGAGGACCTCGAGGTATTTTGCCACCGTTCCCCGGTTCATCTCCAGTTCCCGGGAGATGACGGAGATGGAGACCGCCTCGGGATACTTTTCCTGGAGGAATTCGCGGACACGCAGGTACCGTTCGTCAGGTTCGCTCATGGGACACTGACAGGAAGTTTTCCCACGGATCCATTAAACGTATTCATTTGCACCCGGGCCGGCATTCCTGCACGGGGAAGAGGCACCGTAAGACCGCGGGGAATAATCGACAGGGTGTGTCCCTTACCGCCCCCTGCGAGTCTTCGGTTTTTTCTTCTCCCGTTCCGGAATGGTTCCCGGTTGGCCTGCCCCGGCCTGCTTGAAGCCGGTAATATCCCTTAACGATTCGATTGCCCCGATCAGGGTTCCCGACTGGTCGTACAACGGTGCCGCGGTCCCCCACACATAGATACCTTTCGGGGACAGGTAGGTGGAATAGGCCTCGGTGATCAGGGTATCCCCGTGCCGCGTATAGTGGTACTCCTCGGGGGGGACCCGTTTCTGGTCCAGAGCGAAATCGATGAGCATCGGGCGCTTCCTGCCAAAAAATGCCATGGAATACTCGTAATCACCTTTTCCCAGGATCGCACCGGCATTCACCCCGGTCATGTCCTCGACCGCCCGATTCCATGCTATGACAATGCCGTTCGTATCGATTACAAACGTTGCATCGGGCAGGAAGTTGATGATCGCAGAGAACTTCTGTTCGGAATGGTGCAGCACGTCCTCGGCACGTTTCAGGTCGGTGATGTCGTTGCCGATTGCCAGGAGCCCGGTTACGTTTCCTTTCTTATCCCGGATACTCCTGTTTGTCCACGAGATCCAAGCCCGGTCCTTATTTTTCCGGATATTCTCACTGACCTTTGACTGCGAATAATCCGGGAACCGGGCCAGTGCCCTGCTGATCGTTTCCTTGTTCCGGCGGTATGATGTGCCCCGGGCTACAATGGTATCGAGGACATTCTGTCCCAGGATCTCCTCTTGGGTAAAACCGAAAAATTTCTGGGCAAACTCGTTGAAGAACGTGATGTTGCCGGCCAGGTCCGTTTTTAAGATGATGCTGTTGGCGTTCTCAACCAGCTCGCGGTATTTCTTCTCGCTCTCCTTTACATCGTGCCGCGCCTTCCTGAGATGATCTATCGTCCTCACGAGCCGGGCATTGGTGTCCGTCAGTTCGCGCGAGCGTTCATCAACCAGTTGTTCCAGGTGACGGCGGTACCGTGTCAGTTCTGTGATGTCCTCAGCGATCAGGGTGACGCCGTGATCGCCCGATTCAAACACCGTGGGGACTCCCTTTATCCGGAGGAAGTACTCAGACCCGCCGATTCCCAGGTTTATTTCAGCGGTACTGTCGTGCGATTCAAGTGCTTTGCGGATAACCGGAACCACCTCGGGGATGTGGTAGGCCGCGAGGGGTGAGTACTGGATATCCCGGCCTGCCAGATCCTTCTTTTCCACGGAGAAGAAGTTGAGGAGGGCGCGGTTTGCATCGATAATCGTCAGATGCTCGTCCATCACCAGGACCATGGACGTGGAAAAGTTCAGCATTGTCGAGAACGGGACACGCTGGGTCGGGTAGAAGACCCGCGACGGTCCGTGCACCCGCATCTCCGCATGCCCTGCCGCAAGAAGCATGTTGAGGTATTTTGAGGTTGAGATGCGGTTCAGGCTGATGAGCCGGGCAATTTCCGCAATCGTCAGGCCTTTGCGGTGCGATCGCAACACATCCCTGATGCGATCGAGCTCAGCCTCGGTGCTCCCCATTTGTAGAGGAATCGGTTTCCAGCTATGTATACTTTTTTTCCCTGCCGAAAACTCCTGTTATTATTTGCATATCTGATATGCATAGCAAAAAAGATTTAAATATTAAAATGATCACCTGAATGATTGGTATAATAATATTTCAAAATACGAGGTGCACAAATCACATGGAAGATGATAATGCAAAAATCCAGAGAAGGGCCGTTGCCCTTTTCCACCAGAGTCCCTATCCGACTGCACTCTGGAGTACCGATCTGAAAATTATTGATGTAAACAAGGCGTTTTCCGAGCTGACCGGATTCTCCAGGGATCGTGCTCTGGGAATGAGGCCGTCAGACTTCACCGTGATCTCGGCTTCCGGTGAAGGATTCGAAGAGGCCCGGACACTCCGCCGGGCCGCAAAGGGTGAGGGGGTCTTCAGGTTCTCGACCGGTGTCAGGACGGTTGTCCGGTTCACTGTCCCCCTTCTGGATCAGAACGGGGAGATTGAGAATCTCCTCACCATCTACCAGGACGTGACTACCGAGCGGCAGCAGATGGAAGAGATCAAGACCGCCCATGAAAAGTCGGCCAAAGTATATGCCTATGTTGAACGCGAAGTGGATCGTCTTGCGCTTGAGTACAACAAAGCGGCAACGGGGGACCTGACGGTTTTCTACGATCTCACACCACCCGATGACGATACCCGGGCTATTTACGCGATCGTCAAAAAACTCCAGGAAGGTGTGCGGGGAATCATCAAGTCGCTCCGGGCCAATCTCGGGGAAGTCAACGGCAAGATGGAGAACCTGACATCCACTGCAGGGAACGCCACCCAGAGCGTGGAGGATGCGTCAAAGGGCGTCCAGCAGATCGCCATGAATACCGGGACTGTCAGCGACAACATGACCAAGATCGCGGAGGGATTCGATCAGATCGCCAAGGCCATGCAGGACATGAGCGCCGCTGTGGAGGAGATCACCTCCAGTATGGAATCTGTCTCGACACTGTCGAAAGAGACCGACGATCTCTCGGTGAAGGGTGCAGAAATGGCAGAAAATGCCGAGAAGAGCATGGGCGAAATTGCCAAGACCACGGATCACGTCCACATGATCGTGCAGGACGTGGAGAGGCAGATGGGGGAGATCACCAAGATCGTTGGTCTCATCCGGGACCTCGCCAACCAGACCAATCTCCTTGCCCTGAACGCGGCGATCGAGGCCGCACGGGCCGGCGAGGCCGGCCGCGGATTCGCAGTGGTGGCAACCGAAGTGAAGTCGCTGGCCCAGGAATCGCGGAACTCGGCCGAGAAGATCGAGGAGATGATCGCCGCCCTGCAGAAGAGTACCCAGAACGCTGCATCCGCCATGGGCGAAAGCAAGGCCGTTGTCGAACGGGGCGAGAAGATGGTCTCGGAGACCGTCGTGTCGTTCAGGAACATCGCATCGGCAGTCCAGAAAGTGGCCAGGAGCGCCTCGGAGGTTGCTGCTGCCACGGAAGAGCAGGCCGCGACCACGGAAGAGGTGACCGCCAACATCAACGAGCTGGGCGGATTTGTCGAGCGGACAGCAAAAGAGGCCTCCGATGCCGCCGCAGCAACCGAGGAGTCATCGGCCGCGCTCGATGAGATCACCCGCATGGTCCAGGCCGTCTCGTCAACGGCCGTTGACGTCATGGAAGTCAACAAGAGATTCAAAGTGTCCTGACCGGGGATAAGGATCATGGCGACAAAATCCGAACCACGGTTGCAGAATGCGGGAACCGCACCTGTACCGCAGGACAGGGAGTCGAAAAGATCGGGGAATATCCAGGTCGTGGTGTTTGCCCTTGGCAGGGAGCAGTTCGCGATCGACCTCTTCGATGTCAAGGAGGTCGTCGAGTACACCACCATCACGAAACTTCCCAACGTCCCCCCGTACGTCCGCGGGATCATCGATCTCCGCGGCGAGATAACCACCATCATCGATCTCAAGTACCGCCTGAATATCGCAGAAAAGGCAAAAGATACGCTGGACACCTCGAGGATCATCGTCCTGGACAGCGCCATCACCCGCTCCAAGACCGGTATCCTTGTCGATGACGTGACCTCCGTATCAACGTTCGAGGAGAACCTGGTGGATTATACTTCGGCATCCGTGACCAACGAAGACACGGCCATCATCGGCATTATCAAACGGAAAGTGAAGGTCCAGGAGAGGGAGAGAAACGAACTGATCATCTGGATCGATATCAAAAAACTGCTGAGCGACGTTGACGCTGCGGTGTGATCGTCCGGATATTCTATCCTTTTTCATTCCCGGAACAGGCTGGAACACCATTATCATTTGTGATTTCTGATGACCAAGATTAGAGTACTCTATGTTGATGACGACCCCGGGCTGCTGGAAATTACCCGGCATTTTCTTGAAGAATCAGGATTGGTCGATGTCACAACCCTGCCGGACGCCAGGGCTGCACTGCAATTACTGAAGACCCGCCCGTTCGATGCCATAGTCTCCGATTACCAGATGCCGGATATGGACGGGATCGAATTTTTAAAACATGTCAGGAGCAACTTCGACGGGATCCCGTTCGTCCTTTTCACGGGAAAGGGGCGCGAGGAGATTGTTGTCGAGGCCCTGAACTGCGGTGCCGACTCCTACATCCAGAAGGGAGGGAACCCCGCGGCACAGTTTGCCGAACTGATGCATAAAATTACATCGAATGTGGCGCGGAGACAGACCGAAAACGCCCTGCGCGAGTCGGAGAGAAAATACCGGCAGGTCGTTGAGAACGCCCACGAAGGCATATTCATCCTGCAGGATCGGCAATTTGCCTTCTATAATCCCCGGTTTCTCGATATGATCACCGCGTGCGGTTTTTCCGAACAGGAATTTTTCCGGTACGATGTCTTTACCTTCATCCACCCGGACGACCGGCCCCTCATGATGGAACGCTATGACCAACGGATCGGACTGGGAGAGTCATTCGCCCGGTATCCCTTCAGGTTCGTCACTCCGGCAGGTGGAGTGTACTGGTGGGAGCTCTACGCCATTGTGATCGACTGGGACGGGCGGGCGGCTACCCTGAATTTCATCCGGAATATCAACGACGACTACACGCTCCGTGAAAAATTGTCCGAGACAGAATCCCGGTACAAGGAACTGTTCGAACTGTTGCCAAAAACGGTACTGGAAATGAATGCAGAGTTCGGAATAATCTTCATCAACCGGGCGGGGGAGGGAAAGTTCGGGTACCTCAACGGGGAGCTCAACGGAAATGTGACGCTTACGGACCTGATCCTGCCGGCCGACCGTGTCCGGGTGCAGAACCTGCTCGCCACGGCAGGAACCGCCACCTCGCCGTTTGAACAGGAGACCATCGCACTGGCCCGGAACGGGACAACGTTTCCCATGAAGATCTATCTCTCACCGGTAACCAGGAACGGGGGGGTTACCGGCTTCCTTGCAGTCTGTGTCGATATATCGGAGTTCAAAGAAGCAACAGAGATCCTTGCCTATACCAACAAGAAACTCAGCCTGATGGGACACATTTCCTGCCATGACCTGCGGAACAAACTGACTGCCCTGCGGGGATACCTGGAGATCACGCGGAGGAAGACGGATGAGCAGGCAATTCTCCAGTTCCTCCAGAAGTGCAGGAACGTGACGGATACCATATGGGTGCAGACCGTCTTCATCGAACAGTACATGAAGATCGGGTCCTGTGCGCCGGTATGGCAGGATGTCGGCGATATTATCCGGCGCATCCGCCCGATGCTGACCGATGGGGGAGAGAACCTCCGGATCAGTGCCGATCTGTGCGGTCTCGAACTCTTTACCGATCTCCTGCTGGAAAAAGTGCTGTACAATCTCTTTGACAACTCCCTGCGCCATGGGGGAAATGTGACCGAGATCCGGATCTATTGCACTGCATCGGGTCCGGATCTCGATTTTGTATTCGAGGACAACGGCATCGGGATACCGGATGCTGAAAAAACCCGGATCTTTACCTGCGGGTACGGAAAAAATACCGGGCTTGGGTTATTCGTGATCGAAGAGATCCTCGCAAGCAGTGGTATCTCTATCGCCGAAACCGGCGAGCAGGGCAGGGGTGCACGGTTCGTTATGCACATTCCGGAAAAGCAGTTCCGGTTCAAAGCTCCGTCGCCCTCATAACCGGGGACCGGGCTGTCCCCGTGGTTCCCGGGGAGTCAGGCAGGTACGTACTGCTTCACGCGCGATACCTGCCCGTTCATCTGCGACCTTTCTTTTTCAGTAACCATTAAAAACCGATCGCCACCTCGCCTTCGCCACTCTCCGCGGGCCCCGCGTCCTTCACCGCCAGCATCAGTACGATGCCGATGACTTCGAGGATCATGCAGAAGAAGAAGGCCGCGTCGAACGCGGAGGCGAGGTCCGCCCCTTCGATCGTGTGCGCCGTGTACTGCGCAAGCCGCGGGCCGGCCGCGATTGTGGCAACGAGCATCACGCAGGCGACCCCGAGCGACGACCCGAGGTTGGTCATCATCTTGACAAACCCGCTCGTGGAGCCCCGGTCCTTTGCCTCGCACGCCCCCATCACGGCGCTGTTCAGCGGGGAGAACGCAATGCCGGAACCGGCGCCCAGCAGGAAGAGGTAGATCACGACATGCCCCACGCTCGTGTGGGGCGAAATGGTGGAGAGGAGGAAGAGCGCGACCGCGCAGACAACAAAGCCGGCGAGGATCGGTTTTTTCGTGCCGATCACGTCCGAGAACTTCCCGGCCAGCGGGGCGGTCAGGATCATGCCGATGGGCAGCGCGAGCAGGATCGTGCCGGCATTGTCGGTCGGGATCTTCTTGACGACCTCGAGGTAGAAGGGCATGATCACCATCACCCCGGCCATCGCCATCTGGACCAGCATCACGTTGACGTTCTGGAGCGAGTAGGCCCGGTTCTTGAGGAGGGCGACGTTGACGAGCGGCTCGCCCGCCCGGCGCTCGTGGACATAGAACAGGATCCAGAAGACCGCCGCAACGACCAGAGCCGCAGTACCGAGCAGGGGGTAGTTGCCCTGGATGGAGGTGAGGCCGACGATCAGGGTGCCGAGCGCGACAAAGACCAGCACGACCCCGGGGATGTCGAGCTTCGCGCCGGGGGAGACTGGCGCCAGCTGCGGGAGCAGCCGCAGGCCGAGAATGATGGCAGCGATCCCGACCGGGAGGTTCACGAAGAAGATGTACTGCCACGAGAAGGTGCTCGTGAGAAAGCCGCCGACCACCGGGCCGAGGGCCGCGCCGAGCATCGTGAACATGGCAACGATCCCGAGCGCCTGTCCCCGGAGGGTGGGGGCGAGGTAGGAGGTGACCATCACGGCACCGAGCGCCGAGATGACCGCGCCGCCGACCGCCTGTACCATCCGGGCGAGGATGAGGATGTCGATCGTGGGCGAGAGCCCGCAGAGCGCCGACCCGGCCGTGAAGATGGCAAAACCGGCGAGGAAGACGTTCCGGTAGCCCCTCATGTCGCCGAGACGGGAGGCGGCGAGGAGGAGGCTGACGAGGATGATGAGGTACGCGTTGAGCACCCACGAGACGAGCACGGTCGAGACCTCGAAGAACTTCGCGATGTCGGGCAGCGCGATGTTCACGATGGTAGCATCGAGGCCGGCCATGAACGAGCCGAGCGCGATCACGATCACGATCAGGAGCTCGTTTTGGGTCATTTTCTGCTGGGCTGGTGCAGGGGGCATGAGTCACAGTTCTCCGGGGAGGAGATTGGTTTTTTACCATATGAACCCTCGGATGCGGCGGGGGGGGGAAAGGGTATTCGCTGCTCCAGTAAAACACCACGTACGATACCCCGGGGATCGGTGACCAGCCATGAACACGAACAGGAATGAACCGGACACCACAGCCCATGTTGCATTCAGGACCATCGCCCATGTCTACGATGCAGACGACCCCGGCCCGGATGACCGCCGGGAGCTCTCGGACCGCGCCGAGGAGGAGATCTTCCACGCGGTGCTGGACCCGGCAAAGGAAGCCCGCCGGGAGCTCTGCGACCACATCGAGATCGCGCTCCCGGCATCAGACCTGCCGCCGGGCCGTGGCGACGATATCGTCACGGCAGTCCGCTCGCACTTCCGGGCCCGGGCGGAACGGATCCAGCGGGACCGGAACCTCACGCAGCGGGTCGGGCTCCGGGAATTCCGGCTCACGGTAGCGGTCTGCATCCCCTCGTTTCTCGGGATCGCCGCCTGCTCGCAGTTCAAGGGAGATCCCCTCGTGGAGGTGATCGAGAACGTGCTCGTCATCTTCTGCTGGGTCACGATCTGGCAGCCGTTCCAGTCGCTCGTCTTCGACCGCTGGACCCAGAGCGAGACGGCGAAGGTGTACCGGAAGATCGCGGACATGGACATCCGGGTCCGGGCAGCGGCGGCATAGGCAGGCGCAGCTGCATCCTGCTCCCGCACGGGGACAGGTTCCGGGAAGCACGGATGAAAAGGGATAAGTACCCGCCGGCAGTACACGCACTATGATCCATTATGGGACCTGAAATCCTGACCCGAGGCGGGCTCCTGGCCCGCGGTATCTTCGCGCTGATCGTGGGCGTGCTCTGTTTCCTGATCCCGGCCGAGATGCAGGCCGTCTTTGCCTACATCATCGGGATCTTCCTTTTGATCATCTCGATCGTCACCGGTGCCATCTCCGTCTCCGAGTCCGGCAAGGTGCACTGGGGCGTGCTCCTCCTCTCGATCCTCGGCGTGATCATCGCACTCCTGATGTTCATGTCGCCGTTCATGATGTTCGTGGCCGTGACCATCCTGATCGCCGCGTGGGCCATCATCACGGGTATCGCGGAACTGGCCATCGCCTTTTCATTCGAGCCCCTGCCGTTCCGGATCCTTCTTGGGATCAGCGGGTTCTTCTCGGTGCTCTTCGGCATCCTGATCGGCTTCGCCCCGCTCCCGGGAGAGGGCTCGCATATCCTGGTCCTCCTGATCGGGGTCTTCTGCCTCTTCTTCGGCATCATCAGCCTCATCACCGGCATGCTGATGCACAAGGGCGAGATGATCGTGGCGGCCTGATCCCGCCCTCCCCTTTTTTTGGATGAAATGGTGCGGCGTTGCACCCGAAAAAAGAAAAATTATTCCTTCCCCATCAGCGAATGGACCTTGATTAAGCCGGCGCAGGACTTACAGGTATAGAACTCGTCCTTCCAGCAGGCATCGCAGGCCCAGCGCCCGCAGAGCACGCACTGCCGGAGCCCGGAGATCGGGTGGGGCGTGTTGCAGAGATCGCATGTGTACTGCGCAAACGTCCCGGGGTCTTTTACCGGGGATTCCCCCTGCTTTCTCATCACCGCGATCTCGCTTCTCAGCTGGCGGAACCGGTCGGGCGCGTCTTTACTTTTTGGCGCTGTTTTTTGTGGCCAGTTCTTTTTCCAGAGCGTCAAGCCGCGCCTCCAGCGACACGAGCGTGGTCTGCATCTTCGACTCATAGGCCTTCAGTTCGGCAAGCCGTGCCTCGTCCTGTTCGAGATTTTTGGTGCGCTGATCCTTGAAGCCGGCAAGGCGCGGGCGGGAGACCAGCTCCCATTCCTCGACCATGCTCTGGAAGCGGCGGTCAAGGTACTCGTCCACCCGGCTCTCCACCGGGCGGGAGAGCGAGATCTCTCCCTTCTGGCCCCTGATGAAATAATAGATCACGAAGAGGAGCACGAGGAGGATGGCAACAATAATGATGAATTCCAGGAGCTCCATGTCAGATCCTCCCTTTCAGGTTCCGTGCCCGGGTCTCAAGCTCGGTCAGCTTGTCCGCAGCGGCCTGCTCAAAGGAGTTCAGCCGGGGAATCTCCTGTTCGATGGCGTATAACCGGCTCGTGAAGTCCGCAAGATCGTTTCCCGTGGCGAGATCCCATTCCTCGACAATGTATTTCATCCGGCGGTCCACGTAGGCATCCAGGTACTTGTTCATGCCGATCATAACGACTTCTCCAGCCCTGTGATCAGGTCGTCGAGGGCATTTACCCGGGCCTCGGTCTGCATCTTTTTCACGTAGAGACGGTTGATCTCGTCGCTCACCCGGGTGAGGCGGTTTTCGAGGCGATCGAGATCGCTCTCGGTCACGAGATCCCATTCCTCGATGATGGCGGCAAAGTGCTCATCGAAATAGGTGTCCAGCGATTTATCGAACGTCGGGAGGCGGGATTCGATCGTCCCGGGGATATGGGAGACCTGGTCCCAGAGCGAATCGCTGGTCGCATCCGGGGTGGAGTTCTGGTTGATCACCGGGTACATGATTATTTCACCTTCTTCTCCTGTTCCTGCGCATGGGCAAGGAGGTTATCGAGTTTCCGGTCCTTGACAACATTCTCAAGATGGGCGATCCGCTGTTCGAGCAGCTTCTCCTTTGCAAGGATCGCGGTCCCGAGCGTGAGATTCTCGTCTTCCACGGCCCGGATGACCGCCATCTGTTCCGGCGTGAACCGGGTGAACGGGAAGTTCTTCTGTGCCTCGTGCTGCTGGAGGAGCTTGAGCTTGTCCTTCTCCAGATCCAGTTCGATGGCCCGGTTGGAGGTCTTCATGATCCGGATCTCGCGGATGATCAGGTAGATGACGATCATCGCGAGCACTACGAGGAGGCCTAAGAGAAGCGTGTCGGGAATGACCGGCGCCTGCGCTGTCACGATTGTTTCTGCCATGGTTGTCTCACTTCACCCGTACTGGCGCTGGTTCCACCTAGAGGTCCTCCTTCGGACCCGTGGCCTTCTTCACGGTCTTCTTCACGTTTTTCGCGGCTTTTTCCGCCCCGGTCTTCACATCGCCGGCAGTCTTCTTCGCCGTCTTTCCGAGAGTGTCAACACTTTTAGAGAGGGATGTGCCGGCATCCGCCGCCATCTTTTTGATCTTCGCGTCCACCGGCGGGGTCTTCACCACGAGGACGTCCTGTTCGTCGTCGAGGCCAAGGCTTTTGAGATCCTCCTCGCTCACCCGGATCTGCCCTTCCCGCACCATCGTATCGGCGATGACCGCGGTTGTGACGGATTTTTTGGTGGCTTCGTTGACAAGGTCGACCTTGTCGCCTTCGCGGATCCCCAGGGCCGGCAGGTGCGCGATATTAAGGCGCACCCGCCCCTGGCTTGGAAACGCCCGTTTCCTGATCGTCAGCCGGATTTCCTGCATAGTGGATATGCCACGCTGAAAGCGTAAATATCTTCCTTACCGGGTGAGAGCAGCGCCGATACTCTGCCCTGTCGTGACGCACTGTTATCTGCCCGGACCACCAATGGATACAGCAAGACGTGGAGATCATGACACGACCCTGTGATGAACCGGTTGCCCAGCTGCACGTGAAGCCGGGCATGACGGTCAACGAACTGGTGGAGGCGATGGGAAGGGCCGGCGCGTACAACGGGGGATCGCTCGCCCACGCTGCCGATATCTGGGAGCAGATGCTCCGCGACCCGGAGACCACGAAGTTCTTCGGCCTTGCCGGGGCGATGGTGCCGGCCGGCATGGGCGGGATCGTCTCGGACATGATACGGAACAAGCACATCGACGTGCTCGTCTCGACCGGCGCCAACCTGACGCACGACATCATCGAAGCGATCGGGTGCCACCACTTCCACGGCACCGCGTTCTGCGACGATATCGAGCTCCGGCACGATGAGATCAACCGGATCTACGACATCTACCTGCCCAACGAGGCCTTCGAGCACTTCGAGGAGTTCATGCAGGGCGTGTTTGGCGAGCTCGAACCAAAGAGCACGATCTCCATCTCGGGACTCCTCACCCATATCGGGAAGCACGCGAAGTCCGGTATCCTCCACACCGCGGCCCGCAACAATATCCCGGTCTACTGTCCGGCCGTGCAGGACTCGATGATCGGCCTCCAGTACTGGCTCTTCTCGCAGACCAACAAGGTGACGGTGGACGCATTCGCCGACATGCCGGCCCTCCTCGACCGGTGCTTCTCGGTAAAAAAGGCCGGCGCGCTGCTGGTCGGGGGCGGTGTTCCTAAGAACTTCATCCTCCAGAGCATGCTGATGACCCCGAACGGGTTCAGCTATGCCGTGCAGCTGACCGGCGACCGGCCGGATCTCGGCGGGCTCTCGGGGGCCACACTGGACGAGGCCCGGTCATGGGGCAAGATCACCGAAGAGGCACAGGCCGTGACCGTGTACGGGGACGCGACGATCACGCTGCCCATGCTCGCGGCGGCTGTCATGGAGAGGCTGGCGAAATGACCGAACTTATCCTTGCCCTGGACGTAACCGAAAAGAAAAAAGCGCTCGCCCTTGCGGAGGCCTGCGCCCCGCATCTCGATGCCATCAAGCTCGGCTATCCCCTCATCCTCTCATGCGGGCTTGCCATTGCAGAAGCGATGGAGGAGTTCGACCGGCCGCTGATCGCGGACTTCAAGGTCGCCGACATCCCCAACACCAACCGGCTGATCGCCGAGGCTGTCTTCGATGCCGGCTTCTCCTCGGTCATCTGCCACGGGTTTACGGGGAGCGATGCGGTCCAGGCCTGCGTGGACGTGGCCGCCGATTACGGGGGCTCGTGCTTCGTGGTCGCGGAGATGAGCCATCCCGGCGCCACGGCGTTCTTCCACGGAGGGACCGCCGAGAAGATTGCAGAGATGGCCGTGGCCTGCGGGGCCGACGGGATCATCGCGCCCGCCACCCGGCCGGAGCGCGTACGGATCCTGCGCGGGATCGTGGGAACCCGGAAGATCCTCTCGCCCGGGGTGGGGGCGCAGGGGGGGAACGCGGACGCGATCGCACGGCTTGTGGACGGGATCATCGTGGGAAGGGCAATATACGAGGCAAATGACCCGGTAACCGCGATAACGGCGTTTTCGTCCGTGCGGTGACGAGTGAAGATTTATTAACAACCTCCAGATTCAGGCCCGATCCGCAGAAGCCCCATTTATAAAGCATCGATCGCGGTTTTATCGAACCTGCAGGTTCTAAAAATTTATTAAGAACATGCGAGATGTTATACTATGGAATGGACCGCAGAACAACGGACACTGGCAGAGAAATACGCACGATTGACCGATATTCCCGAAAAGGAGCGTAAATACAAGTGCCACACCTGCCACCTCATCGTTGAGGAGAACCCCTGTCCGAACTGCGGCGAGACTCACCTTGAGATCATGTGTCCCCTGGACCACTGCCACTGCACCCACGAGGTGATCGCGGGGATCGAGTACTGCCCGCTCTGCGGCCAGGCGGTCTGCCCCGAATGCGGCTCTCACGATGTCACCCAGATCAGCAGGGTCACCGGCTACCTGCAGGATGTCTCCGGCTGGAACGCCGGCAAGCAGCAGGAGCTCAAAGACCGCACGCGCTATTCTGTTGCATGAGATATTACCTCGAAGACAACACGCTTTTCATCCGCGGATCGTTCCGCGCTGCCAGTACCGGCTTCTGCGGCGGCATCCGCTCGGTCCCGCTCCTCTTCTGCCACACGGCGGCCCCGCCGGAGACCGGTGACGATCCCGCCCGGGTACTCGACCTCGTGACCCTGAAGGCCGGCACCGGTCCCGGGGCCTTCGGGCTCCTGACCACGATCCCCGCGCAGCACACCTGCGTGCTCCGGTACGACAGCGTCACGGTCTTTACCGCGGCCGGTATCCGGCGCGAACCCCCGGCGTCAGCGGGATCCATCACCATCATCGTCTGCACAAACGAGGGGCTGGAGGACGCGGCGCTCCTTGAGACGATTATGGTCGCCACCGAGGCGAAAGCCGAGGCGCTGGGCGCGCTCGATCTCCCGCTGACCGGCACGCCCGGCGATGCGGTGATCGCGGCATCGGAAGGGGAGGCCGTGCACCGGTCCGCGGGCCGGGCAACTGACGTGGGGCGGGCGGTCCGCGAGGCCGTGCTCCGCGGGATTCCCGAAGCGATCAGGCGCCATGATGCCGGGGCGCCCGCAGGCAGGTTCGCATTCTTCATCTACAGCCGGTTCCAGGGAGGGCACTGGGTGGAGTGGACGCCCGGGCAGGAGTGCCCGTACTATCCCTGCCACTTCGAGGGGCAGGCCTGCGACTTCTGCTACTGCCCATTTTATCCCTGCGGGGACGAACGCCTCGGCCAGTGGGTGGAGAGCGCAAACGGGGGACGAGTCTGGAACTGCGCAGCCTGCACGATGATCCACGAGCCGGCCGTAGCGGCCTATTTTAAAAAGTACCCCGCCGCCTCGCGGGAAGAGCTCCTGCAGGTCTGGGAGAAATCCGGGAAAAAGGGCTGACCATTCTTCTAGGAAGAATGATCCGGTTCACGCGTATCGAACCGGTCCGGGGGTTCACCGGAAGGATAACGGGATTATTCTGTTATGCTTGGGCGATACCATTACCCAACTAAAAAAGTGAGCTCACTCTTTTATGATGAACTCCCCGTGGAGTTCATGGAGAGGAAGAAATTATTCCTTGATCCCCAGCGCTTTGAGGAGCTCGGGGAGCGGGATGCCGTGGGCCTCGGCCGCCTCGCGGATGGTCTCGCCGCGGGCGATCGCACAGCCGACGCAGCCCATGCCGAACTTGAAGAGCGCTTCGGTTGCCTCGGGCTTTGCCTTGAGGAGATCGTAGATGGTACTGTCAGCGGTAATGTCAGACATAGTATCACTTAGTTCAGCTGTGGGGTCTCATAAACCATACGATAGTGACCGGTCGAAAGCCCGGGTGCAAAACAACACTTTCACTACGCATGGTGATACACATATACCCTGAACCAATTTGGAAATAGAAACTGGAGATGTACGAATGGATTATTCCGAAGCAGCAGAGAGAATCTCCCGAAAGTTTGCAAAGGGCGGGCAGACGCCCGACGTGAAAAAGATCGAGGCCAAGCTCAGGAGGCTCGTGGACGAGTTCAATGTCCAGCCCTCAGAGGCTGAAAGGAGCGTCATGAACGAGCTCTCCAAAGAATACAACCTGCCCGCCCCGGGGGCCGGCGGCAGTGCCGGCACCGGCGGGAACGGCGGTACCTCTGAGAAGAAGATTGCGGAGTGCGTGCCCGGCGAATGGGTGACCGTGGAAGGGAAGATCGTGGCCCTCTCCAGTCCCCCGTCACCCGCCATCGCCCAGAGCGGGATTATTGCCGACGAATCCGGAGCCCTGCGGTTCGTGGTCTGGGCGAAAGCGAATGCCCCGAAGATGGCAGAGGGCTCCTGGTACCGGATCGAATCCGCGGTTGCGGACGAGTACCGGGGCATAACGAACCTCAAGATCCACTCGGGCACGAGCATCAAGGAGATCACGGACGACCGGTCGCTCATCCCGGCACCGACGCCGATCAAGGACCTCCACCCGGGGATCGGCGGGGTCCGGGCGAAGTTTGTATCGGAGTGGGAGGCAAACCACGAGCGGATGCTCCAGTCGGGCCTCCTTGGCGATGAGACCGGCACGATCAAGTTCGTGATATGGAAGGAGCCGGGCCGGGAGAAACTGGTACCCGGCACGGTGTACACCGTATTCTACGCGCAGGTGGACGAGTTCAACGGCCGGCTCTCCCTGAACCTGAACGGGGCCACCATCCTGCAGGAGGAGGGAGATATCCCGGTCAGCGGCGGCGAGACCGCGGTGACCGGATCGCTGGTCCACATCGCCCCGGGTTCGGGGATCATCAAGCGCTGCCCGGTGGAGGGCTGCAACCGCGCCCTCTCGCGGCAGAACTATTGCCCGGTCCACGAGATCCAGAAGGAATTCGTGTACGACCTCCGGATCAAGGGGTGGCTTGACGATGGGGAGAAGACCCACAGCGTCCTGCTCCAGCGCGATGTCGTGGAGGCCCTGACCGGGATCCCGCTCGCCCAGGCACAGGAGATCGCGGAGAACAACCCGCTCGGGATGGACGAGGTCTTCCTCCGGATGCGGGACGCCGTGCTGGGCCGGTACATCACCTGCCGCGGCCGGGAGATCGAGAACCGGCTGCTGGTGAACGCGTGCGAGAAGGCCGCATTCCAGTCCGGCGACCATACCGCGCTGCTGAACCGGGCCGGGGGGGCACCCTCATGAACACGAACGCCCGCGACATGCCCCGGCGCGAGGGGCAGTTCGAGCGCGAGCCGGCCCGCCGGGTCTTTGCCGCGGAGCTCCGGGAATGCCGGTACCAGTTCAAGGACGGCGAGGACGAGAAGAGCCCTACGTTCGTGCTCCTCCCCAGCGGCGAGCGCTCGAACCGGATCTTCATCGTCGGCACGCTGACCGAGAAGACCCGGCAGGGGGAGCAGAACATGTTCTACCGGGGCCGCGTGGTCGACCCGACGGGCACGTTCTTCGTGATGGCCGGCAGCTACCAGCCCGAGGCCATGCAGCAGCTGGCCAAGATCGAGCCCCCGCAGTTCGTGGCTGTGATCGGCAAGCCCAACCTGTACCAGAAGCCGGACGGATCGTGGCTTGTCTCGGTCCGGGTCGAGGCGATCACGGTCGTGGACAAGGAGACCCGCGACCTCTGGGTGCTGGACGCCGCGAAGCTCACGCTCGACCGGGTCGATGCGTTCGCAAAGGAACAGACCCCGGACATCCTGAAGGCAAAAGAGCAGTACCCCACCATCGATCCTTCGCTCTTCCGGAAGATCGCGTACGATGCACTGGCGCAGATCCGGATGTAACTTTTTTTTTATGCGAGAATCTTTTCATGGAGGATACTGCAAAATATATCGAACAGTATGAACGCGTGAAAAGATGGTATCATCGATTTGAAGAGATCAATAATGGAAGGATCAATGATCGGTCATCGGATTATTACTATGATGATATTTTAGCTTTTTTCCAGAATTGTCATCATATGAGGGATTGGATTTACAACGATGAAACAGTTCCAAAACCTATTCGCGATACGGTCTATAATTACGTTAATGATAACTATTGTCTCCGATACTGTGCAGATATTGCAAATGGGGCAAAGCATCTGAAGTTAATCGACGATCGTCGAAAAATTTCACAAGACATCGTAAAAGGCCCTAGAAACTTATACTTTAATATTTTAAAAACTGGTGAGAAAGTTAGAGAGGAATATTTTTTCCTTGTCGGAGATTGTAAGATTTCCGCGTTTGAACTCGCAACCGACTGTTTAAAAAAATGGGAAAATTTTCTCCATCGTATCTGATTCTTTAATATGACCCCCCCTCTTGCGCCACCAGTCCCCCAAGGGGGACGGGGCGCAATGCGATGATGCCCGGACAGGTAATACGGAGGAATCGCATCTGGGGGATGCCCATGCGGCGGGGGCGAACGCCCCCAAGAGCATCAAACCCCCTCCCGGGCCGCAGGGCTCTGCTGATGCCGGGTTGGCCCGGTGATCGGCGATTGCAACGTTGCTACATACTGCCTCATGTATTCCCGCCGGAGAATGGCGAATTGTTCCGGGAGAATTACCGTGTTTTTCCGAATTATTGCCTCATCAAAAAGAGGATGAGGCAAAACTCGTACAACCGGGCCCTGTATGGGGCCGGATTTCTTACCGCCGTGGATGGGGTAAAACCCGGGGTTGCCCGACGAAGCGGGATGCGTGGGAGGGGAACCCTCCGCACAGTTACCAGAACCACATTTACAACAATCTCTACATCCTCCGCCCGCCAACCGGAAAATGATACAAGGCCCACCCATGACCAATCCCGAACCGCCCCCGCCCCAGTACCTCGCCGCCGGATTCCGCAGCGTGGACACCTCGGGCAACGCCCCCGCGTATACCGCCTGCCTCGACCTGCTCTCGGACATCCCGTTCTTCCGTAACGTCAAGGAGGAGAGTTTCCGGGTCATTGCCGGGACACGGCCCTCCAGCGTACTGGATGCCGGGTGCGGGGCCGGTACGGATCTCGTGGCGCTGGCCGGTCTCCTCCCCCCCGCATGCCGGCTCACCGGGCTCGACGCGAGCGCCGCACTCCTCGCAACCGCAGCGGAGCGGACCGCTGCATACCGGGAACGGTGTCAGCTCATCCGGGGCGACCTCACGCGAATTCCCTGCCGTGATGGTGTATTCCCGGCCTGCCGGATCGACCGGGTGCTCCAGCACATCCACAATCCTGCCTGCGTGATCCGCGAACTGGCCCGGGTCACGGCACCCGGCGGCACGCTTGTGGCGTTCGACAACGACTGGGACTCGTACTCCATCTCCCTGAGCGACCGAAAGACCTCGGCCCGCGTAACCCGGTTCTGGCGCGACAGCTTCGCCTCGGGACGGGTGGGAAAGGATCTTGCCGGCCTCTTTCATGATGCCGGGTTGACTGACATTCACGCAGAACCAAAGACGCTCACGATTGTCGGGCTCTCGCTTGCAGACAAGGTCTTCGAGATAAGAATGCTGCTTTCCCGGATGGAACAGGCCGGGGCGCTGATTCCTGGTGAAGCAACAGGAGTCTGGGACGAACTGGTACGCAGGCTGCAGCAGGGCACATTCTCTTCAGGATACACCGGCTATCTCGTGTGGGGAAAAAAACCGGATCGAGAGCCTGACGTCAGTAGACCTCGATAAGGCCGCGGCTCTTCCCGGTCAGCGACCGCCCGCCCTGCGGGGTCACGGCGAACGTGTTCTCGATCCCGACCAGGCCGACACCCGGCATCCCCTTCTTGGGCTCAAGGGCGAAGACCATCCCCTCTTCAAGCGGCTCGTCGAACCCTTCCGCGATCACCGGGCTTTCGTCGATCCAGAGCCCGATCCCGTGGCCGAGGAACTTCACCCGGTGGTTGCCGAAGCCCATGAAGTTCTCAAGGAATGCCGGCTCCAGCCCTGCCATGATGTCACGGTAGATCTCGGAGGGAACCGCACCGGGTTTCAGCCGTGAGGCCAGCTGGTCCTGGATTTCGACACAGCGCTGGTGAGCCTGGATCGCATCGTCAGGAATCGCCCTGCCGAACATGTAGGAGAGGGTCTTGTCGGTCTGGTACCCGCTGACTCCGCACCCGATGTCGATGACAACGAGATCGCCTTTGGCGAGTTTCCGCTCGCGGGAGCCCATCAGGGGTACGGCCGGGTGCAGGCCGGAGATCCCGCCGGGCGTATCCACGCAGATGGGCCGTATGGAACTGGTGGCAAACCCGATCTGGCCCAGCAGCATCTCGTTGAACATCCCGAACCGGATGATCCCGTGGTGGCCTTCCTTCACCATCAGGGAGTAGAGGTCGCAGCCGAACGTGACCTCGTCGATCCCGTCAGTCAGCATCCCGGGCACGAGATCCTCAAGCACGTGGCTGTGGATCTTCCCGGCGCGCTCCATCAGGGCGAGCTCGTACGGGCTCTTCTTCGCCCTGACCGCGGAGACCTGCTCGTCCACCGCATTCACCTCCGTGAACGGGAGGTGCTTCTGCATCCGCCGGAGCTGGGCGATCGACACCAGGTCGGCCTCAAGGTACACTTCATGGGGGAGCGGTCCCATGCCCGCCGCCACGTCACGGTAGCTCCACATCTTCCTGATATCGGGGAAGAGCGACTCCTCCTCTGCCCGCTCGCAGCTCTGCCGGACCCAGAAGACCGCGTCTTCTCCCTGCGGGATCAGGAGTATGGCATCCTGCATGGTGCCCGTGAAGTAGTAGAGGGGGACCTTGCCGGTGATAGCGGCGATCTTCCAGCCGGGCCGGGCGCTGTCCATCCGGGCCCGGAACCGGTCCATCCTGTCGTTGAGTTCCGTTAAGGGGACCTTCATGCTGTACCTGTTTGGGGCGGAAAGGACGATAAAATTGCTGACGTGACCCCCCGTGCGTCACGGCCCCGTCACCGGGGGAAGCGGGCGATGGATCCGGCCGGCCCGGCGCTGAAATCCTTAAGCGCCCGCGACGGCCACACTATTGTACTCCATGTGCCGCAACGATCCCGTTATCCTCGCCCCATCCCATGCCGGCATGCTCGACCGGTTCCTCCTTCGGCATGCCGGGAGCTCGCTCATCCTGCTCTCGAATTCCCGCACGGCCGGGCTCGACGATCAGGGAAAGATCTTCCAGGGAACCTATGCGGCCGTTCTGGATGGCGGGGAGATCGCCGGAGTCGCCGCACACTTCTGGAACGGGATGGTCTTTCTGCAGGCCCCGGTGAACGCGCCCGGTCTCGTCCGGGCCGCAGTTGCGGCATCCGGCCGGGAATGTACCGGGATTGCCGGGCCGTACGATCAGGTACAGCAGGCGCTCCCGGTTGTCCTGAAGCACGGCTGTGCTCCGGCCATGAACAGCCGGGACACGCTCTTCTCCCTCGACCTGAACGAGCTCGTAGTCCCCGGCCTGCTGGTACGCAGCGACATTGCCTGCCGCCACCCGGCTGATACCGAGATTCCCGGTCTCATCGATCTCCGTATCGCTTACATGAAAGAACTTACCGGGACGGACCTGCGCCTATCCGTCGGGGCCGAGGCCCGGGATCTCGTGCAATCCCAGCAGGAAGCGGGCAATCTCTGGGTGCTTGTGCGGGACCAGACAATCGTGGCAACAACGGCCATCGGTGCAGAAAGCGCCGGCATGGTGCAGGTGGGCGGCGTGTACACCCACCCTGACTGTCGCAACCGGGGGTACGGCCGGGCCGTCGTGGCCGGGTCGCTTCTTGAGGCCCGCGACCGCGGGGCCCGCACAGCCATCCTCTTCACCGGTACCGATATGCCTGCAGCCCGTGCGGCCTACCGTGCGCTCGGGTTCCTCCCGATCGGCGAGTATGGCCTCGTGATGATCTAGCCCGAGATAAAAAGAGTTATTGTTGGTTCTTTTCCCGGTCCCAGCGCTCCAGCACTTCCGGCCCTTCGACAAAGACCATGTTGTGCTTCTTCCCGTACCGCTTTGCATCCTCTTTTGAGAGCGCAAAGCCGGATTCGTCATCGAGCATCTCGCAGATCGTGACGGCCGGGGTGATCCCCGCCATCTGGGCCATGGCGATCGAGAGCTCGGTCTGGCCGCGCCGGACATCGAGCAGCCCGTCCGCTGCACGCAACAAAGCCATGTGGCCCGGGGTCCGGAAGGTCTCGTGGAAGTTCACGCTCCCGCCGTTCATCGCGGTTTTGACCTGCTCCGCGATCGCGTTCACGGTCAGGGCCCGGTCCCGGTCCGTGATGCCGGTGAAGGTGTTCCGGTGGTTTACCCAGAGCGAGAACGAGGAGTGGTTCTTCCGGTCGTATGGGATATCCCCTTCCCGTTCTGCCACTGCCATCGCCCGGAGGGCGTCGCTTGCGAACGGGAGGCCGAGGCGCTGCGCTGCCCCCGGGTGGACAGCCGTACAGATCAGCCCGCCACCGTCCCTGCGCATCCGCAGGATCTCCTTATAGGTTACCGCATCGGAGCGGATCGCAAAATCCGTCTCCTTCTCGCGGTCGTCGAAGTCGTAGAGCAGGATGAACTTCCCGTCCCGGAGCGCGGCAAGGGCATCGTCAATCATGGATCGTCCCCGTCATGCGTGCCTGCACCCCGGCCGCAGCGGGTGCCGGCCCGTGCCCGTGGGCCGGTACCCGGGCCGTATTTTTCCGGTTCCAGTGCTCCAGCACCTCGCTGCCACCGATGAACTCCATCCCGTGCTCGCGGGCATACCGCCTCGCATCGTCGCGGGTCATCGCATAGCCGCTCTCGTAGTCCAGCATCTCGCAGATCGTGATCGCGGGGGTGATCCCCGCCAGCTCCGCGAGCACGATCGAGAGCTCGGTCTGGCCGCGCCGGACATCGAGCAGCCCGTTTGCTGCACGCAGCAAAGCCATGTGGCCCGGGGTCCGGAAGGTCTCGCGGAAGTTCACGCTCCCGCCGTTCATCGCGGTTTTGACCTGCTCCGCGATCGCATTCACGGTCAGGGCCCGGTCCCGGTCCGTGATGCCGGTGAAGGTGTCCCGGTGGTTCACCCAGAGCGAGAACGAGGAATTGTTCTTCCGGTCGTACGGGATGTCACCGGTCTTCTCGCAGAGGAGCGAGCCGGCAAAGACGTCGCGGGCGAACGGGAGACCGAGACGCTCTGCCGCCAGCGGGTGGACCGCCGTGCAGATCAGGCCCCCGGCCTCCTTTCGCATCCGGCGGATGTGGGCAGGAGTCACCGCATCGGACCGGACCGCAAGATCCGTCTCGCCCTCGCGGTCGGCAAAATCGTAGAGCAGAATGAACTTCCCGTCCCGGAGCGCAGCGACCGCGTCCCCGATCACGGCCCCACCTCGACGTTGATGCTGTCGTTGTCCTCCACGCCCAGCTTCCGGCGCAGGGCGATGGGGGCGATCACTTCGATGAGGTCGTCCGGGTAGTGGGTCCTGCCGGGCACCACGATGCCGCATTTGATCGTCCCGATCCGGCACGGGATACACCGTGCGTCGCCGAACGTCCGGCCGTCCGTGGAGAAACCCCGGATACGGGTCCAGTCGAGCGCATCGATCTTCTTCCGTACGGTCACGCTCGACGGGGCCAGCTTGATGTTGAGGGTGCCCGGATACGGCTCGAACCCGAGGGCCTTTGAGAACTGCTCCTTGTATGGCCCGAGGCTCATGTAGTACTTGCCCTCGCCGATACCGCTGACCACGGCACCGCTGAGCTGGTAGCTTTTGCCCCCCTCGGCAAAGATCCGGGCGTACTCCTGGTACTCCCGCCGGAGCACCTCCTCGCCGGCCTTCGTCACGGTCACGTGCTGGCCGTCGGCCGAGAGCGTCCGCGTGATGAGACCCGCTGTCTCGAGGCTCTTTAACCGCCGGGACGCGGTCTGCTGGCTGATTGCGAGCATCTCGCCGATGCTCTGGGTGGAGACGAAGATGGGACCGTGGCACCCGCCCCGTACCGCGATCGCCTTGAGACACTGGAGATCCTCAGCTGCTATCATGCTTATCAAAATTGAGATGCTTATTATTTATGGGTTGCTTTCCGCACGACTCCCCGCCGTGATTCGCTTTGTGTCGAATCCCAGTTCGTTAATTATTTAACATGAGGGCTCCATGATTATGAGCATGAAATCCGGTCTGCGGAGCCAGCTTGCCGAGAAGATGGCAGGCGAGATTACGCTGTCGGACTCACCGGGACATGCCCTGAAGAAATGGCGCATGAACTTCGAGATCGCACCGGGTGTTCTCTCGGAAAGTCTCGGGGTCTCCCCGTCTGTCATCAGTGATTATGAGAGTGGCAGGCGGAAGAGTCCCGGCACCGCCGTGGTCGGCAAGATCGTCGACACGCTCCTCGCCATAGACGAGGAGAGCGGCGGCACACACATTCACAAGTTCGCAACCATGCTCTTTTCGAATGTCGATGACGATGTGATCTACGATCTCCACGAGTACGAGACTCCCGTCTCCCTGAAGGATTTCACGGAAGCGCTCGGGTGCACGCTGCTCTGCGGATCGATCGATCAGTCCATCTTCGGCTACACGGTGGTCAACAGCCTGAATGCGATCCTCCAGCTCTCGAGCGAGGAGTTCAACCGCATTTACGGCTGGAGCACCGAGCGGGCGCTGGTCTTCACCAACGTCTCGACCGGCAAGTCGCCGATGGTCGCGATCCGGGTTACGCCGTTCAAGCCGCGGTGCGTGGTGCTTCAGGGAATCGATGCCCCTGATGTCCACCCCTTCGTCTCGAAGATGGCGGAGAGGGATCGCATCACCGTGCTCTGCACGGGCATGGATGTGGACAAGATCGTGAGTACCCTGAGGGAGAAAGAATGGTAGGCATCATTACCTACGGTACATACATACCGAGATACCGCATCAAGGTCGAGGAGATAGCACGGGTCTGGGGCGGCAACGCCTCCGACATCACGGGCGGCCTGGGCGTTTTTGAAAAGTCCGTTCCCGACATGGACGAGGACGCAGCAACGATCGCCGTCGAAGCGGCACGCAACGCGCTGCTGCGCCGGAATGTCGACCCCGCCGACATCGGGGCCGTTTACGTGGGCAGCGAGTCCCACCCCTACGCCGTCAAGCCGACGGCCTGCACGGTCGGGGAGGCGATCGGGGCCACCCCGAACATGACCGCCGCCGACTACGAGTTCGCCTGCAAGGCGGGCACGGCCGCGATCCAGACCTGCATGGGTCTGGTCAAGAGCGGTATGGTGAAGTACGGGCTTGCCATCGGGTCCGATGTCTCGCAGGGTGCGCCGGGCGATGCGCTCGAGTACACTGCCGCAGCGGGCGGGGCAGCATTCCTGATCGGTAATGACGACCCTATCGCTGTCATCCACCACACCGCGTCGTTTACGAGCGACACGCCGGACTTCTGGCGCCGCGAAGGGCAGGACTACCCACGCCACGGCGGCCGGTTCACCGGTGACCCGGGCTACTTCAAGCACGTGAAGGGCGCAAGCAGGCTGCTCCTGGAGCAGACGAAGAAGACCCCCAAGGACTTCACTTACGCGGTCTTCCACCAGCCCAATGCCAAGTTCCCGCAGAAGGTGGCAAAGGACCTCGGATTCACCTCCGAACAGATCAAGCCGGGCCTTGTCGTCCCGCGCCTCGGCAACACTTACTCGGGCGCCTCGCCCGTGGGGCTTGCCGCAACGCTCGACATCGCAAAACCGGGCGACACCATCTTTGTCTGTTCGTTCGGCTCCGGTGCCGGCAGCGATGCCTTCGACATCACGGTGACCGACGCTATCAAGGATAAGATCAATCGCGCTGCAGCGCCCTCGGTCGAGAAACTGCTGGCAAACCCGATCTATCTGGATTATGCGAAATATGCAAAACACAAGGGGAAACTGGTGATGCAGGTATGAGAGACGTTGCCGTAATCGGGATCGGGTGCACGAAGTTCGGCGAGCACTGGGACCGCTCGTTCCGGGACCTCTTCGTGGAGGCCGGGGCGCTCGCCATCGAGGACTCGCAGCTCTCGGGCGAAAAGATCGACGCAATGTACGTCGGCAACATGAGTGCCGGCCGGTTCGTGGAGCAGGAGCACATCGGGGCGCTTATCGCTGATTACGCCGGCATGGCCACCCGCCATATCCCCTCGACCCGGGTCGAGGCCGCATGCGCTTCGGGTGGCCTCGCCTTCCGGCAGGCCGTCATCGCCGTCGCAAGCGGGATGGAAGACATCGTGGTCGCGGCCGGTGTCGAGAAGATGACCGATGTCGAACCCGGTGAGAGCACGGACGCCCTCACCGGCGCAGCGGACCGCGAGTGGGAGGGGTTCGTGGGAGCCACGTTCCCCGGACTCTACGCGATGATTGCAAACGACTACATGCACAAATACGGCATGACCCGCGAGCAGCTGGCGCACGTTGCCGTAAAGAACCACTACAATGGTGCACGCAACCCGATCGCACAGTTCCCCTCCGAGATCACGCTCGATACCGTGCTGAAGTCAACCATGGTGGCCGAACCCCTCCGGCTCTTTGACTGTTCGCCTATCACCGACGGTGCGGCGGCCGTGATCGTGGCCCCGCTCGACCGGGCAAAGGAGTTCACGGACACACCCATCAAGGTGCTGGCAACGGCGCAGGCGAGCGATACCATCGCGCTCCACGATCGGCGCGACATCTCGACCCTTGACGCCACCGTTGCCGCAGGGCAGCGGGCCCTTGCGATGGCAAAGCTCACCCACAAGGACATCAACATGGTTGAGGTCCACGACTGTTTCTCGATCGCGGAGATCTGCGCCATCGAGGACCTCGGGTTCTGTAAGAAGGGCACGGCCGGCAAGTTCACCGCGGACGGCGAGACCGCGCTCGGCGGGAAGATCCCGGTCAACACGAGCGGCGGCTTAAAGTCCTGCGGTCATCCGGTCGGCGCGACCGGCATCAAGCAGGTGTACGAGATCGTCCAGCAGCTTCGCGGCGACGCGGGCAAACGGCAGGTCGACAATGCCAAGATCGGCATGACCCACAACGTAGGCGGCACCGGTGCGACCGTGGCCGTGCACATCCTCGGGAGGGTATGAGATGACTGTTGCACGATTCTGGAGAAAGATCCCCCAGCGCTACAACCTGGTCGGAACGAAGTGCACGACCTGCGGCCGGCACTTCTTCCCTCCGCGGACGTTCTGCCCCGACTGCCGCCGGGAAGGAAAGATCGCCGACCACAAGTTCTCCGGCAAGGGGACGGTCATCACCTACACAGTGATCCAGACCGCTCCCGACGAATTCGCGTCCCCCGGGCCGTACGTGCTTGCCATCATCAAGCTTGATGAGGGCCCCCAGATGACCACCCAGATCATCTGCGACCCCAAGACGGTGAAGATCGGCATGAAGGTAAAAAGCGTCTTCCGTAAGATCGCCACCGATGGTGAGAGCGGCATCATCCACTATGGCACGAAGTTCGTGCCGGTGGAATGATCTTTTTTTTATTTTTTTAATTCCGGTTCCTGTCTGTTTCAGGAGCGGCTTTTCCAATGCTGTAAAAAAAAGTTATTTCTTCTCAAAACAGTCCCGGCAGGTCAGCGTCTTCTTGATCATGCCCATCTTCCGGATACAGTGGCTGCATCCCTGCACCCCGCAATGCTCGCACTGCCGCAGCTCACTGGCCGGCACAACCTTCCCGCAGTGGGGGCACTCGTACATCTCCTCCGGCCCTGCCCCATCCTCGCCGGGAGCAGAGACCTCGTCGGGTTCCGGCGCAATCTCCCCGCCGCCGCCCGCGGCTTCGTGCATCCGGAAGACCAGCGCCGCCATCTCGCAGAACATCCGCCAGGCAAGGCTCCCGAAGATCAGGAACGCGATCCAGAAAAGCGGCGATGAGGTGGGCGTCGCCACGAGCGCCGTTGTGTTGGTGAACGTTTTTACTGCGTCCGTCCCGGTCCTGGAAAAACCCGTGCTGATCCCGAGGAGCGCAATGGCAATGATCGCGACCGCTCCAATAATATAGATGAGCCGGAGGCGTTCCCCGATCAGGTATCTTTTGAAGGGCAGCGGCCGGCCGCTGCCGCCAGGTTTCCGCAGGGGCGGTGTACCCAGGGACCGGGCCGGGAGGGCCGGACGGTGTTCATGCACCGGCTCCTCATACATCCGGGTGCCCTTCCGCTGTACGATGGTCGCGTGATCCGGGCGGACCCGGGGAAAGGGGTACCCGCATTTGTTGCAGAACTGGGCCTGGTCGTCCATGGCCTGCGTTCCGCAGCTCGGACAGATTCTGGGCATGATATCCAACGAGAAAGATGTTGGACGGACACCACTCATGAATGTATTGATCCGGCCGGGAACAAAGAGAGAAAACAGAATCAGTACAAACGCTCAGAGCGCAAGCCGGACTTCTCTGGCAGCCTCGCACATGTTCTTCAGCTTCCAGTAGGCTGCCTCGCGGCTCCGCATCCGCATCCCGCAGTCGGGATCGATCAGGAGTATCTTCGGGTCGAAGTACTCCACGGCCTTCTCGATCTGCTTTTTGATCTCGGGCACGGTCTCGACGGTCTCGGAAGTCGAGTCCACGCAGCCGTACCCGAGCATGTGCCCGGTGAGGTCCCGGCGCGAGAGTACGTCAAGGTTCGTCTGGTTCTTCGAGAACTCGAAGTCGAAGACGTTCACATTATACTTCAGGATCTCGTCGAGCACGTTCGCGATACTGCCGCAGACATGCATGCAGACCGGGACCCGGACCGCGGATGCGATCTGTTCCACCGCCTGCTTTCCCACCGCCAGATCGGCGATGCCGGTCGAGAGGATCGGCTCGTCAATCTGGAGCAGTGCGATACCGGCCGCCTCGAGGCTCTGCGCCTCGGGCACGAGCGCCGCGGCCAGGTCGAGCGAGAGCTCCTCCTTGTTCCGGTACATCGGGGTGCTGATGTGCAGGCCGTGGGCGAGCGTCGACGGGCCGGTGATGATGCCCTTCACCTTCGGGAACTTCGAGATCGCATACTTCGTGTCGGCTACCGTGATCGCCGCGGCGGCCGGCTGGATCTTGCCGATCACCTCCTGGCCCTTCACCCCCGGGAGTTTCGAGGCGAACGTCCCGATCATGTCGCCCCGGACCTGCCCGTCCGAGATGATATCGATGCCGGCCCCGACCTGGTCGGCTACCGCCGTCTCGACAGCACCGGCCAGCGGGTCGAAGAGGCTCTTGAATCCGCCGGCCTTTACCACGGGATAACTGCCGACAACCGTTGTTGCCAGCACTTTATTGATGAAGTATGCCTTTGACATGGGAAGTCCGGGCCTGGTATGGTACAGATCGATTGTTCCGGAAGGAAAAATAGTTCGTGGTCGGGATCAGGGGACCAGCCGGTGCAGGTCGCGGGGGAAGAGGACGGCTTCGCGCACGTTTGACAGGCCGAGCATGGTCATGACGAGCCGGTCCGCGCCAAGGCCCCAGCCTGCGTGTGGCGGCATGCCATAACGGAACGGCTTTAAGTAGAACTCGAAGCTCTCGGGATTGAGTCCCTTCTTTGCAATCTGGTTCACGAGAATATCGTACCGGTGCTCCCGCTGGGCGCCGCTCGAGAGCTCCATACGGGGGTGCATCATGTCGAACGCCTTGCAGATCGAGGGATCGTCCTCGTACTGCATCGCGTAATAGGGCCGGATCTCGGAGGGCCAGTCCACGATGAAGTAGTGGCCGCCCATCTCGGCACCGATCGCCCGTTCGGCCGCAGGGCTGATATCGTCGCCGTACTTGATCGGCTCGTCGATCTTCTTTGCCGCAATCCCGATCGCTTCTGCATACGGGAGCCGGGGGAACGGTGCTTTCGGAACCGTAAAGTCGGTGATCTCAAGGTTCGCGAGCTGGGTGCTGCACGTCTTGTTGACGTACTCGTAGGTCCTGACGATCAGGTCTTCAAGGATGCGCATGACCTCGTGATGATCGGTAAACGAGACCTCGATATCGATGCTGGTCGCCTCGTTGAGGTGCTTTGTGGTGTTGTGTTCCTCGGCACGGAAGATCGGCCCGATCTCGTACACCTTCTCGCAGCCGGCAGCCATCATCATCTGCTTGTAGAGCTGCGGGCTCTGGTTGAGGAAGGCCTCCTTGTCGAAGTAGGCGATGGGGAAGAGTTCGGTACCGCCCTCGGTTGCGGCGGCCACGATCTTGGGGGTGGTGATGGCGGTGAAGCCGTGGTTGTGGAGGTACTCGTTGATGGCGTAACACGCGGCGCTGCGGATCTCGAAGACCGCAGCAACGCGGGGCCGCCGGACATCGAGGAACCGGGCATCGAGCCGGGTGTCGAGCTCGGCCGGGACCTTCTCGGAGACATCGAGCGGGAGCGGTGTTTCGGCAGGGCTGATGATCTCGATCGATTCGGGCACGAGTTCGCGGCCTCCGGGGGCCTTGTCGATGGCCTTGATCTGGCCGCTGACCCGGACCACGGATTCGCGGGAGACCGCCTTGACGGCGGCAAGAACCTGCTCGGACACTTTCTTCTTCGGGATGGTCACCTGGATGATACCGGTCCTGTCGCGGACGAGCATGAAGGCGAGGCCGCCGAGATCCCTGACCTCGTGGACCCAGCCGCAGACTTCCGCGTGGCCGCAGTCCGGTGTCACCGATTGGATGGGAATGCGCATTAAAATCCTATATCTATGGGCCGGGAGGGATTATGGATTTATTGTCCGAGCAGTCATCAGAACTCGAAGTCCGGCATCGGCCTCCCTTATCGTTGTCGGGGATCGAAGATTTCCTGGGGGAGATCTTCTGGTCCTCGTGGCTCTGATGAATCCGAGACCTTCATCTGAATGTCGAGGTGGAGAAGACCGAACGTCTTCGATCCACCCGGATTCCACAACCCATTTAATATTCAAAAAACTCCTGTTTAATGGAAGAACTATGGCGGATATCAACGAATCCCAGAATTTGACCGGATGGAGCACCGGGGCCAAGGTGCTCGTCGGTATCATTGCCGCGGTGATCGTCATCGCCGTGCTCGCGATCCTGACTCTGACGGTGGCGGTCCTTGACGCGCAGGCCGGCGCCGAATACCCGTATACCACCACATACAGCGTCAGCCTGCCGGACGGCCAGCCGGTCACGATCGGGTCGAGCCGCATCCTGGTCACCTCGTACAACAACGAACTGATTGCCGACGTGGATGGTACGAAAGAGAAACTGGTGGTGGGCCAGCAGCGGGTGATCAGTCCCCGTCACGCACAGATTACGGTCCTTGGTCTCCCGGTCATCGACACCGATTTCCAGATCACGCTCACGTACCTGGGATCCACCGGGACGAACGCGAACTTCGCTATGACGGTCAGGACCGGCAAGCAGGTACCGGAACTCGTCCTCCGCCAGCTGATTCCCCCGACCATGAACGCCCAGCCGGTGTAACTGGCACGGGCTCTTTTTTTCACCCGTATATCCAAAACGGTTTTTTTATTTTTGTGCCCGTTCGCATTCCGCCGGCTTGTCTTCAGAGAACGGGTGCCGGACCATGCTGACGATGATGGAGAGCACCGCGAGCAGGGAGACCCCGATGATCACGTAGATTACAAGGCTGAAGTTCTCCTGCACGATCGGCAGGCCGCCAAAGAAAAAACCTGCGAGGGTGAATGCCACGATCCAGAGGCAACCCCCGATCACGTTGTAAGTTAAAAACCAGCGGTACTTCATTTTCCCGACACCGGCCAGGAACGGCGCGAAGGTCCGGATGAACGGGATGAACCGTGCGATGACGATGGTGATGCCGCCGTACCGGGCAAAATAATCATGGGTCTTTTCCACATGTCCGGCCCGGACAAAACTGTATTTCCAGCAGAGCGCCTTCATCCCGAGAGTATGGCCGATCCAGTAATTCAGCGTATCCCCGAGGATCGCTGCGGCGGCCAGCGTAATGATCAGGATCTCGGGATTGAGGTAGCCGGCGCCGGCCAGGGTCCCGGCCACGAACAGCAGCGAGTCGCCGGGCAGGTACGGCAGGACAACGAGCCCGGTCTCGCAGAAGATGATCAGAAACAGGATCAGGTAGATCCAGATACCATACCCGGAGACGAGCCCGGGCAGGTACTTGTCGATGTGGAGCACCATATCGATAAATACAAACGGCAGATCCATTTCCGGATATGTTCACTCCGGAACCCTATAAATGCTCCATGCCCGGTTCCGCCGCCGGATATCGGCATTATTATTAAACCGGATTGTTTTTCTGGCATCGGAACATACCGGATTCACCACAGAACACGGAGACTACAATGGAACTCGACGAAATCACCATCAGCAGGGCGATCCTCTCCTCCCAGATGAACGTGCTCATCGATCACATGGAACTCGACGTGGCAGTCGTGGGGGCCGGGCCGTCCGGACTGGCCTGCGCCGCCCTCATCGCGGAGACGGGAAAGAAAGTCGGGATCATCGAGAAGAAACTCTCGGTCGGCGGGGGGATGTGGGGAGGCGGGATGATGCTGCCCCGGATCGTGGTGCAGGAGGAGGCACGCCGCCTGCTCGACCGGTTCCATATCCGGTACACCCGGTACCAGGACGGGTATTACGTGGCCCGGTCGGTCGAGGCGGTCTCCAAGCTTGCCGCAGCGGCCTGCGATGCCGGTGCCGAGTTCTTCAATCTCACCTCGGTCGAAGACGTAATGATCAAGGCCGACGGGCGGGTGAGCGGCCTGGTCATCAACTGGACCGCGGTGGAGATGGGGCACCTGCATGTCGACCCGCTCGTTATGTCCTGCCGGTGCACAGTCGATGCCACCGGCCACGATGCGGTGGTGGCCCGTCTCATCGAAAAGAAGGGTGCCGACCTGACGGTCAGGGGAGAAGGGTTCATGTGGGCGGACCGGGCCGAGACCAATATCCTGAACCATACAAGGGAGGTCTTCCCCGGCCTCGTGGTCGCCGGCATGGCGGCCAACGCGGTCGCCGGCGAGAGCCGCATGGGGCCGGTCTTTGGGGGCATGCTCCTCTCAGGGGAGCGGGCGGCGGCACTGGCCCTGGATGCCCTGAAGAGATGACCACGAACCCGCGGGGTTTCCCGACGGGCAAAAACCCCGCCCATTCCGCCGCGCAGGGGAATAAATACTATGTATACAGGCATACAATATGGAGTGATGGTGAATGCATGAAGCATGCCCGTGAACCAACCTACATCTTTGTCATTCTCACGCTCGTCCTTATTCTCGTCGATACTACTCTTGCCTGGCTGTCCACCGCTGTTTTCCCGACCATCGGGGTTGCATCGATCTCGTGGCTGTACATCGCAGTCGCGTTCATGATCCTTTTCACGCTCTGGTTCGGCGCCTACGGCGCAATCGCCGCATATGCCGGAACGCTCGCCGGTTCGGGGCTGCTGGTCTCCGAGTCGCTCTCCCATCATCCGGAAGTCGCAGTCATCTGGGCGCTTGCCGGGCTCTTCCAGGTCCTCATCCCGCTGGTGGCGGTCCGGAGTTTCGGCGTCAGCCTGTCCATGGAGAACCCGCGCGACTATACCTACATCCTGCTCTTCGGCGTGATCGTGAACAACCTTGTCGGTGCTGCATGGGGCGTGTGGACCCTCTCCCTTGCAGAAACGGTGGCGTTCGAATCGGCCTTCCCCGGCTGGTTCATCGGCAATGCCGTGATCTGTATCCTGATCGTTCCCATATGCCTGAAGCTGTTCACGCCAAAGGTCGAGAAATCACGGGTGTACGTGAAGAATTACTGGGACTGATCATTCCTTTCCCGTTTTTTCCCTCACAGGATCTGGTTTTGTCATTACGGGATCAGCCGCTCGTCGTCAGCCCGCCACTTCGGGTCGACAATGCAGAGGAAGACGAGATCGGCAGTGCCGGTATTCCGGATGAACTGCCGGGAGCCCGGCGGGATGTACACGATCTGTCCCGCACGGACCGGTGCCAGCTCGTTTCCGATGTGCATCTCCCCGCACCCTTTGAGGATGTAGTAGAGTTCGGTGGAGCGGTCCAGCACATGGGGCAGCGTCGATTCGCCCGGGAGAACGATGGCATGGGCGATGCTGCATGAGAGACCAGCCGCCCCCGGTACCTTGTCCGGGTGCAGGAGTTCAAAGAGGAGCGAACGGTCGACGACACGTTCGTGCCGGTGATCAGCGGTGTCGCGGATGAGCATCGGGAATCGTACCGGAGTTGAACTCCTGCCTATAAGTACCCGCCTGCCCCGCGGTATCCCCGGGGAAAGTAAGTGATGGTCCGGAACAGCGTATCTTTATCCCGCAGAGCGGGGATCATTAGTGTAGTGATGGTATGAAGATCATTGGCATCAACGCAAGTCCCAAGAAGGAGAAGAGCCAGACCCGCCGCCTCGTGATGGGCGTGCTCGACGGGGCCCGCATGGCCGGGGCGGACGTGACGTTCGTGGATCTCTGCGGTCTCGAGATCCGCTACTGCACCGCGTGCGGTACCTGTTACTCCTCGGGAGAGTGCATCCATGACGACGATTTCCCGGCGCTCCTTGAAAAGATGCTGGACGCGGACGGCATTGTACTCGGGTCACCGAACTACATCAACCAGGTCACGGCCCAGCTCAAGACCATGCTCGACCGGATGGCAGATGTTGTCCACTGCCAGGCATTTGCCGGGAAGTACGGATGCGCCGTCTGTACTGCCGGCGGGTCGAAAGCAGCCGAGGTGGCGGAGTACATGAACGAGGCGCTCCAGAGTTTCGGGGCGGTGACGGTCGGGAAGGTCGCCGTGCACGTGGGAGCCGATCCCAATGCTATTGTCGGGGCCGAGAAAGAGGCAAAAGCCCTTGGAAAGACACTGGCAGAAGCAATCAGGACGGAATGGAGGGATCCTGCACAGGAGAGGATCCTCGCCGAGCGGAAGGAATACTTCAAGCGCCTGGTCTCGTTCAACAAGGATCTCTGGAAACACGAGTACAAGCACTGGAAGGATCTGGGGGAATTCTGAAACCCCCCGGTCCATCGCACACTTTTCATAGTACCGGCATCCGCCAGTCAGTCTGTTGAACGGGTGAAAGAAAAGAGGAGTATGAGAAGTATTCAGGTGCCTGCCGGCACCTGCGGATATCAGTACGTGATTATCCCTGCGTGCGCTTCTTGATCATTTCGAGGGCCTCGAAGGCCTCTTTACGGACCGCGACGTTCTCATCGGAGAGCAGGCCGGTCAGGTGATCGACAGCCTTCTGGTCACCGATCTCGCCGAGGAGGAGGGCCGCACGCTTCCTCACATCGCTCTGTTCGTCTTTCAGGACCATGATGAGCGGGGTCGTGGCCGGCTGGCCGAGCATCCAGAGGGCCTCCATGGCACCGGTCCGCATCCGTCCGTCACCTTCGCGGAAGACCTGCATCAAGGGGGCGATAGCAGGTACACCGAGGGCGGCAAGCGCTTTCACGGCCTCGATCCGTACCGGCCGTTCGGGATCGTTGAGGCTCTCGATGATCTTCGGGATGGCACGGGTGTTCCCGATCTGGCCAAGCACCTCGATGACTCCCCGGCGGATGCCCGGGTTCTGGTCGCCGAGTGCCGCGATCAGGGGATCGAGGGCGGGTTCGCCAAGCGTGACGAGCGCCAGCGTGGCCCTGCGGCAGACGTCCTCGTTCTGGTCAACGAGGGAGCGGATCAACGGCCCGATGGCGGATGAGCCAAGGGAGCAGAGCGTGCCCATCGCCGCCACCCGGACCCTCTCCTGCGGGTCGCTGAGGCTCGCGATGAGCGGAGCGACACCCCGGGGATCGCCGATGCGCCCGAACGCGACGGCGGCCTCGTACCGCACGCCGGCATCCTGGTCCTTGAGGGCATCGGCAAGGACCGGGACTGCCTGCTCTTCCTTCATGATCCCGAGGGCCTGCACCGCCCCCCGCCGGATCAGGGGGTGGCCATGGCGGGTTGCCTGGATAAGGGGGGCGATGGAGGGTTCCCCAATCAGCTGGAGCGCCCGGATCGTCTCCTGACGCACATCCTCGCCGGGATCCTCCAGGCCCGCGATCAGCGGGTGGACCGCCGGGGCACCGATCTTGCCGAGCGTATCGGCGGAGCCGCGGCGGATGATCCAGAACTCGTCCTTCAGCCCCCGGATCAGCGGCTCGATGAACGGCTCCCCGAGATCTCCCACGGACCGGACAGCAGCCCACCGGGCATCGAGGTCGCCATCGGTCAGGGCCCGGAGAAAGGTGTCGTACCGCTCCTGCTGCGCCCTGAGGCGCACCTCTTCCGCCTCGTCCTTGCCAGACTTGAACATGTTGACGAATTTCTTGACGATACTCATGTGACTTCTCCGAACGAATATTAGTATAAATACCCTCAAATAGGTATCGGCGGGGATTCAGGAACGGGGAATTTCATTCCCCAAAAAAACGGGTGTCCGGTCTACGACGATTTATACCCGACCGTGAACTGCACGGTACCGGACGTGGTCTTCGGGACATCATACACGTACAGGGTATAGACTCCGGTGGGCATGGTCGGGTCGGTGGTGAACTTGAAATTCCAGTTCTTGTTGGCCTGTACCGAGAACGTTCCCAGATCGACTCCTCCCGAGTACCGCTCGGGGCCCGCAAGAACCAGCTGGACGCTCGACGCCCCTGTGGTACACATACCGGAGAACACCAGCGTGTCGCCTTTGGCAGCGGCATAGCTGTTGGTAGCGACCGTCACCTTCCCTCCGCCGACAACCAAGAACTGGCGCCGCTCGGAGATCGTGTTCGTGGGATCGGTGACGATCACGGTGTAGGTCCCCGGCAGGACCGCGGATCCCGGGTTCCAGGTGTACTTCCAGGCCCCAAGCCCGTTCACCGCCGGGTAGTCCAGCTGGATCCCGTTCGTGTAGATGCCGGGGCCGTACAGGTTCACCAGCACGTGGTTGCACCCGGTCGCCGTCCCGGAAAAGACCTGGGAGTCCCCGACGATCATAGGGTCCTTGCCCACATTCAGGGTGATCGATGCGGGCAGGTCCAGCGAGGGGACAGCGATCAGGGTGGCCGTGGGGGCCACGGTGACCGCGGACCCCGGGGAACCCGCCGGGATCTGTTCGAGAGCCACAAAGACATTGTTCGAGCCTGCCGCCACCGCCATGGTGGCTGACCAGGGCTCGTAGCCGGTATACCGGAGTTCAAGCGTGTGGTTCCCGGCCCCGATCCCGGTCAGGGTGCTGGGCGTGCTGCCCCGGTACTGGGAGTCCAGGTAGATCTGGGCCCCGGAGGGGGAGGAGGCAACCTGGACCGTCCCGGTTGTGGCAGCAGGTTCACCGATACAGCCCGCAAGAACGATTAAAAAAACAACGGGTACGATGAGTATTGTTCTGACCATGCGATGACAAGACCTCTTACGATAACCGTCACTCCGAAGCGATATATAGATTTGCACGTCGGATTGCTGCCGGGGGCCTGCGTACCTCAGGCTGTTTTTGGGCCGGCTGGGATCAGGACGGGATCCTGACCAGCCGTAAAATCTCCCGGGCGAGGGCCACGCTCTTCGCCTCGTCCGTCATCAGCGTATCGAACCGGACCGCACCCGGCACGGCGACCGGATCCCGTACATCCTGTACAAAGAGGTCGATAAGATCCTTATAGCAGGTAAAGGTCCCAAGAGAGCTGGCTTCGAACCCGGCGGCCTTCATCAGGGCAGCCGCAGGGCCGCTCACCGGAGCGTCCCCGATGAAAGGGCTCACGGCGATCACGCGCTTGCCGGCCAGTGCCTCGCGGATGCCCCCGCAGGAAAGGATGGGGGAGATGCTCGTGATCGGGTTTGAAGGTCCGATCACCACGGCCTCGCTTGCCGCGATGGCATCCAGCACTTCCTGCGTGGCAACCGGCGGGTCCCGGAAACTCCGGACAACATCCTGGATCTCGATCTTTCCCCGGCCCCGGACCCAGTACTCCTGGAAGTGGATGAGGCCAAGCTCGGTCTTCACCTGCGTCGTGACCTTCGTGTCGCACATGGGCAGTACGGTCTCCCGCACCCCGAACCGCTCGCACAGGATGGCCGTGATATTGGTCAGCCGCATCCCGTTTTTCAGCATCTCCCCCCGGGAGATGTGCACGGCCCGGTCCCTGTCGCCGATGCCGATGAATTCGTCGTTCCCGAGGCGCGTGACCTCTTCGTGCGTGGTGAACGTGTCGTTCCGGATCCCCCACCACGTATCCGTGTTGAGGATCCCTGCGAACAGGTACATCACGGTATCCACGTCGGGAGAGATGTGGTTGCCGGAGATCCAGATGTCCTCGCCCGTGTTCACGACCACCGCGATCTCGTGCCGGTCCATCACGTGCTGCATGCCCCGGAGGAGCTTTGGCGTACCGGTCCCGCCCGACAGGAAGGTAATCATTACTCAATACTTTTATGCGATGTATATGAAGATTCTTTAGTGAACCTGAAGATCATCAAGGACCCGGTACATGGCTACATCGAGGTGGAAGAGTACGCCCTCCGGCTGCTGGACTCCCCCGTGCTCCAGCGCCTCCGCTACATCCGGCAGCTTGGGTTCTCCTTCCTCGTCTATCCCGGCGCCAACCATACGCGGTTCGAGCACTCTTTGGGCACCATGTTCCTTGCCGATGTCGCCTGCCGCCGGTTCCAACTGGAGCCGGAAGAGCACCGCCTCATCGTGGCTGCCGCCCTGCTCCACGATATCGGTCACGGCCCGTTCTCGCATGCCTGCGAGCCGCTGATGGAGCAGTACCTCCACCATACCCATGACGAGATCGAACCGGTCCTGGATGACCCGACAAAGGCGTTGCTTACTGAAGCCGGTATCGATCCTGCGGAGCTCTGTACTGTTGTAAAGGGAAAGCACCCGCTCTCCGGCATCATCCACGGGGATTTCGACGTGGACCGGATGGACTACCTGCTCCGCGACGCCTATTATACCGGCGCTCCCTACGGCACGGTCGATGCCCAGCGCCTGATCCGGCACCTGATCCGGTATCCTGACGGGACCGTACTGGACGAGAACGGGGTGAACGCGGCAGAGTCGCTCCTGATCGCCCGGACCCTGATGCGCCCGACCGTCTATTACCACCATGTCAGCCGCATCGGGGAGAGCATGTTCCAGCTGGCCGCCCGCGGGCACTGCTCCGGCATGGACGACGATACCGTATTCCGATTCCTCCGGATGGACGACGCCGGCTGCATGCAGGCCCTGCATACGTCGCCAGATCCGGTTGCGAGGGAACTGGTGCTGCGGATCTACGAGCGCCGGCTCTACAAACGGGCGGTATATGCCGGCATCGACCAGGTGAACGCAAACACCTACTTCGAGGGGATCTCTCTTGAGAAGTCGCGGGACCTCGCGAAAAAGATCGCCGAAACCGCCGGCGTATCCCAGGAGGAGGTGCTCGTGGATATCCCCCCTGTACCCCGCGAGATGTCGCTTGGTGTCCGGGTGCAGAACCGCCATGCCATGCTGAGTTTCGAGGAACTCTCGCCCCGTATCCGGACGCTCAACATGACCCGGCGGGAACAGTGGCGCCTCGGCGTCTATACCCTCCCGGAGTACCGGGAGACGGTCGGTGAAGCCGCCTGCGAGGCCCTGCACATTAAAAAGCCGACCCGGCAGGACACCCTTTTCTGATCCCCCGTATGCCGGAACGGACAAATAACTACTATATAGGGGGCTTTTCTAACAACTCCCCATATGAGACTCCTGATTCCTGCCGCGTGCGCGATCGTCATCGCGGGGATCCTGCTGGCCGGCTGCACCCAGAGCACGGCTTCCCCGGCACTCCCGTCTGCAACGACAATTCCCGGTACCTCTGCACCTGCCACTGCTGCTCCTGCTGCAGTACAGCAGGCCGGTACGTTCACCCTCGGCGACCATTACCTCAAGAAGTCCTACTCCCTCCAGGGCGAGACGGATACCAGGACAGAACAGTTCCGGGTGGACAACGCTTCGTGGGGCATCGATTTCTCCGTTCTCCCGCTCAACGACGATCCCCAGTACTGCTGGTTCGAGATGACCGTGACCAACCTGGACAATGGCTGGAAGAACACCTATGGATTCGGGCGCACGTACGGGTATACGACACACCAGCAGATCCCGATGTACGTTACGGGACCCTACCGGATCGACCTGCAGGGCAACCGGGTCAAGGTGGACCTGACCGCGGCGAAGCGGAACCCATGAAGGAGAAAGATCATGGCTGAAGATTCATTAATCCTGATGGCCGGCTTTGCGATCATCGTGATCACAGTCGCCGTTGCCCTGCTCCAGCTCCGGAGCGCCGAGCGCCGGATGCACGAGAGTTCGATCCGGTACAAGGTCTATACCGATCTCCTCAATGCGATCACCGAGCTGAACCTTGCCGGGGGCGATTCCTACAAGATGGACGTGGCCAAGAAGAACCTGGCCCTGACCCTGAACCGGCTCAACCTCGTGGGGAGCACCGGTGTGCTCCGGAGGACGAACGATCTCCTGGATTTCTTAAACGAGCACAAGGACAAGGACTACGACACCCTCCGGCTCCACAACATCCTCAATACCCTCGTGATCGAGGCACGCCGGGACATAAACCCCGTCCATGCCAGGAAGATCGAGGACTCGCAGGTCCGGTTCCGGTTCTTCGCGCCGATGAAGAAGTGAGGGGGACCGGTTTTTTTTTTCTTTCGATGAAAGTTGATGCGTTCTTTTCTTCCTTTTTGTTGCACGGAACTCGAAGTTTCGAGGGTCATCAGACCCGAGAAATGAGAAGGGAGGCATCTGCCGACCTTCGAGAACCCTGCGGGTTCTTCTCTTCCTCACAGTCTGATGACTGCCCGGAGGGCTGATGTCAGATAAGCCCATTTTGGGCTCCGATCGCCAAACGGACGATTCGCATTTCCGGCTGGAGTGGATCCTGTGTCCACGCCCCTGGAAAATCGGAAGATATGGGGTTTATATCGAAAACAAAACGATTTTAACCCCGTTTCAACCTGCAAAATAGCGGGCGTCCAGCGGCCTCTGGATTTCCACAGGTTTCGGGACGCGTAAAAATAAACGCTGACCGGCGGCCGCTATGAGGGTTTTGGAGGGGGTGGTGGATTTCTTCGACGAGCCTGTTACGGTTTTTATGGTATTCTCAACGGACTTGTTGTCGCGGCCCGCCGGGATTTGAATCCCGTCCAAGTCAGGAAGATCGCAGGTCCGGTTCCGGTTTTTTGCACCTGTCCGGAATAGGTCGCAGGCACCGGAGAAGTAAGGCAGATCCTTTTTTTAATCATCAGGGAATCTGATAAGTTAACGGCCGATCTCAATTTTTTCATCTCTTAGCAAATCCCAGATCCGCCACCAATTTATCAGAACCAAAGAGAGATAGATTATTATCTATTTCGCCCCTCGGTTACAATATATTGGTGAAATTATGAAAACCAATTCCGAATTACCAAAAACTCTGAATCAGATAATTATAAACTTCAATTTTCCTGATTTGTTCAAATCGTATATCTGGGTTGACGATACATGGGAACGAGGTTTTCCAGATCTTTTCCGACTCGAGAAAGAGATTTCGTCTGCAGCCTGTCAAAATACTTTGGGGCGAGACCATCTTGTGCAAATTGCTCGATGGGGAAAGTTACCCAATATTAATCGGATTGCATGTCCGGAACCAATTAAAATTGGTCTCTATCAGAATGGTTTGCCGGCGTCATGGCTTCTATCCTCACCTCACAACACGGTATTATTGCTTCAACATCAGATTACCGGTTTTGGACCCACCTATATCAGCAAGCTTCTCCACTTTGCAATCCCACAAGTCTGCGGAGCTCTTGATACGCGGTTGGTTCGTGTATTTGGAAAAAAGGCACAGGAATATCAACTTCTTAATTTGTATGCCACAGAGATGGACGGCCGGTGGGCAATCCCTGCAACACAGGCAGGATGGCCAAGTGAGTACAGTACTTGGATAAAAATCCTTCAATCGATTGCAGATAATCTCAATAGCAATCGAATTGAATGCCCTCATCCACAAAAGTACATCGAATCAGGATTGCGAAAAGCTGGAGTATGGCTTCCTGCTGATGTGGAGACTGCGTTATTTGCATATGTATCGAAAAAACTTCAGATGGAATAACTATTCTTTTCTTCGACCTCAAGGTCCTGGCGGACCAGTCGGAACTCGAAGATTTCGAGGGTTATCAAACCCGAGAAACGAGAAGAATCCGTCAGGATTCTTCGAAGATTTGCTTCGTAAATCTTCTCCTACTCGGGGTCTGATGACCCCTCGGTACTCGAAGCACACTGATGTATGCTTCTCGACCTCAAGGTCCTGATGGACCTTTCGGTGCCACAAACTCTTTTTTCCCCGCGCTCCGACATAGGTACGACAGGAGAGCGGCAACATGACAAAAGAGATCGTAGTCGGGGTGACGGGTGCGAGCGGGGCGATCTATGCCCGGCGCCTGCTTGAGGTGCTCAGCAAGGATGCAAAGGTCCACGTCATCGTCTCGGATGTCGCGGAGAAGATCGCGGCCCACGAAGGCGTCTCGCTCGCGGGGTTCAGGGCCGAGTATCACGCAAACGACAAGCTCTTTGCCTCGATTGCAAGCGGTTCGCACAAATACGACGGCATGGTTGTGATCCCATGCAGTTCCAAAACGCTTGCGGCGATTGCAAACGGTTTTTCTGATAACCTGATCACCCGCACTGCCGATGTCTGCCTCAAGGAACACCGGAAATGCATTCTTGTCACCCGCGAGATGCCGCTCTCGAAGATCCACTTAAAGAACATGCTTGCCGCAGAAGAGGCGGGTGCCACGATCATGCCGGCAAGCCCGGGATTCTACCACAAACCAAAGACCATTGACGATCTCGTGGACATGGTGGTTGCCAGAGTGCTCGATCATCTCGATATAGAACACGATCTCATCAAGCGCTGGAGTGGTTACGATGCGTAAATTCATTGAAACGATGCGAAAGGCCGGCCTTGTGACCGATATCAAAGAGCCGGTCTCGACCGATATGGAAGCCGCGAAGATGGCGGCCACAACCGACAAACTCCTCTTCTTCCACAACTGCGACGGCCACCGGGTCGTGATGAACCTCACCGCGAACCGGGCCTCGCTCGCCCGGGCACTCGGCATTGACGAGAAGAAGATTGTCCCGCAGCTGGCAGACGCCCAATACAACGGGAAGATTGTGGATGACGGGAAACTGGCAACGGGAAAAGTCGATCTCACGAAACTCCCGATCATGCACCACTTCCCGAAAGATGCCGGCAAATACCTCACGTCCGGCATTGTCTTCTCGAAGTACGATGGCGTGGAGAATGCCTCGATCCACCGCATGCAGGTGCTTGACGATCACCGGGTTGTGGCCCGGCTCGTGGAAGGGCGGCACACGCACGTGATGCTGAAAAAAGCGCTTGCCCGGGGTGAGAAGCTCCCGGTCGCGGTCACGATCGGGACGCACCCGGCGGTCACATTCGCGTCCTGCACCCGCGTCCCGACCGGGCAGGAACTCGGGTTTGCCGCAGAACTCCTCGGCGGGGAGATCCGGGTGAAGACGTGCAAGAACGGTGTCAGGGTTCCCGACGCGGAGATCGTGCTCGAAGGATTCATCGGGCCGGAGCTGGTGGACGAGGGCCCGTTTGTCGATATCACCGGCACCTATGATCCGGTCCGGCGCCAGCACATCATCGAGTTCACCGGCATGTACACGAAGCCGGACTTCATCTACCACGGAATTCTTCCGGGCGGCGACGAGCACAAGATGCTGATGGGCGCTCCCTATGAGCCGAAGATCTACAAGGCCGTGGCGGGTGTCACGCAGGTGAAGAATGTCGTGCTGACCAAGGGCGGCTGCGGGTATCTTCACGCGGTGGTCCAGATTAAGAAGAGCACGCAGGGCGATGGCAAGAACGCGATCATGGCCGCGTTTGCCGCCCACACCTCGCTCAAGCACGTGGTCGTGGTGGACGAGGACATCGATCCCACAAACCCGCACGAAGTCGAGTACGCGATCGCGACCCGCGTGAGCGGCGACCGGGACATCATGGTGATCACCGGTGTCCGCGGCTCCTCGCTCGACCCGTGCCAGAAGGAAGACGGCACGAACGTGAAAGTCGGGGTGGACGCAACGATGGTATTCGGCCGCGAAGCGGACTTCACGCGGGCCACGTGGTGAACAATGCAGCTCGACAAAGACGACGAACGGATCCTTGCCGGCGAAGAGGGCGGGACAAAGCAGAAGATGCTCGAACTGCTGGTCGCGCTCGGGAAGGTCTTCGGGGCCGAACGGCTCGTCCCCATCGCTAGTGCGCAGGTGAGCGGGGCCTCCTACAAGACGATCGGGAAGTACGGCCTTGAATGGCTGAACTCGCTCGATGCCAGGGCCGTGGTCCCGGCCGTGCTGAACCCGATCGGGATGCCCCGGGGCCGGTGGGAGGAGATGGGCGTTGACCCGGCCTTTGCGAGAAACCAGCAGGCCGTGGTCGCGGCCTACGAGCGGCTCGGCATCGGCATGGAGTGCACGTGCACGCCCTACTATCTCCGCGAGACAAAGTTCGGCGAGCATCTCGCGTGGTCCGAGTCCTCCGCGGTCAGTTACGCGAACTCGGTGATCGGGGCCCGGACCAACCGCGAGGGCGGGCCCGGCGCCCTTGCCGCAGCGCTCGTGGGAAAGACGCCCTGCTATGGCTTCCATCTTGACGAGAACCGGAAGCCGCAGGTAGTCATCCGCGTGCAGGCCGATACCCGCGCGTGGACGATCGCGGACTTCGGGGCGCTCGGCTACCACGCGGGCAAGCTCGTGGGCAACCGGATCCCGTTCTTCTCGGGACTCGAAGCAGCCGGCCGCGACCAGCTCAAGGGGCTTGGGGCGGCGATGGCGGCGACCGGGGCGGTGGCCCTGTACCACGTGGAGGGTGTGACGCCCGAGGCGTTGGACGGCTCGTTCGACCTCTCCGGTCTTGAAACGATCCCGGTAGAGTCCGAAGAAATCCGGAAATTGTTTAAGGAGATCCCGGTCGAGGCGGTTGCGGTCGGCTGCCCGCACTGCTCGCCCGCGGAGCTCGAAGAGATTGCACTGCTCCTGAAAGGAAAGGTCGTCACCATGCCGTTCTATGTCTTTGCCTCGCAGGGCGTGATCGACAAAAATCTCCGGACCGTGGACCAGATCGAGAAGAGCGGGGCCCGGGTCTTTGCCGATACCTGCATGGTGGTCTCGCCCGTGATGGAGCAGTACGAGTCGATCATGGTGAACTCAGGGAAGGCGCTCGCGTACGTGCCGGACATGTGCGCCGCGGTCGCCCGGATCGGGACGATCGCGGACTGCGTGCGGGTGGGAACGGAATAATTCGCATCCGCAACAATTCCAGACCATCAGGCTCCTGCACTTTAAGGAGTTCTCCTCTTGGCATTATTATACCCGCAGGAGTTCATATTAACCGTTTTTTCATGACCTGAATTTATCCCGCCGGCCTGCAGGGTACCCTTAAAATTGCCTGATGGATGATAAAATGAGACTTTCTGGTTCAACGGTACTTCTGGCAGGTATGATCCTGTCGCTTATCGTGGCAGTACCTGCAGCTGCCGAATCATCGGCCATCACCTCGGTAAGCCCCTCGGTGGCATACACCGGCACGACCACGACCGTCACCATCGGCGGGACGAACTTCAATACATCCTCCGTGAACGTCAAACTGATGATGGATGGCGAGTCCAACATCACCGCAACGGTCTCCTCCCTCACCAGTACCTCCATCGTATGCAAGTTCACTCTCTCTTCCTCGAAGACAAAGGGGGCCTGGGATCTTGTCGTCGTCAACGAGGACGGCTCCGAAGTCGTGGATAGCGGGGCCCTGACCATCCGGTTGCCCATGAAGCTGACCGCTATCTCTCCTGAAACTGCCAAAACCAACGAGGAGGACGTGGAGTTCGAAGTGACGGGATCGGGTCTCGCGGATATCACCGACCTGTACCTCTCCAGAAAATCCTACGGGAACCTGTCGGCAACGCTGGATGACATCGAATCAGCGTCCGTGACCGGGACCTTCGATCTCACGGATATGACGGAGGCGACTTACAGCGTCTGTGTGATGGATGAATTCGGTACCCGGAGGTGCGACCTGTCGTTCGAGATCGCCACGGACGATGTCGGGGAGATCGATATTTCATCCTCACCGTCAGGTGCCTCGATCTATGTGGATTCCGAGTATATGGGAACCACCCCGGATATCGTGGAGGATCTGACAACCGGGTACCATAAGGTCTCCCTGGTGAAAGCCGGATACACGGACTGGGCAAAGATGGTGAAAGTCACGGAAGGCGACACGACCTCCGTGGACGCCGATCTCGAGGCGATCACCCTGGTGACCACCGTACGACCCACAACGGAGGCCACGACCATGCCCACCACGATTGCGACAACCCGGGCGAGCACCATCGCGATCCCGACCGCATGGCCGACTGCCACAACTACGACACAGGCTTCCCCCGTCGGGACAGCGGGGATCCTGTGTGCAGCGGGACTGGCCGTGGCCCTTGTTGCTGCGAGAAAATGATCCCGGGACACAGCCGCGCACATCGTTCACTACCCGTACAATCCCCGGGGTCCAAAGCAACGTGCCGGGGCCTGTGATTTACCGGGACCGGCCCAAGCCTTAAGTAGCCGGGCCGGCAAACGGGACGGTATACCACCGGAACCGGCCGCCCGGTCCCCCGGTGACGGGAAGAACGCATGGAGCCGTTCGTACTCTTTGGCCTGATCCTTGCCTGCGGGCTGGCGTTCGTGAACGGCCTCAACGACGCGTCGCACTCCATCGCCACCGTGGTCGCCACGCGGGCGCTCTCGCCCACGAAGGCGGTCTTTCTCACGGCTCTCTCTAACATGCTCGGGCCGTTCATCTTCACCACCGCTGTCGCCGCAACGATCGGCACCGGCATCCTATCGGGAACCGCCCTCACCCCCCTCACCATCATCGTCGCGATGGTCAGCGCGATCTTCCTGATCTTTGCGGCCACCCGGGCCGGTCTCCCGCTCTCCAGCAGCAACGCAATGGTCGGGGGCCTGCTCGGCGCCGGTGTCGCAGGCTTTGGCCTCTCGGTCGTGCTCCTGCCATCGTCCGAGATGGCGGCGTCTGTCGCGTACGCCGGGTGCACCGGTGCGGCAGCCGGTGCCGCGATCCTCGGGTTCATCACTGCAGGCCTGCACGGCCCGGTCCGGTACGGCGTGCTGCTCGGCGCAGCCTGCGGCGGGGCCGTTGCGATCCCGCTCTTCATGATCGCCGGCATCATCCACGTCTCGGGCCTGCTCGGAGTCGTCCTCTTCATCGTCGTCTCGCCGGTCTTCGGCATGACGGTTGCTTTCCTCATCGACCTGCTGTACGTCCGGCTCTTCATGCACGCCCGGCAGGCCCGTATGAAACGAACCTGTCAGCCCCTCCATATCCTTGCCTGCCTTGTGCAGGCCGCCGCCCACGGGGGTAACGACGGCCAGAACTCCGTGGGGCTGATGACCGCACTGCTGGTTGCGGCCGGCGTGCTGGGCAGTTTTGCCGTCCCGGCCTGGGTGATCCTGCTCGCCGCCCTCTCGATTGGCCTTGGCACCTGTTTTGGCGGCTGGGAGGTGGTGGACCGGATGGCAAAAGGCATCACGAAGATCCGGCCGTACCAGGGGTTCTGCGCCGCGACCGCAAGCAGCGGCACGCTCGTCATGGTGACCGTCTTCGGCGTCCCGGTATCGTCAACCCACGCGATCAACGGTGCGATCGTGGGGGTGGGAGCAACGCGGGGAAAGAGCGCGGTTCACTGGCCGGCCGTACGGGAAATGGTGACAGCGTGGATCGTCACGATCCCGGTGGCGTTTGCCTGCTCGTTTGTGGTATACCGTGTCGCGATGGCAGTCATCCCGCCTGTATGACACGGGAGCGGTAGAATTTGAAAAAGGGTTGATCAGGTGATCCCGAGCAGGATCGCCCGGATCATCGCGACCGCCTCCGGCGTCGGATTCCGGCCCGGCCGGACCCCTTCGCCGTACGACAGGATCCGCCGGACATCGCCGGCGGTAATGCGGGAGAACGGGATCGTCTCCCAGCTCTTCTGATCGATCTGGTTCCAGGTACACTGCAACAGGTGGGTGAGGATTGCACGATCCCCCTCGCTGAAGGACTTCCATCCCTGACCGATCCCCTGCTGCATCTGCTTCATAGCCTGCTCGACCGTCTTCTCACGGTGGACATGGTACAGCCGCCTGCCCACCTCTGCCTGTGTTGCCTCCGGCATACGTCTCCCCTCCAACCCCCATGCGGGGATGAGGAGTGAATCCCGCTGTGTACCCATATACTTTGTGGCGGGACACTTCCGGTGAACCGGCCGCGGAATGGCGGTGCCTGGCAGCCGGGTGCAGACCCGCCAGAACGGCAATCCGGTCCCGCGGGGGAAAATACTTATCCCGGAACGGGAAATTTCCGTTACAACCTGTTATGCCCCGGACCAGCGATGATACGCTCGGGAGGAGGCGGTTCCAGCTCTCCCGGGATCATGCGGTGGAAGCGGCGATCGAGAAGATACGCCGCGCCCCGGCTGCCGAATGGCACTCGTTCTCCCATGCAGATTATGTCCTTCTCAGGGAGATACTGGGCGAACTCTGGATCGCCCTGGAACGGGATCGGTGGGACCGGTACTCGTTTGCCACCCTCACCCGCCGGGACCTGCTGGACCTTCTCGCGCTCGGCCGCAGATTACAGGGCCATACGCTCCCCGGTGCCGTGGTTGACGAGATGGAGGCCATCCTCTCGCATGCCCGGCAGTAGGCGGGGGATGACATGACGGGTCCCCGGATCTCGGCAGGCAAATACCTTAATATATCATCACCCTGCAGGTTCTATCATTGGGAGGAATCGATATGGTGGGTTGGGAAGTTCCGATTGGAGCGGCCATCGCGTTTGCCGGGGGAGCGCTCGGTACCGGTCTGGCACAGTCACGCATCGGTGCGGCCGGCGCCGGTGCGATCGCCGAACGGCCGGAGACCGTCGGCTCTATCATCATCCTGGAAGCGATCCCCGAGACGCTCGTGATCCTCGGGTTCGTGGTTGCCGCGATGATCATTCTGATGGTGCAGTGAGGACCGGTGTGATCCGGGGCGTGGTATCCTTACATGCCCGTACAGGGAACGGGCATCTGCCGGAGTTGTGGCCGGAGGGGATTGCATGGCCTATGAGAATCTCCTGAAGTCCGTGGAAGAGGGCGCAGAAGAACGCGAGCGGGAGCTCCGGAAGAAGGCGCGGGATCAGGCGGAGAAGATCCGGGCCGACGCAGCCAGGCAGGCCGGGGAGATCCAGGAACAGGCCCTCCGCGAGGCGGAGCATTCGGCCGCACGGGAGCGGAACCGTGAGCTGTACCTTGCGAAAGGAGCCCTCCGGGAGGCGGCCCTCCGGAACCGGGAGAGGATCTTCCGCTCGGCGGTTGAAGAGGCCGCGGGCTGTCTGCAGCAGATACGGGAGGATCCTGCGTATCCTGCGATATTCGGGCGGCTCGCAAAGGAGGCCGTGGGTGCCATGGGCGACGCCCCCTGCCGGGTCCACGTGGACAACCGGGATCGCGCCCTCTGCGAGACTACCCTTGCGGCGCTGGGTCAACGGTGCGAGATCCTCACTGATATCACGTGCACGGGCGGGCTCGTGGTCAGCTCTCCTGACGGTTCGGTCACCCTCTCCAATACCTTCGAGTCCCGGCTCGAACGCGTGCAGGAACACCGGCAGCGCGAGATCTACGCCCTGCTTTTTGGAGGCTCCTGATGGACTGGGGATACATCAATGCCCGTATGCGGGGGATGAAGAGCCGGCTCCTGGACCGCCGTACGCTCGACGCCCTCATTCTCCAGCCGGATCCAGACTCCCTCATCGGAGAACTGGAGAAGACGGCCTACCGGGACGATCTCATCGAGGCAAAGGGGCGGTACACCGGCATCCCCGCCATCGAGTACGCCCTGCGGACCAACATGGTCAGGACCTTCCGGAAGATCCTTGCCTTTGCAAAAAAGGAAGAGGCGGACCGGTACATCCGGATCTTCCTCCACCGCTGGGACGTGCAGAACATCAAGACGATCCTCCGGGGCAAGAACATCCATGTGACAAACGACGAGATCAAATCCTGCATCGTACCCGCGGGCGAACTGGACGAGGCGACCTTAACCGAACTCGTCCGGCAGAAGGATCCCCGGGCTGTAATCGACCTCCTCGCCACGTGGCGCATCTCCTATGCACAGCCGCTGACAGCCGCCTTCCCTTCCTTTGCCCGTGACGGGGGGATCGGCATTCTGGAAACGGCCCTGGACCGGTACTATTACGCGGATGCCCTTGCCGCGGTGGCGGGGCCGGGGCCCAACAACGCGCTGATCCGGCAGGTCCTCGCCACGGAGATCGACGTGGTGAACATCCGGACGGTGCTCCGGATGGTCCGGGACCGCGTGGAGCCGGCCGAAGCGGCGGCGTTTCTCGTTGACGGCGGGCGTGATCTCGATAAAAAGGCGCTCTTTCGATTGCTCGCCCTCCCGTCCATCGGCGACGTGGTGGCGGCGCTCGCGGCAACGCGGTACCGTTTCCTTGCTGCAGTCCCCGAAGAGGCCATCAGGGCAAAGAAGATCTCCGCCATCGAGCGCGAACTGGAGCGGTTCCTCATACGGGAGGGGGCGGGCTCGTTCCGGGGCGACCCCTTAAGCGTGGCCTCGCTGGTCGGGTACTTCTGGGCCAAGTACAACGAGGTCACGAACATCCGGATCATCGCCCGGTGCAAGACCGCCGACTTCCCGGTCGAGCGCGTGAGGGAGGAACTGGTCTATGTATAAGTTCGTCATCGTAACGGACAGCGACCGGGCCGCGGGGTTCCGGCTGGCGGGGGCAGAGGTCGTCGAGGCCGCAGATCCAAACGAAGCGCGGGCCGCAATCCCTCCCCTGCTGTACCGGGACGACATCGGGATCGTGGCGGTGAACGAGGAATACCTGCCCGGGCTTGACGAAAAACTGATGGACCGGATCGAACGGATGCACCGGCCGCTCGTCATTGCGATCCCCGCAAAGAGCAGGACGATCGACCGGAGGACGTATATCGAGCGGCTCCTCAAGAAGGCGATCGGGTACAACATCGTCCTGAAGAGGTGACAGGTATGGACTCGGGAATCATCAGCAGGATATCGGGCCCCGTGATCGTGGCCAGGGGCATGCGGGGCGCCCGGATGTACGATGTCGTGAAGGTCGGGGACGAAGCCCTCCGCGGCGAGATCATCCGGCTCGAAGGCGACGATGCGGTGATCCAGGTGTACGAGGACACGACCGGCCTGATGCTGGGAGAGGGGGTGGCAAACACCGGCACCCCGCTCTCCGTGGAGCTGGGCCCCGGCCTCCTCGCCTCCATCTACGACGGCGTCCAGCGGCCGCTCCCGGTCCTTCTGGCCAAAAGCGGCGACTTCATCGGCCGCGGGATCACCGCCCCGGGCCTTGACCGGGAGAAGACCTGGGACTTTGTGCCCGTGGCAAAACAGGGCGACCGGCTCGGGCCCGGGGACGTCATCGGCACGGTGAAGGAGTTCCAGTTCGAGCACCGCATCCTCGTTCCCCCGCACACCTCCGGCGCGGTCACGGAGATCCGGGCCGGGTCGTTCACGGTCGAGGAGACGGTCTGCGTGCTCGACGACAAAACCCGGATCCCGATGCTGCAGTCCTGGCCGGTCCGCCTCCCAAGGCCCCATGCAAAGAAGCTCGATCCCGTGCTGCCGCTGATCACGGGGCAGCGGGTCTTCGACTGCATGTTCCCGGTGACAAAAGGCGGCACCGCGATGATCCCGGGCGGCTTCGGCACGGGCAAGACGGTCTCCGAGCAGACGCTCGCCAAGTGGTCGGACACGCAGGTCGTTGTCTACATCGGCTGCGGCGAACGGGGCAACGAGATGACGGACGTGCTCTCCGAGTTCCCCGAGCTCGTGGACCCCCGGACGAACCTCCCGCTGATCCAGCGGACGATCCTGATCGCCAACACCTCAAACATGCCGGTCGCCGCCCGCGAGGCTTCGATCTATACCGGCATCACCATCGCGGAATATTTCCGGGACATGGGATACGACGTGGCGCTGATGGCGGACTCCACCTCCCGCTGGGGAGAGGCGCTCAGAGAGGTCTCCGGCCGGCTCGAAGAGATGCCGGGCGAAGAGGGATACCCCGCGTACCTCGCGACCCGCCTCTCGGCCTTCTACGAGCGGGCGGGCCGCGTGGTCTGTCTCGGGGGCAGGGACCGGACCGGCTCGGTCACCGTGGTCGGGGCGGTCTCGCCGCCCGGCGGGGACTTCTCGGAGCCGATAACCCAGAACACGCTGCGCGTGGTCGGGACGTTCTGGGCCCTTGACACGAACCTTGCCTACCGCCGGCACTTCCCCTCGGTGAACTGGATCAAGAGTTATTCGCTCTACCTGGATGCCATCGCGGAGTGGTACGACAAGAGCATAGCCCGCGACTGGAAAGACCTGCGGGACAAAGCGATGTACCTCCTCCAGAAGGAGGTGGAGCTGCAGGAGATCGTCCAGCTGGTGGGCCCGGACGCCCTGCCCGACAGCGAGAAGGCGATCCTGGAAGTGACCCGGATGATCCGCGAAGACTTCCTCCAGCAGAGTGCATACAGCGACACGGACGCGTTCTGCCCGGTGGAGAAACAGTACCTGATGCTGAAGGTGATCATGACCTACCACGAGCAGGTGGACCTGGCGCTGACCCGGGGCGTGAGCCTCCGGCAGGTGCTGGCGCTGCCGCTGAAGGCATCGATAGGAAGGATGAAGGAGGCAAAGAGCCCCGACGCGGTCAGAAATATGCAGGACGAGGTCACATCGGCCCTGTCGAAGCTGGAGGCGGAGCGATGAAGGAGGTGTCGCTCTTAACAAAGGAGTACCGTTCGATCGGGTACGTCTCCGGGCCGCTCCTCTTTGTCAGCGGCGTCAAAGGGGCGTCCTTTGGCGAGATCGTGAAGATCGCCCTCCGGGACGGCGAGGTCCGGACCGGGCAGGTGCTGGACATCTCGGAAGAGCATGCGGTCGTGCAGGTGTACGAGGGGACGCGGGGGATCGATCTGGCCGGTACCTCCGTACGGTTCACCGGGGAACCGGCCCGGATCCCGGTCTCGCGGGACATGCTGGGCCGGATCTTCACCGGGGTCGGGACACCCCGCGACGCCGGCCCCGCGATCATCCCGGAAGCGGTGCCGGACATCGCGGGAACGCCCATCAACCCGTCCGCCCGCGACAAGCCCGCGGACTTCATCCAGACCGGCGTTTCCGCGATCGACGGCCTCAATACGCTCGTGCGGGGCCAGAAGCTGCCGATCTTCTCCGGTTCGGGCCTGCCGGCGGGAAAACTCGCCGCCCAGATCGCCCGGCAGGCGAAGGTCCGGGGGGAAGGCGAGGAGTTCGCGGTGGTCTTCGTGGCCATGGGGATCACGCACAAGGAGGCCTCGTTCTTCATGCAGGACTTCGAACGGACCGGGGCGCTCGACCGCGTGGTCTTCTTCCTGAACCTGGCCGACGACCCCACGGTCGAGCGGATCGCGGCCCCCCGGTGCGGCCTCACAGTCGCGGAGCACCTGGCATTCGTCCACGATCTCCACGTGCTCGTGATCTTAACCGACATGATCAACTACTGCGAGGCCCTCCGGGAGATCTCGACCGCCCGCGAGGAGGTCCCGGGCCGGCGCGGGTATCCCGGCTACATGTACACCGACCTCGCCTCCCTCTACGAACGGGCCGGGCGGCTGAAGGGGAAGAAAGGATCCATCACGCAGATCCCGATCCTGACGATGCCGGACGACGACATCACCCACCCGGTCCCCGACCTCACGGGCTACATTACGGAGGGGCAGATCGTTCTGTCGCGCGATATCTTCCGGCGCGGCGGCGACCCGCCGGTCGACGCCCTGCCCTGCCTCTCGCGGCTGATGAACCTCGGCATCGGCGAAGGCAAGACCCGGGAGGACCACCGCGGCGTGGCGGACCAGCTCTATGCCGGCTATGCCCGGGGCCGCGACCTGCGGAGGCTCGTGGCGATCGTGGGCGAGGAGGCCTTGACCGACATCGACCGGAAGTACCTGAAGTTTTCTGACCTCTTCGAGCGTCAGTTCGTGACGCAGGGGGACGATGACCGGCCCATCGAGAAGACGCTGGCCATCGCGTGGGACCTCTTTGCGACCCTGCCTGCGGACGAACTGAAGCGGATCAGGCGGGAGTACATTGCGAAATACCTGCCGCCGGTACCGGAGGCCCCGTCAGGGCCCGGGCAGGGAGGGGCTGGTACATAATGGAACAGGTCCGGCCAACGCGGATGGAGCTGATGAGGACGCGGGCGCAGATCCGGCTCGCGGAGCAGGGCCGCGACCTGTTGCGGGAGAAGATGGACGCTTTGATCCGGGAGTTCTTTTCGATCCTGTCCACGGTCTCGGACTCCCGCGACGAGCTCGAACAGGTCTCGCGGGCCGCCGACCTCGCGCTTCTGGTCGCCCAGGCGACCGACGACCTCCTGGCCCTGAAGTCGGCCTCGTTTGCCACCCGGCGCTCGATCACGGTCGACATCGGCGGCAAGAACATCATGGGCGTGCCCGTGCCGGTGATCGAGAAGAAACGGGTCTCGAAGAGCATGCTGGAACGGGGCTACGGGATCGTCACGACAAGCGCCCGTATTGACGAGACGGCCGAGCGGTTCGAGGCGGAGATCGACCTGCTGATCAAGCTTGCCGAGACCGAGACCTCGATGCGGCGGCTCGGGGCCGAGATCCAGATGAACCGCCGGCGCGTGAACGCCCTCGAGCAGATCCTGATCCCGGAGCTGAAGGAGCAGGCGAAGTACATCAGGAACGCCATCGATGAGCGGGAGCGGGAGGACCTCTTCCGCTTAAAGAAAGTGAAGGCGGTCTTAGAGAAGAAGAAAAAGAAGGCCAAGGAGAAGAGCGCACGGGCTGGGCGCTGAATCGTGGATGCATGCAGTCCATCTTCCCGGAAGCCGGACGCGACGTGCCCCCTGCCCGCACGGGCCGGAACCCTGACCGGGTGCCCGCCATGGTTTGATGACGGTAAATGAGCAGCGCGCAACCCGGCTGGCATTTTGAGTCCGGGGGACCCGCATCAACGGGATATCCGGCCAGATACCGGCGATTTTTTTTTTAAGGGCTCTGCACATACCTATGTGGGAGGAGCGGGAAAGGCAGGCTTTCTTGCACGGCACTCCCATGACCACTGCTGATTTTTACCAGGTACTGGGTGTCCGGCACGATGCAACGCCCGAGGAGATCCGGGCCGCGTACTACCGGCTCGCCCGGACCTGTCATCCCGATGTCAGCACGCTGCCCGATGCCGAGGAGCGGATGCGCCGGGTCAACGAGGCGTACGAGCTGCTGAGTGATCCGGAGAGACGCGCTGCCTATGACCGGAAACGCGGGTGCCCGGAGCCGGCCCCGGCCCGGAGAGCGTGGGAGGCGCCCTCCGCCACTCCGCCGCG